>SDBU01002046.1_pt1 | contig 27487 bp, 18 predicted proteins | sample 2277071 | NCBI WGS metagenome assembly SDBU01 (sample SAMN10397929, study PRJNA504765) | marine sediment metagenome | isolation source: marine sediment core GS08_GC12, 126 cmbsf | place: Arctic Ocean: Gakkel Ridge, Loki's castle | collected 2008 | reverse complement strand
CAGAGAAAGGGAAGGCGGGAGAGGTTAAGACTGAGTATGGCTGGTATACTTCTCCCCGCCTATGGGAGCAGTTAAAGCCCTTGGCCCGAGAAATGCGCCACGCCCCCACATCTGCGGAGGACCAGCTCTGGCAACGACTCCGCAACCACCAGCGGCGCGGCTTCAAGTTCCGGCGGCAGCACACCATCGATCGGTTTATTGTTGACTTTTACTGTTCGGATGTCCGCTTAATAATAGAGGTTGATGGTCCCGTGCATCAGTATACACCGGAAGAAGATGCCATCCGCCAGTCATTCCTGGAAAACGCGGGCATGCGGGTGCTGCGATTTACCAACGAACAAGTCCAAACAAATATGGAAAGTGTTCTGGCCGAGATCGGATCGGCTTTGGAACTCGGTCGACGGTTGGGTTGAGTGAGGGATTAAGAACCTCACCCCCGTCCTGAAACCCCGCTGGAAGTGGGGCGGCCGTCCCGCCTCGCCGTGACCGGCTACGGGCAGGCCTCTCCGCATGCGGAGAGGGGCTTCGCGAAGCGAAGATCCTGCCTTGAGCGTAGCCGAAGGGGGAGAGGTTCCGCGCACCAGGCGAACGACAGGGTCCAGATCATACCCTTATATTCCGGCCGCTCTTTGAAATGTGAGTAGCAACTCCCCCTCGCCGTTGAACGGAGAGGGGGTCGGGGGGTGAGGTTCCCGGTTCCGGTATCAAACGGCAGTTAACCTCCTCATTCTTAATATCTTATACTCTAATTCCGCCCATTTTGCATTATTTATTTTGCATTTCCCCTATGGTATCATCTCCCCCGTCGGTGAAGGTGATCCTTTAGTGACCCTATCGTGACCCTTTAGTGGACCTTTTGATAGCCTATCGTTAGCCTATTGCGGTCCTATTAAGGCCCTATCGTGATCCTGGAGCCTGCCCTGAGCGTAGCCGAAGGGGGAGCCGGGTCGCTTACCGCTGCACCAATACTGCTGGCTTGCCCCCGTCGTTGGCCGTAACATGGCCGGCAACCATGATTGCCGCAATTGCCAATGCCCCCCACCGTGCCTGATGACCCGCCGGCAAATCGACCGCTAACCGCCGGCGATCAGGGTCTGATCGACCTGTTCCTGAAGTTGGTGGCCATCGACGCTACCTCCCGCCGGGAGCAGCCAGTGGCCGACTTCATTCGCACCTATCTGGCCGGTAGCGGGATTGCCATTAAGGAGGACACTGCCGGTGAGGCCCAGGGTGGTGACAGTGGCAACCTGATCTGCCGCTTTGCCGGTGGCGGCCACTTGGCCCTACTGGCCCATATGGACACCGTCAGCCCCACCGCCGACTTAAAGCCCCAGCTGCTGTCCGACCGAATCGCCTCCGACGGTACCACCATTCTAGGGGCGGACAACCGGGCCGGGCTGGCCCTGATACTGGATGCTCTCGAAGGAGCTGCTCGCGGGCGTCTCAACCTCCAGCCCTTCACTGCCGCCTTCACCATCTGCGAAGAGACCAACCTGGGCGGCTCCCAACATCTGCAATTGCCGGACTCAATCGAGATGGCCTGCGTCTTCGATTCCAGCCTGCCCCCAGGGTCGTTCGTGGCCCAGACCTACGGCGCCATGGCCTTCGAGGCGCTGGTGACCGGCCGCGCCGCCCACGCCGGGCTCGAGCCGGAAAAGGGGATCAATGCCATCATGGTGGCCGCCCGGGCCGTTGCAGGTCTGGAGACCGGCCGCCTGGACGAGAACACCACCGCCAACTTCGGCCTGATATCCGGGGGCACGGCCATCAATGTGGTACCGGCCGAGGCCGGCGTAAATGGCGAGGTGCGGGGCCGCGAACCGGGCCGGGTCGAAGCAGTGATCCAGCACATCGAGGCGGCCTTCCAGCAGGCGGCAAAGGCCGCTGGCGCTGAGCTGGCATTCAACGCGGAGTGGCATTTCAGGCCCTACCTGCAAGGGTCCGATACTCCCATTTACCAACTGGTGCGGACCGCCATTACTGCCGCCGGGCTGAACCCTCAGCCTCAAGTCTCACCCGGTGGCAGTGACGCCAACGCACTCAACGCTAAGGGGCTGCCGGCCATCAACCTGGGCGTCGGGGTGCACCACTGCCATTCCGTGGACGAGTATATCCTGCTGGAGGACCTGCTGCACACCAGGGACATCCTGCAGGCCATCGTAGCAGGGTAAGTAAAGGAACCAATTCGCATGAAGTTCAAGTTCTCCCGGATGAAAGCCCCCAACACCTATGCCATCTTGGTCTCATTGGTCGTGGTTGTAGCCGCCCTCACCTGGGTGCTGCCGGCCTCGCGCTATGACACCCATGAGGTTGCCGGCCGCCAGGTGGTGGACCCGACCACCTTCACTTACGTGGAAGCCGCGCATCAGGGTTTCCAGGCGGTCCTGATGGCCCCCATCAGGGGATTCGTGGACGCCGCTGAGATTATCGGCTTCGTGCTACTGATAGGCGGGGTGTTCGGCATCATCCAGGCCACCCAATCGATCACGGCCGGAGTGCGGGCTCTGGCCGCGGCCTATCAGGTATCGAGCGTTGTACGGCTGGGTCTGATCCCGATCTTCATGCTGCTCTTCTCACTGGGAGGCGCCATCTTTGGTATGAGCGAGGAGACCATCCCCTTCATCCTGATCTTCGTGCCAATGGCCTACGCCTTAGGCTACGATTCCATCACCGGAGTGGCGATACCTTTTGTAGGGGCCGGCGCGGGTTTCGCCGGTGCCTTCTTCAACCCCTTCACGGTCGGTGTGGCGCAAAGCATCGCCGAGGTGCCGCTATTCTCAGGCCTGGGCTACCGCTTTGTCTGCTGGGTGATAATCACCACCGTTGCCATCATTTACGTGATGCGTTATGCGGCCAAGGTAAAGCGCCACCCGGAGTCCAGCCTGACCTTCGAGTCGGATCAATCCCGGCGCTCCAGCTTACTGGCGGAGTCCGAAGCCGAGTCGGCGGAAATGACCCGTACTCACCGGGCGGTGCTGCTCATATTCCTGCTGGGGATGCTGTTGCTGGTTTTCGGGGTGCTGCGCCTGGATTGGTACATTGAGGAGATCGCCGGTCTGTTCCTGCTGATCGGGCTGACCGTTGCGTTGGCCGGCCGGCTGAGTGTCGACCGTACCACCGACGCTTTCATCTCCGGCGCCCAGGCTCTGGTCGGCACTGCCCTGGTCATCGGCCTGGCTCGCGGTATCCTGGTTATAGCGCGGGATGGCCGCATAATCGACACTATTCTCCACGCCCTTTCAGGCCTGGTGGAGGGGTTCCATCCGGTGTTCTCCGCCCAGATGATGTTTATCGTACAGACGTTCTTGAATTTCTTTGTGCCCTCGGGGAGTGGGCAGGCGGCCTTGACGATGCCCATCATGGCCCCGCTGGCGGATCTGGTAGGGGTAGCGCGCCAGACAGCGGTGTTGGCCTTTCAGTTCGGGGACGGATTCAGCAACCTGATTATTCCCACTTCAGGGGTCCTGATGGGGGCGCTGTCACTGGCGGGAGTACCTTGGGATAAATGGGCCCGCTGGGTTCTGCCTCTGGAATTGCTGTTTCTGGTGGTGGGCTTGCTGTTATTGGTTCCGGCGGTGCTCACCGGTTGGCAGTAAGCCCGTTAATCAGCGGGTGATATCGGCCACCAGTTCCAGGATAGCGTCAGCAGCCTGCTCGGCCCCATCGGTGGGTAGTTCCCGGAGGCGGTGGCGAAGGTCCTTGCTCCGCAGCGCAGCTTGAACCTTGAGCCGTACCTGGGTGGGGTCATCTTCCGTAGTCAGTAGTCCGGCCGCCAGACCCTGCTCCAGTAGATTGTTCTCCGTCTCCCGAATTTCAGGATGAGTCTCCACGTGCCACAGGAGCAATGGCACCCCCGCCTTCAGCGATTCCGCCACGGTAGTGAAACCGGCCCGGGAAATGACCAAATCCGCAGCTGCAATCACTTCTTGGGTTTCCACCCAATCGCCCTCACCCACCAGGTACTCGGGATAGTGCTGCTTAAGCCGGCGTGCCTCCTGGTCATCCCGTGGCAGCAGAAGTAATTGTACCTGGGGATCCCGGGCCACCAATCGGAACCGCCTGAGGTAGCTGTCAGTCTGCGGGGTGTTGCCGCCACCCATTGACAGGAATACCAGCGGCCGCTCATCCGCCCCCAGCGAGCGGCGAACCTCGCTGCGGGAGCGAATAGCTCTGCGAGCGATCGGGGGCACCAGGCGAATGTTGGGCTCTGGTGGCGGATTAGAGTCGAAATTCCCCAGGATCATCATTGTGCATAGCCGGTACATGTACCGGTACAACCGCTCCACTCCCCAAGCCGCCAACCGTCGCAACTTCCCGTGGCCTAGCGAGGTTTCCTTCAGCAGATAGTTATAGATCCCGACGATGGGAATTCCAGCCCGCCAGGCATATAAGGGCACCAGCGGAATAAAGTCGTTAACAATTAAAGCCGGGCGTTCCGCCCTGACCGCCCGGCGGAAAACTCGGTAGTCGCGCCAACCATTATATAGGGCGTATTTCAAGATCGAGCGGAAGGTACGCCCAACGGCGAAGTCCAGATCGGCGTTGTATGATAATTGCAGGCCGCCGGGATATGTCTCTATGGTATATTGCGACACCGGAAGCAGCCGGCGGGCCAGTTCCCGGTGCTGAGGATGAACAAATAAGCGCAGGCGTAGTTCCCGGCGATCCGTCATTTCTCTAATGATGGACACTGTTTTCATCAAGTGTCCCCGTTCCGGGCCGAAGAACCAGAAATCAAGAAGGGGTGGTTTGATTTCATCAGGCATGAGAGTCCTGGAGACCGGTACTTGTGCTCATTCAGCGGTAGGCAGGGGTGGGCCTGCTCCTCGAAAACAGCGTGGTCGCTGATGGTAGAATCCAACTATGGAACATTAGGGATGTGATAACGTTCATTGTCCAAGTTAGCATGGCCCACCCGGCCGCTATAAGCTCTTTGCTCCTCCTGATTAGAACTTCTGGGCGATTTTGAGTAGGGGTCCATTTTGTTGGCCCAGAATAATGGCAACCAAATTGGTGTTGAACTCGTCTAAGCGATAGATTATTGAAATTGGCTATAAAGGAACTTAGAGTCATGAAAATTAAAAAAGACATCCTGATCGAATCATATCCCCAGCGGATCAAGGCGATCCTCACCGCCGTCCTGTTGTTGTTGGCCCTGGTGGCATACGCCTATCCGCGCTTCGAGCAGGGGATCAATGAGTCCAAATACTCTTTTGAGGAAATGGTGCAGACCTTCGACATTCCCACTACCCAACAGTTCATCGCACCTCCACCGCCCAGCCGTCCGTCGATCCCGGTGGAATCTGTGGACGAAGATTTTGCCGAGGACATTACTATCGCACAGACTGACCTGGATGCCTTCGCCGATTGGGAAGCGCCGCCGCCTTTACCTACTGGCCAGTCGACGGTGCGGTTCATCCCCTTTGACGAACCTCCTATTCCTATCGGCGGTTTTGCAGCCATCCTGAAGAACCTGGTCTACCCGGAGATCGCCGTAGCAGCGGGCATTGAGGGAACGGTTGTGGTGCAGGCCTTCGTGGATAAAACCGGCCGGGTAACTGAAACTGAAATCCTGGAAGGGATCCCGCAGACTGGGATGAACGAAGCCGCTATCGCGGCCGTAAGAAAGACTCACTTTAATCCTGCTAAACAGCGCGATATGGCCCTGGGAGTGTGGTTGGCCATTCCAATTACTTTTCAACTCACAAGCTGAGCCCATTGATAATAGCAGAAGCGGGAGACCTGTCCGGGACTTGTGTCGCCACCTGATACAAAGGCTCCACCCCCCCGGCCATTGCTGGCTGTTCTGGCCGCTAACTCCCAAATGCTGATCGATGATATTCCTGGAGCGGTTTAACCTCCATTATCTGGCCGCTACGGATGGCCCGCACGGCCGCCTGAGCCCCTGAAAGGGTGGTGATCACAAGCACCATCTTTTCGAGGGCTACCTTGCCAATAGTACCCTCATCGAAGCGTGCCTGTTGTCCCAACGGTGTGTTGATAATCAGTTGCACCTGATTATCCTTCAGCCGGTCAATGACATTGGGTCGGCCCTCGTCAACCTTAAGCAGGATTTCCGCTGTAATGCCATTGCGCCGTAACTCCCCGCCAGTGCCGGCGGTAGCTACTATATTGAAACCGAGCTCCTGAAAATCACGGGCGATAGGGATAATCTCCAGCTTGTCACGGTCGTTGACGGAAATGAAAACGGTCCCTGATTGCGGTAGATGGTAGCCCGTGCCTAGAATCGCACGGTTAAAGGCGTCTGCAAACAGATTCGATATACCCATTACTTCACCGGTGGCTTTCATCTCCGGTCCTAAAAAAATAGTCTCATTCGGGAACTTGTTGAATGGCAATACCACTTCTTTTACTGCGATGTGTTGAGTATCATCCCACTTACGGAGTTGATAATCGGCCAATTTCTTTCCCATCGTCAATTGAGCGGCTATGCGTGCCAGCGGCACATTGGTAGCCTTGCTTACAAATGGCACCGTCCGGCTGGCTCGTGGGTTCACCTCCAGGATATACACCTGGCGGTCCCGGTAGGCAAATTGCAGGTTGATCAGACCTACAACAGATAGCGCACGGGAAAGCTCCCGGGTGACTTTGACAATTTCCTCGAGGGTGCCTGAAGTAGCTTTGAACGGAGGCAGGACACAGGCCGAATTCCCGGAGTGGATACCTGCTTCCTCGATGTGCTGCATAATTCCTCCGATATACACTTCATCCCCATCGCAAAGGGCATCCACATCGAATTCGAAGGCATCTTCCAGAAACTCATCCACCAGCACGGGGTGCTCCCCCACGAACTCCGCCGACCGTGACAAGTAATCCAGTAGATGATCGGAGGAATAAACTATCTCCATCGCCCTACCGCCCAGGACGTAACTGGGCCGTACCAGAACCGGATAGCCGACCCGCTCTGCAGCGTCCATTACTTCGTTCATCGTACGTCCGATACCGTAATGGGGTCGATTTATGCTCAACCGATCCAGGATGCGACCGAACTTTTCCCGATCCTCAGCCAAATCGATATTCGCCGGCGAGGTACCGATAATGGGTACCCCGGCCGCCTGCAGTTGCAAGGCTATTCTCAGGGGAGTCTGGCCACCGAACTGGACCAATACACCTTTAGGCTGTTCCCGGTCAACGATATTAAGTACGTCCTCGAAAGTCACCGGTTCGAAGTACAACCGGTCCACCATATCAAAGTCCGTTGAGACGGTTTCCGGGTTGCAGTTGACCATAATAGTCTGATAGCCTAAGTCCCGCAGGCCAAAAACCGCTTGGACGCAACAGTAGTCGAACTCAATTCCTTGGCCGATTCTATTGGGACCACCACCCAGGATCATAACCTTATCTCCCGGTAGCGGTTCGAGCTCATCCTCTTCCTCGTAGGTCGAATAGCAGTAGGGAGTCTTAGCCCTAAATTCCGCCGCACAGCTGTCCACCAATTTGTAGGTCGGCCGTACTCCAATTTTTTCTCGCCAAGTCCTGATTTCTCCTTCGGACTTGCCGGCCCGGCGCGCTATCTGGCGGTCTGAAAAGCCCAGTTGCTTATAGATACGTAATTTGTCCGCGGTCACCTTTACCCGCCCGGCGATCGCCAATTCCTCGATTTGTCGCAGAAACCAGCGGTCGATGCCCGTCAATTCATAAATCTGATCCAAAGTCTGCCCGTCTAAAAAGGCTTGGCGAACCTTCAACAACCTGAAAGCCGTTGGATAGCGGATTTTGCTCATGTCCAAGGTCCGGGCCCGGCTAAGCGCCGGGTTACCCTCAACGGGTGGTTTCGGTTCCAGGCCATCCAGACCTACTTCCAGGGAGCGAAAGGCTTTCTGCAGCGACTCCTGAAAGGTACGACCGATAGCCATTACCTCTCCCACCGACTGCATCTGCACCCCCAGATGGCCGGAAGCGGATCGGAATTTCTCAAAGTCGAAGCGCGGCAGTTTAGTAACTACATAATCGATTACCGGTTCAAACGCGGCCGTGGTTTTACCGGTGATATCGTTGGGCAATTCATCCAGAGTATAGCCGACTGCCAGCTTAGCCGCCACTTTGGCGATGGGGTAACCTGTTGCTTTGGAAGCCAGGGCGGAAGATCGACTGACCCGGGGATTCATCTCGATAATCACCATTCGGCCGGTGTCGGGATGCACTGCAAATTGGACGTTGGAGCCACCTGTGTCCACTCCAATTGTACGGATACAAGCAATAGCCCAATCCCGCATCTGCTGGTATTCCCGATCTGACAGGGTCATGGCGGGGGCCACTGTGACCGAATCACCGGTGTGCACTCCCATGGGGTCGACATTCTCGATAGTACAGATTATGACCACGTTGTCAGCCTGATCGCGGATCACTTCCAGCTCGAACTCTTTCCACCCCAGTAAGGACTCCTCAACCAGAATTTCCGAGATAGGACTCTCGCGGAGGCCGTTCTCCGCCAAGTGCTCATACTCTTCATGGTTATAGGCGATGGAACCGCCGCTACCACCCAGGGTAAATGCCGGCCGGATAATCACGGGGAAATTCGTTATCGCGATGAGCTGCTTCGCGGCCTTGAGTGAACGGGCGCACCCTCCTTTGGGAGTGCTTATCCCTGCGCTCTCCATGGCAGTTTTGAACTGTTTACGGTCCTCCGCCTTATTGATGGCTTCCTCTCTGGCGCCAATCAGCTCCACTCCGCGATCCCGCAGCACACCGGCCCGGCACAGTTCCATGGCTAGATTCAACGCGGTCTGGCCACCAACGGTAGGCAACATGGCGTCCGGCTGTTCACGGCGGATGATGGCCTCAAGAAAATCGGCTGTAAGTGGTTCAAGATAGGTACTATCGGCCAAATCGGGATCGGTCATGATAGTAGCTGGGTTCGAGTTCACCAGAATCACCCGGTAACCTTCTTCCTTTAAGGCCCGCACAGCTTGGGTACCTGAGTAATCGAACTCCCCGGCCTGGCCGATGATGATCGGCCCAGCGCCAATAATCAGAATCGACTCTAAATCCGTACGCCTGGGCATTTAGCGCGGGTCTTTCATCATTTGAATGAACTCCGTGAACAGATACCGCGAGTCATGAGGACCAGGGCTGGCCTCCGGGTGGTATTGGACTGAGAAAGCTGGTTCATCCCGCAGGTGCAGACCTTCCAATGTACCGTCGCTCAGGTTGATGTGAGAAGCCTCCACACCTGCTGGCAGCGAATCTAGTTCGACGGCGAAACCGTGGTTCTGGCTGGTGATCTCTATCCGGCCGGTAGTGAGATTCTTGACCGGATGGTTCAGGCCCCGATGGCCGAACTTGAGCTTGAAAGTGCTCGCGCCCAGAGCCAGGGCCAAAATTTGGTGTCCCAGGCAGATACCGAATAATGGAACCTGCCCAAGTAATTCCTGGACAGTCTTGACCCCGTAGGTCACAGCCTGCGGGTCACCCGGGCCATTCGAAAGGACGACGCCATCAGGGCTGTCAGCCAGTATTTCATCGGCGGTGGCAGTTGCTGGGTAGACCATTACTTTGCAGCCGTTCACTGCCATCAGGCGCGGAATGCTCTGCTTGATGCCGAAGTCCATGGCGGCCACTTTAAATCTTGCGGAAGTATTTGACTCTCCAGGCACATTATCCCACTCGTACGGCTGCTGGCAGCTAACCTCTTTGACCAGGTCCAGGCCGACCATGCTTGGCACGCGCGCCAGCTTATCCAAAAGACTTTCAATGCTGTTATCTGTAGTGGAGATAATGCCATTCATAGCCCCCCGCTCCCGGATGTGCCGGGTCAAGGCCCGCGTATCGATCCCTTGAATACCCACGATGTCCTGTTGGCGGAGATATTCGCCGATATTTTGCTTCGCCCGCCAATTGGATGAGATACTAGTTGCGCAGCGGACAACAAACCCGGCCACCTGTATCCGGCTGGACTCAATATCGTCCGGGTTTACTCCGTAATTGCCGATATGAGGACTGGTCATAGTGACGATCTGACGGCAATATGATGGGTCGGTTAAAATCTCCTGATAACCGGTCATGCCGGTGTTGAAGCACACTTCACCGGCCGTTTCCCCTTCCGTGCCGAAGGAAAAACCGTTAAAAAAACGGCCATCCTTTAGCAAAAGAATGGCCGACTGGTCACTGAGCATACCTGAATCTAAAGCCGGCTCCGCAGGGAAATCAAACCATCTTGGGTAAACTGCGACTAAAGTCTGCCCGGCGATGTAAAAAAATGCGCGATTAACTCCAAGAAAGGAATAAATTTTCGTCGTGACTTCGTACACGGTTGACAGCAATTAGACCTGGCGCTCTATGAGCGTTGTTTGTTTGTTGGGGCCAACAGGTGCGGTTGGACAATGGGCAGCTCTGGGGCCAGGTAATTAATGAAGGGAAAGAAACCAGAATGAAATCAACGGTTTGTATTTTGTCTGTGCTGCTTATTGCGGCGGCCTGCTCTCGCCAGGGGGATGAAACGCGGGTAACCAACTTGGGATCCAGGGCGGATTCGGTAAGCTATAGTATTGGCATGAATCTGGGCGCCGGTCTTAAGCACCAAGGTGTGGAGGTTAATACTGCCATACTTAAGCAAGGTATCATGGATGCCTATTTGGACCGGGAGCCCGTCTTGGCAGAGCCGGAGTGGCGGCGTGTGTTGATGCTATTCCAGGGGGAAATGCGCCGCAAGCAACAGGAGACAGCGGCCCGAGTAGCCGAAGTCAACAAGGCAGCTGGGGAAGCCTTCCTTAAAGAGAATGCCAACCGGGATGGAGTAGTCACTCTACCCAGCGGGTTGCAGTACCGGATTATTGCCGAGGGGGATGGCCCATCACCCCTGGTCACCGACAATGTCGTTGTCCATTATACCGGTAAACTTCTCGATGGCACTGTTTTCGACTCCTCCGTTGAACGAGGCTCGCCAGCTACCTTCAGGTTGAACCAAGTCATAAAGGGCTGGACCGAAGGATTGCAGCTGATGAATGTGGGTTCGAAATACGAGATGTTCATACCGTCGGATCTGGCGTACGGCCCCAAGGGTTCCGGTGGGAAGATCAAGCCTAATCAGTCGCTCATTTTCGAAGTGGAGCTATTGGAGATCAAGTGATGCCGAGTGTTGATCGCCCGTAAACCTGATGCGGATTGCCGCAAACGTTTATACCCCATGGTGGGAGCAGGCATAACATGAGTAAGACAAAAATTACCGCTTGGGACGAACTGGTGGACCGCCAACCCCACCATGCGCTGGTGGCAGGTGTGGACCTAGTGGTTGTCCGGTTTGACGACCAGGTTTCAGTATTCTTCGGACGCTGCCATCACCGGGGGGCTACGTACTCCTGCTGACTTCGCTAAAGCCCTGGCGCTGGGCGCCGACGGTATAGCAGTGAGTAACGCCGCCCTCCAAGCCATCGGCTGTCTGGGCATGCGGGCCTGCCATACCAACAACTGCCCGGTGGGGATAGCTACCCAACAGGAGCACCTCCGGGCGCGGTTGCCGGTGGACGAGGCAGCACATCGGTTGGCCCGCTTTTTTGGGGCCGCCGTTGATCTGATGAAGGTGCTGGCTCGGGCTTGCGGCCATACCCACTTGAACCAGTTTAACCGTGAGGACCTGACTACCTGGAAACGGGAAATCGCCTACCTCACTGCGGTCCGATACGCGGGCGTAGCACCGCTAACCTCCTGATTTTTAGGTTGTTTTTTTAAACCTAACACTGTTAACCTGTTATTGTGATTGGGGCTCCGAAGCCCTATTTTGCCCTGTTGGAGGTCTTGTCCCGCCACCGTAATCCGGGGACAACCTGACAGGGCTGAACCTTGTCAATAAAATAGGTTGTCAAACACAAATGCTTCTACACGAAAATGTCATCAAAGCGTAAATACCAACGCCGTAGCCATCCCGATGGAACCACAAACACCAAGAGGCGTATTCTGGAAATCGCCTGGGATCTGTTGGTCGAAGGCGGCATTGAATCTCTATCCATGCGTGCGGTTGCTGCCAAGGTGGGAATCAGTGCCACTGCTATCTATTACTATTTTGATAGCAAGCAAGATCTAGTGGATAGGATAGTGGTTTTGGGTATCCGGCATGTCCATAAATATCTGCAACAGGCTATTGCTCGCCAGCCTGCCGGCTCCCTGGAGAAGCTCCTGGTTTTAGCAGAGGCCTACATTCGTTTCGCCCATGAAAATCAGCAATATTTCCAGGTGATTTATCGTATCCGAAGTGATGCCCTTGGCCGCACTGAAGATCTCCCGGTCCTTTGTGGGTATGATTTAATGCGGCAATGCGTTGGTGAATGCATAGAGAAGGGAGTTTTTCGTTCTGGCGATCCGGGAGTGATCACGACGTATCTTTGGAGCATTATTCATGGGCTGGTTACCTTAACCACGACGGGCAGTTTGCACGGCGGCAAGCCCTATGGCCCAGGAGACCAGTTGGAAACTCAGATACATTTGCTCGGGGCATTCGCTCCATATATCAGCCGGGGGTTACTGGTGGAGGCCACCGACAGTTATAGTCGCGATGGAGATGAGATTATACCAATTTCAATGCACGCCGAGATCAAATAGAAAAACCAGATATGAAAAATCAATCTGAAATAAAACTGGTATTGGTCATGGTCGTTTTGCTAGCTGCGGGCAACCGTCTCCAGGCCGGTTCAGATAAAAGCACACCGGAGGAAGCGCACCGTATTGACCTGCGGCGAGCCATCGCAATAGCTTTGCAGCAAAGCCTGGTCATTAAAGAAGCTGCCCTGGACTTGGAAATCGCCCGAGGACAAGTGAGAGAGGCCTGGAGCAATGTCTTACCCAATGTGAGCGCTTCCGCCTCCTATTCCCGGAGCATCATACCGCTATCTATGTTCCTGCCCGCTGAATTCGCCGGTGGAGACTCGTCGGGCGATCAGATACTCATCCAGATTGGCGCCGATAACGTTTATGAGGCCGGTTTAAGGGTAAGTCAACCCCTGTTTGATATTCGGGCGTTCGTCGGTGTAGGGGCCTCGGCCCGGTTCCGAAACCTGAAATCGGAGGTGATGCGGGGAACCACCCAACTGGTTATTACCCAGGTTCGCCAGGCTTATCTTAACGCGCTGCTGGCCGATGGGCAGGTTCGCTTGACTGAAGAAAGTTTGGAGAGAGTCCGACAAACCCTGGCAGAAGCGAGGGCGCTTAATCGATCTGGCCTGACGAGCGACTACGACGTCCTACGACTGGTGGTTCAGGAATCAAACCTGGATGCGGAGTTGCACCGCGCACGCATCACCGAGGCAGCAGCCAGGCGCAACTTGCTTGTCGACCTGGGGATGCCACCGGATCAGGGAATCATCCTGGAGGGTAACCTCAGCGAACTGGATTTACATGACTTAGCAAATAACTCCACAGGAAATAAGGTCTTGTTGGAGATGGTAGGATTCCATAGTGATGCCATGCCCCGTATCGAACCGGTGCTCCAGGATGCGCTGGTAAATCGGAGCGATCTACGGCAGAATCAGCTGGTCACCGCTTTGGAACGGGCTCGACTGACTGCCCAGTGGTCGGAGTTTTTCCCTACCATGTCAGTTTTTTATAATCGCAGCTTCTCCGTTCAGACCATGGGTGAACCTGATCCGTGGGCTGTGGGTCACGCTACTCGAGCCGAACTGGCTATGGCCGGAATCAACCTGCAAATTCCGCTGTTCAGTGGATTCGGTAAAAGCGCCCGCCTGCAACAGAGGCGAGCAGCTCTTCGGCAGAGTAAAGTCCGACACCGCCGATTGGAGTTATTAGCTACCAGCCAGATGCATACCCTTTTGTCAGACTTGGAAGACAGCCGATACCGGGCAGAAAGCCAACTGAAGGCGCTGGACCAAGCACGCCGCGGATACGAGATTGCCACAGCGGAATATCGAAGCGGGCTGGGTTCACAACTCCAAATCACTGATGCGGAGGTGGCATTGCGCCAATCGGAATTCAATTACTCTAGCACCGTTTATGAATACTTGCTGGTGCGTAGCCAGCTCGATGTTGCTACCGGGGCTGTGCCTATTAACTTAGAAGATTTGGAGCCGCAATAATGAAATTGACAACAACTAAGGTACCAGTCAAACCTGTTAAAGAGCGAACACTCAAGTTCAGGCCTGTATTCACCGGTTTGGGAACCATCCTCATACAGCTAGGAGTTGCATTATTGTTCGCCCAAAGCTGTAGTAAGATCGACAGCTCCCCGGACGACCTTTCCGCCGGAGAATCATCTGTCCCCACCACCAGCGCCAGGGTGGTCAACGTGCGGGCGGCTCAGGTACAACGATCCGAATTCGTGGACTTCATTCATATTACCAGCACGGTGGAGGCCTACCAAGATGTGACCGTCTCTGCCGAGGAGAGTGGGGTTATCAAAGAATATTTCGTGGACAAGGGTGAGGTGCTCCGGAGGGGCCAGGCCATTGCTAAGCTAAAGGACGATGTTCTAGTCACCCAGTTGGCCGAAGCCCAGGCGGCGGCTGATCTAGCGCGGGAACAGTTCAAGCGCCAGAAGGTACTCTGGCAGCGGGACAATATCGGTAGTGAGCTAGCCTACTTGCAGGCCAAATCAAGCGCCGATGCCACTAATGCCAGAGTAAATCTGCTCAAGATTCGACTATCCAACACGACCGTCAAGGCGCCTATAAACGGCATATTCGAGGAAAAATTCTTAGAGACCGGTGAGATGGCCACACCCGGCCAGCCGATAATCCGCCTGATCAACACTGACCAGGTACGGATTACCGGTGGAGTGCCGGAACGCTATGCGCTATTTGTACACCCCGGTGACAGTGCCTGGATCACCTTTGATTTCCTGCCCGGCCAAAAATACGCAGGCTCGATCCACTTCGTCGGCAGCGCCGTGGACCACAGCAGCCGTACTTTTTCCGTCGAGATCGTGCTGGACAATCCCCACCGTAGTATTAAGCCCCAGATGGTCGCTGGGGTAAACCTCGTGCGGGAACACTTAAACAATGTCATCACAGTGCCGCGGCAGATCGTAATGCGCTTGGAGGATGGTTTCCAGATATACGTGGCTCAAGAATCCCAGGGCAAATTGGTGGCGGCGGCCCGTAGAGTGCAGCTGGGACCAAACTATAAAAACAGGGTAGTGATCCAGGATGGCCTTGACGTGGGCGAGCTGATCATCACCCTGGGATACCAGCAGGTAGATCACGGTACGCCCGTGCGTGTGCTCAATGCCAGTTCCCTCGCCTTCGCCCCCGAGGAAAAATAGTGGCCACTCACCAGGAACCGGGGAAGTACCGGCAGTTTCCCCTAACCTCCTTCGCCATCGATCACTTCACCAGCGTGGTGGTGCTCACCGGGATTATTATCATTCTGGGGATCATCTCTTATGTCACCCTACCCAAGGAGGCGACTCCGGAAATCGTGATCCCGAATATATTTGTCAGCACTACCTATCAAGGTGTGGCGCCCAAAGATATTGAAACACTCGTGACCCGGCCTCTTGAGGAGGAGCTAAACACAATTTCCGACGTGGAGGAAATCACCTCTATATCGGCAGAGGGATATTCCCAGATCAACGTCGAGTTTGTGGCTGGAATGGACATGAACGAGGCTCTCCAGAAAGTGCGGGAACGGGTGGATGTCGCCAAAGTCGAGCTGCCCGATGCGGCCGACGATCCCCGGATTATCGAGATCAATATTGCTGAGTTCCCTATCATGCAAGTGAACATCGCCGGTGAGTATGGTCTGGTAAGGTTGCGGGAGGTAGCCGAGGACCTGCAAGATCAGCTTGAGCAGATCCCTGCCGTGCTGGAGGTGTCCCTGTCCGGCGGCCTGGAACGGGAAATCCAGGTTAATGTAGACCTCTCCAAATTAAAATTTTATGACCTTGCCTTCAATGATGTGATCGACGCCATCCGGCTGGAAAATGTCACCATCCCTGGCGGTTCTATCGACGTGGGGGGCATGAAGTACCTGGTGCGTGTGCCCGGCGAATTTACCGCCACGGAGTTAATTGCCGGCCTGGTGATCACCACCCGCCATGGTCGGCCCATTTACATACAGGATGTGGCCGATGTGGATTTCGGGTTCAAAGAACGGGACACTTACGCCCGTTTGGACGGTAACCCGGTGGTTTCGTTGGGAGTAAAAAAGCGCAGCGGCGAAAATCTGATCCAGACAGCCAAGGAGGTACGGCAGGTTATCGAGCGGGTCCAGCCCGGTATGCCGCCCGGCACGGTGATCAAGTTGACCTCCGACCAGTCAGTGTGGATCAAGGCCATGGTTGATAACTTGGAGAATAGTATCATCTTTGGATTGATTTTGGTAGTGCTGGTGCTGTTGTTCTTCATGGGTGTCCGGAACGCTGCATTCGTGGGTCTGGCTATACCCCTGTCAATGCTGCTCTCGTTCAGTATTCTGCAGTTGGTGGGCATAACCATGAACATGGTTGTGCTCTTCAGCCTCATCCTGGCACTGGGAATGCTGGTAGACAATGCCATTGTGGTGTTGGAGAATATTTATCGTTTCCGGGAACTTGGCTGGAGCGAAGTAGAGGCGGCCAAGCTGGGCACGGGGGAAGTAGCCATGCCCATCATCGCCTCTACCGCTACTACCTTGGCGGCTTTCCTGCCCCTGACATTTTGGCCGGGGATTGTGGGCGAGTTCATGAAATACCTGCCACTCACCCTGATCATCACCCTGAGTTCATCGCTATTTGTCGGGCTGGTCGTTGTACCTACTTTATGTTCCGCTTGGCTGGTGGTAGAAGAGGAAGCCCGGCCGTCGCTCACGGGGCCAATGAAATCTGTGCTGGCCTTAACGGTTTTAGCGGCGTTTCTGCTGGGACTGCGGTCCAATCCGTTAACGGCTGTACTGCTCACCGGGACCGCCGGACTGGCTTATCTGCTCAATCATTATTTCCTCAAGCCGGTTGGGCGCTGGTTCGTGACACGGGCCTTGGCCTGGATCTTGAAGGTCTATGAACGCACGTTACGCTGGGCCCTGAGGCATCGGCTCTTCATGGTGGCCAGCGCTTTGGTAGCTTTGGTAGCAGTGGTGATAGTCTTCAGCAGATCCAATAGTGGGGTGGAATTCTTCCCCGAGGGCGTTCCCCCCTCAGATGCCTATATCCAGATGGAAGCGCCGTTGGGAACCAGTATTGAGCAGACTAATGAAGTAGTCCGCCACATCGAGGCAGAATTGCGGGGACTCTCCGGGGTAGCGGATTATGAGTCGGTGCAGAGTACCGCCGGGTATAGCTCGTCGGGCCAGTTCGGCGGTGGACAAGGGTCTCACTTGGCCACTATTATCGTGCATTTCCTGGACTTTGAGGATCGGGCCCAGGATTCCTTCATAAGCGTGAATGAGGTAAAGAGTATGCTTTCCAACCGGATTGCCGGCGGGGAGTTCGCGATTGAGGTGCCCGAGATGGGTCCGCCCACCGGGATGGCAGTCAACCTGGAAATCTCCGGCGAGGACCCGGATCAACTGAAGCGGTTGGGCGATGAAGTAGTGGCCCGGCTGGAGCGTTCATCAATCTTTGCCAAGCTTGATGGTCTTGAAAACGATATGGCCGACGCGCGACCCGAATTGGAGATTAAGGTAGACCGGGAGAGAGCGGCCCTATACGGGTTGAATACCGGGGATGTGGGCAGTACCGTCCGTAGCGCCATCAACGGGACCGAGGCCTCTAAGTACCGCGACGGCAAGGATGAGTACAACATTGTGGTTCGGTTGGCCAAAAGATTCCGGAACAACCTGGATATCGTCGGCGAACTGACAGTGGTGAATGAACAGGGTGAACAAATCCCGATCTCATCGATTGCCTCCTGGGAAGTTGGCAGCGGCTCCGGGGATGTGATCCGCAAAGACCTGGAGCGAGTAGTGACCATCTCGGCGGAAGTGCGCCCCAATTACAATGCCAATGCTGTATTAAGCGAGGTCCGTGAGGAACTGACCGGCTTCCAGCAATCGCTCCCCTCGGGCTACCAGCTGAGATACACCGGCCAGCAAGAGGACCAGCAAGAAGCTCAAGATTTCCTGGGCCGTTCATTCCTGGCCGCTCTATTGCTGATTGTCCTGATCCTCATCTCGCAATTCGACTCATTGCTCAAGCCGCTGGTTATTGTCAGTTCGGTTATATTGTCGATCATTGGGGTTCTGCTGGAGCTGATCGTCCTCAAGAAGCCTTTCATCATTATCATGACCGGGGTGGGAGTTATCAGCCTGGCGGGCATCGTGGTGAATAATGCCATTGTTTTAATGGACTACGTGGATACCTTACGCCAACGTGACGCCTTGGATAATATTGAATCATTGGTACAGGGAGGCGTGACCCGATTCCGGCCGGTGATTCTGACAGCCATCACTACCGTTCTGGGATTAATCCCCCTGGCTATCGGGTTGAATCTGAATTTCCTGGGACTCTATACCCGGCTTGATCCGGAGCTGCACTGGGGTGGTGAACAGGCAGCCATGTGGGGCCCCATGGCCCTGGCGGTGATCTTCGGGCTTAGCTTAGCTACCTTCCTGACGTTAATACTGGTACCGGTAATTGCATCGATTCTGGATGATCTGGCTGCATTTATGCAACGGAATTTTCTGGCCTCCAAACCGGGTGGGGCTTCAACGGCGGAAGGGCTGGCATGAACTCCTCTCTGGTGGTTATGACCCGCTTTCGAGACTCGGCCCCTTAAACAATGCCAGCCCCCATCCTGGCCCTGGAGAACCTCTCCAAGCGATTCGGTTCGCGACTAGTCGTTGATCACCTGACACTGGAAGTGGCGGAGGGGGAGATATTCGGCTTTCTGGGGCCCAATGGGGCCGGCAAGAGCACGACTATCCGGATGTTGCTATCGCTGGTGCATCCTACTTTCGGCGATGCTCAGCTGTTCGGGCAATCCATTCGAAACGGCTATCCCACTTATCTGGCCCAGGTGGGGGCCCTGGTGGAAGCGCCGGAGTTCTACGGCAATCTCTCGGCCCTGGCCAATCTGAAGCTGCTGGCCCGCCTGCATCCATCGGGTGCGGTGGATGAGACCCGTTGCCGGGAAGTGCTCCGTCTGGTTGGCCTGGAAGAGCGGGCCCGCGACCGGGTGGGGATCTATTCCCACGGCATGCGGCAACGTCTGGGCATCGCCCAGGCCATCCTGCACCGGCCCCGCCTGCTGATACTGGACGAGCCCACCACCGGTCTCGACCCTCAGGGCATGCACGATGTGCGCCGTATGATCCGCCGCTTTGCACGGGATGAGGGCATGACTGTGTTTCTATCATCGCACCTGCTCAACGAGGTGGAGCAGATTTGCACCAGCATGGCGGTACTCAATGAGGGGCAGTTGATAGTAAGTGGACCAGTCGAGCAATTCCTATCGCCGGAGTCTGTTACCCTGGCCGAGTTGCAAGCCGAGCCGCTGGATCGCGCCCGGGAGGTACTGGCAAGCCTTGAGTTCGTGAGCGAGGTAGCGGATCACGGGCCGGGAATCCGGTTCAGGGTTGATCACCAGCATCGGCCCGCCGTGGCCCGGGCCTTGGTCGAACAGGGGGTGCAGGTCTACTCTCTCACACCAGTTTCGCATCTGGAGGACTACTTCCTGTCCCTGTTCGGCCCTGATGGTACCACCAGATCTTAGCACACTCGATTATGTGGCGATTGTACGTTAACGAGATCATCAAGGTCTTCAGCCGCTGGCGCACCTACATCGGCTTTGGGGCCATCGCTGTGGTGGTGCCCCTGGTCATGTGGGGCTTCAGTCTGGGAGGTTCGGTCCTCCAGCGGGAGATGCTCAAGGAGCTGGGGGACGAGTTTATAATCACCGGTAATCTGGCCAACGGCATGTGGGCCAGCTACCTGCTGATGAACGCCCTGTTCATTCACGTGCCGTTCCTGATCATTCTGGTGGCCGGGGACGTGGTGGCGGGCGAAGGCACCGCCGGCACATTCCGCATATACCTGACACGACCGGTGAGCCGCAGCCGGATACTGACCGCCAAGCTCTTGGCCGCCGCTACTTACAGCACCGGCCTGGTGGTTTTCATGGGATTGCTCAGTCTGAGTGTGGGCAACGCCTGGCTGGGGGTGGGCGATGTGTTCATCCTGGACGATGAAGGCCTCCTGATATTGCCCTGGGACCTGGCTTTAGGGCGCTTCGGCCTGGCCTACCTGTTCGCCGGCTGCACCATGCTCACCGTTACCGCCCTGGCTTTCCTGTTCTCGGTGATGGTGACCAACCCCATCGGTCCCATCGTGGGTACCATGGCGGTGATACTCGTCTGTATGGTGCTCAGCGCCATCAACATCGATTCCCTGGCCTGGCTGACCGATCACCTGTTCACCAGCCACTTCGACTTGTGGCAACTGGCCTTCTACGATCTCATCCCGTGGGACCAGGTCCGTGGCAGCCTGGTCAACCTGGGTGTATACTCGCTGGTGTTCGTGGTGCTGGCCTTCGTCATCTTCCGGCGGAAGGACATCCTTACTTAGCCAGGGCTACGCCCAGAGGGGCTAGCCCTTCAGGGTCACGATAGGGTCTATTGGGGATACTGATAGGCTAACGATAGGGCCATAAAAGGTCCACTAAAGGGTCGCTATAGGGTCACAAAAGGATCACCCTTCTCGACGGGGGAGATGAACCCGTGGGTTTTTCTAGAAAAAACCACAATGGCACAAAGGGCGGAAATATGAGTATAAAGCATTAAGAATATAGAAGTTAAGCGCCGCTCAACTTCGGAACCCATTTGCAGATACCGGAACCGGATACCTCACCCTACTCGCTACGCGAGGTCCCTCTCCTGAAGGAGAGGGAAAGAGCATTCTACTTGATTTTCAAAGAACGCCGGGAATATAGGGTAGGCGAGGGGGCATTGTCGTTCGCCTGGTGCGCGAAGTAGTCCATCGTCCGTTGTCAGTGGTCCGTTGTTCGTCAGAGAGATTGCCACCCTTCGACCCCCGGGGTGTAACTACGATATCTGCGACTTTTTCAGCCACAAAATCTGGCCTCAGACCAAGGTCTCGGCTTCTATCATTGCTTTGACCTTGTCCATATGCGAAGGGGCAGTTTAGGATTAAAAAACATAGTACCATTGCGCTATACAAATTATTCATCGTTACAAATCCTCGGTATATGTAGGGACACATTATTTTTCCGTGGCTAAACGTGTAATCAGCATGGTTTGCTCCTGAGATATCAACGAGGTCATTTTGTACGTTGCCAAAAATATCTATCAGGTTCAAACCTATAGGGATTTGTCGAATATACTCCGGTAGTAACTAGCCTTGAGTCAAGTAGTAGTATGTGGAGCGTATCTGTCCAGATAACATTTGTGTTATGAGGATCAAATTCAATTCTATGAAAAGTCATTATGGAATCGGAAAGAAATTGATAGGTACCAGATTCAGGTCCTACCTCCTGTCCGTCTACCGTATAATAATTAAAATCGAGGTCGTAACTACCGTCCTGATCAAAAGTCCATGTTAACTGATACCACCAATCAGGCCCAAATTCTTGATATCCACTGATATCCACATCTTCCCAATCAGTCGGGTCGGTTGTTTCCCAAGTCCCAACAATGGGGTGGGAGTCTTCGGGGTCATCACCACATGCTAAGCATACTAAGCAGATCGCGATAGCCACGGTGTTATATATGAGAGTCTTCATCGCACATATTCCTCATTGATAATGGTTTGTCACGCCGTAATTCTCCTATCAGTTTATTTCCAGTGCCTCCATGCGCGTCCTCAGCGCCTCGTTCTCCTTCTTTAAATCGATCACGTACAGCGTCAGTTCCTCGATCTTCTGCAGCAGCAAGGCCTGGGTCGCGCCCAGCGACAGGCCTTCGGCGGTTACTTCAGCAAAACCATCTTGATCCCGGCGACAAAATCACCTGCCCCCCCCGCCGTTGGCGTGGCATGCAGCCGGGCTATGTAGACCCCGCTGGGCAGCGGCCGGCCCGATCTATCCCGGCCGTCCCACACCACCGAGTGGTAGGCCGCCGGCTGGTGCTCGTTCACCAGGGTGGCCACCTCCCGCCCCAGCAGGTCGTAGACCTTCAGGGTGGCCCGCACGTCCTCCTTCAGGGCGTACTTGATGGTGGCGTAGGGATTGAAGGGGTTGGGGTAGGCGGGGGAGAGGGCGTAGGAGGTGGGGATCGGGTCTACCGGGGATTGTATCTCTTCCACCTCCGCTTCGACTTCGGCCACAATGGCAATTGCGGTAGGTACGCGAGGCGGGGACCCACCACCCAGCCCGGTGTCGATGTAGGCGCGGAAATCGCTGCCGGCAACGGCGGTGAAGCCGGGAAGCAGGGTAATCTCGCTACCGGCTCGAAAAGTGACGTCGCCAGTGCTAGTAACTGTGACGTTGGGGCCGGCGGTGATGGAGTTGGTGGCTGTGTAGACTTTAGTGTCGCTTATGGAAAGATTTACCAGGGTGAGATTTTCGATTGCTCCCAGCACTGTATAGGCGAAAACGACATTGCCTGCCGAGGAGGGATGCCATTCGTTGATTTCACGCCCAAGAAGATCGTATTTGATAAAATAGACAAAGGTTGAGAATGTCGCACCGCTCGTGGTGACTGATTCTATTTGGGCCCAGGGAAGCGCACGATTGGGGTTCGCCGCACTCCAACCGACCGTACTTCTTTCGCGCATCCAGACTGCTGGAGCTGATTCATAAGGATCAGGGAAACTGACACTATTGGTAACTTTATATTGTTTCACTCCATAGTAAACCCCTGCGGGTAGGGTACCAGTGCCCCCGTGAAAGGTATGCGTGTGAGAATCCCAGGTTAACTGAGAGCTACCACCAGTTGCGGAGCCGTGCATAACTGTGTAGGGAGGCTCCAGGTATTGCAACGCCTGTTCAACATTGATACGTCCGTAGCCGACCTTATGACTCCAGCCATTTGAGTCATAATCATATTCGGTTGGATGAACCTTAGTTGCAGAAGCTTCCAGCAGGTGCTTTATGTCATCATTGGTCAATTCCAAACCATAATCCAAGCCGTGGGCAATAATGAGTCCCGCTGCGCCAGCACTCATTGGGGAAGCACATGATGTACCCCCAAAATAGCCGTACCCGCCATATCTAACCGTGGAATAATTAGCCGAGGACTGGCCCGGTGCAACGAAATTAAGATAACCATAGTTTGAGAAGCCGGAAAGCCTGTCATCAGCATTGCTTGCCCCAACGGCTACCACCCCTGGGAATCCGGCCGGATAATTGATCTCGTCAACACCATCATTGCCGGCCGCTGCAACAATAAAAACGCCTGCATTATAGGCATTCCATACCGCCTCACCGACTGGATTTTGCCTGCCCGATAATCCATAGATTGGGTTGTCAAAAAGCCAAGCGGCTGGATGGCCAAGGCTCATATTTATGACATGAGTGCCATGTGTCCGGGCATAGTCGATTCCTTGAGCAATATCCCAGGGCATCGCAACATCATCAACCCAATTATCAAAGGGGCCTAAATACCACTTGTCCTGTCTGACCACCTTCACCGGCATGATCTTCCCGTTCCACATGATCCCTGCGACACCTTGATTATTGTTGGTAATTGCACCAATTATACCCGCAACCAATGTGCCATGCCCGGCATATCCACCTGGGAGATCATCCATGGGATCGGTATCTTCATCACCGGTGTCGTATCCTTGGATAATTCGACTCCTATCACCAGGGTCTAGATCAGGGTGGTTATAGTCCACACCGCCATCCAAGACTGCCACAATTACGTCATTTCTACCTTTTTGGATATCCCATGCTCCGGTTACATGGATGTCCCGACCCGTCGAGCCATTTTTCAAACCGAGCTGTTTATAAAAATAGGTGTCATTAGGGATAACAAACGGCCAATAAGGAATAACAGGGGATGCAGATTCCACCCCTGGCATCAGGCGAAGCGAGTCAAGTATTTCTAAAACATCAATGTTCTGATTGATCTGAAGGGTGTACCACTTTGAAACATCGATTTGCTTAACAACTTCGCCGGTGTGTGCGATGGTTGTTGTATCTGCTGGCGTAGCATCACGAAATACTTTGGTTGCGCGAGAAAAGTTTAATCGGGAAAGATATTCACGCAGTCTATTATTTGCTACGTCGTTAGGTGCCAGCTCTTGTGCGATGGTGGTTATAGCATTAGCTTTGAACTTGACAAAGACGAGTCCCCGTACGTATTGGCCTTGGTCCTTATCTTGGCCGAAACTAACAGCGGCAAGTAGGGCAACAAACACATACACCCATTTTGTTATCGCAATCCTGTTTCTGAGATGGTACATTTTATTTACCCCACTATTCGCATCTAATGTATATTAAATTGATTCCATTTTTTTCGGACGTAAAATTTCCGTCTTCGACATAACCGGAGTAATGGGTACGACCTTAATAAACACTATCGCAATAATCCGATTTGTAGACACAATAATGCACCAAGGTAAGACGTCTCATTATTAAAATTTCCAAAGAAATATAGTCCCATTCCTATTATAGGGAGAGGTGTCAGAAATACTTGAAATTCAAAGGGTATGCTAAGGGCTAAGAATTTTTCCTCCTCGAATATGGCATATTCACGGCCAATTTTCCTATTTCCTCTTACAAGGCCAATACCAGCTGAAGCTGATCCAAAACCCCATTTGTATTTCTCAATAATACCATATAATAAGCTAACATCACTAAGATATTCTATATGTGTAGCTCCTTTCTTTATCTCTATCATTAATGGATTGAATGCTACTAAGTAACGTCCCGAGATAATATGCCTACCAGGAAAATAGGAAATGCTCGTCCCAAAACTAAATCCGCCAAATTCTTTCCCACCTACAAAACCTGGACCGACGTTTATCCAACTTTGATTAAGGCCGCTAATACTTGTTGGAGCTTCCGCCAGAAGTCTGGACCCGGTTAAAAAGATCAGTAGGAGTAGCAAGAGCGTTTTTATGTTCATTGTCATCCCTATTTATGGGGATATTCGATGTTATCTTTCTATCTCAGCGAAGCGTTCTTTCAACGCCTCGTTCTCTTTCTTCAAATCAATCACGTACAGCGTCAGTTCCTCGATCTTCTGTAGCAGCAAGGCCTGGGTCTCGCCCAGGGACAGGCCGTCGGCGGCCACTTCCTTGGCGGAGGGCACGTCGGGCAGGTGCTGGTGCTCGGCGATATAGTCTTCAACTTCGGCAAGCGGCATCAGGTCGTAGCCCGCCTCTAAAACGTGGTCCGGCCAGCTGCCGGAGTCCTTCACCTTGACCTCTTCACAAATTATCTTGCCGTCAACAGCCAGCTTATAACCGCTGGGGATGGAAATCGTCCCGATGCCCACGTTGCCCTGTACCAGTAGTCCATTCGATGGTGCCGTATTAGTACCAGAATAAGTCGCTCCGATAACAGCAGAACCTTTTACATCGAGCTTATTTTTAGGGCTGAACGTCCCGATACCCACATTGCCGGTTTTTGAGATAGCGAATCTGTATGCACTAGCCGTATGGTCGTAAATACTGAAACTACCTGAATAGGAAGGACTGCCACCTAAATCACCAACTATAAAGTCATAGCGATGAGGGTCGCTGCCGCTGCCTTCAATTTTTAATCCTCGCCAGCCATTGCGGATCCTTACGGTTCCATCCACATCTAATTTATATCCCGGACTGCTGGTCCCGATGCCCACGTTGCCGGCATTGTCGATCTTAAGCACTGTGCTACCACCTGATTTGATCTGAAAAATTCCGGTGCCGTTATCAATGCTATCGTAATTCAAGTTGATGGAGTTTTCGGAGCTGCCATCCAGGTTGCCGCTGTTGTCCCGCCAGTAGACATCGGTGTAGCCCAAATACAAATAACCATCATATCCGGTCCTGATGTCTCCATTAACATGCAACTTATGGCTGGGGCTCGTCGTCCCGATGCCCACGTTGCCTTTATTCCTGATGACCATCCTTTCAAGCTCAGTCGTGCTACCACTGGGAGTAGTCCAGAATTGTATCTTTGTTGGCCAGGAAGTAGAAGACCAGGATCCATCGCCTCGTATTGCCATCTCGCCGGCAACAGCGCTGTAATTACTGGCATCATATTTTCCTTCACCCCTGAACCTTGCTAGGAAGGCATTACTACCGGGAATGGCATCTCTGCGTCCAATAAAATTAGTCCCATAGCTCCCCTGGGCATTTATGCTTCCCCTCACATCCAGCGCTGCCACTGGCGTAGACGTCCCGATGCCCACCTTGCCGCCATTGTAGTAGATATCGCTGCCGTTGTATAGCCACGGCTGGGCCTGGACGGAAGCGCAGAGTAAAATCAACAGGCCGATGACAGCTTTTAGTGATGGTTTGTTTCCCGGTCTAGTCATGTGGCAATCCTCCCTGACTAATTGATCACGATCTTTTCAACCCAATATACAAAATCCACGGCGATTTGTCAAGCCGGCGGTGCTATATCGCCGGGGGCATTATCCGCCTGAATCCCCGTCCCACCAATAGTTGTTGCCCGGCGGGTGGAAAAGCGGTCATCAGGGGTTTTATCTAACCCCCGGCGTGATTTCCTGATTAGGAGCTGTCGAGCGTGGCTAGGTGGCGGCTGGTTCCCGGGCCGGACGTCCCCAGGGAGGCAGCAGTTTCAGCAGCACCGCCAGAACCAGGAAAGGCAGCACCAGCAGTACCAGGGCCATGAGCAGGCCTTCCACTCCCATGATATCCAGCTTTAGGGAGGTAAGCCCCCGGAAACTTTTAGAGAACATCTGGCCCCCCAGCACCACGTTCCAACGGGTGGAGAAGATGCCCACCTGGATCAGGATGGCGGACAGGAAATAGAGCAGCTTACGCAGTTCGGCGTTGAACCAATAGAGCTTGACTATGATCAGGATCCCCAAAGGCAGGATCATGCCCAACAGGATCTGCATCACCACCAAACTGATGAAAAGCTTACTCATTACCATAGCTGTTAGTATGTTGATCGATTCCTCGCTTTCATACAGCCGGTGCATGAAGTCCAGCACCTCTAAGGAAAAGTCTACAACGGTGGCATATAGCAGGAAGGAGGCCACTTTATCAAGACATTTCATGTCGATCTGCTCGCCGCGGGTAGGGGTAATGATCATGTAAAGCAGCAGAATCAGGGCGATGCCGGACACGATGGCCGAGAAAAGGAAGACAATCGGGATCAGCACGCTGCTCCACCAGGGATTGGCCTTGACCGAGCCGAAGATGAACCCCACGTAGCCGTGGAGGATGAAGGCTGAAGGTATACCGATTATTGTGATGAACTTCACCGCCTTCTTATCAAAGATCCGGGCCTTGTCGCTGGTGTCCTGTGAGAAAAACGAGAGCAGCCTATACAACCAGTTCAGGGGGAACCGCTCGCTGCGGCCCCAGAGCACCATGTCCCGGCGGTAATCGAACCAAATTTCCATCAGGAGCACCAACATCAAGTACCAGGCGTAGACGAAACCGAACATGGCCATGGCGGAGCTCAAGTTGGGGGTCAGGAATATTTCGTAGGAGCGCAGTGGGTGTCCTAAATGCAGCAGCAGCGGCAGG
>SDBU01002045.1_pt1 | contig 27489 bp, 25 predicted proteins | sample 2277071 | NCBI WGS metagenome assembly SDBU01 (sample SAMN10397929, study PRJNA504765) | marine sediment metagenome | isolation source: marine sediment core GS08_GC12, 126 cmbsf | place: Arctic Ocean: Gakkel Ridge, Loki's castle | collected 2008 | reverse complement strand
TGTCGAGCGGGTTCGTAGCTTCCTCTTAGCCAAAGTTGTTTCCCGACTAGTAAGTATATTGTGTGAAGCCATGGAGAGCAGAATTTATCGTCTGATCCGTACTAAGGGTCTAAGGATGGCTGAGGAGCTCTCTGAGATCGCGCAGTCCTGGGGTTATTTTGCTGCCAAAAGTTGGCGCAAGGATCGTGGTTTTATGCAGTATCTGACAGTATCTAACTTGTTGTGGTCTAGACATTAGGTAATATTTTGTTTTACGAAGAGTTTATGTGATTTGAATCCACTGTATTTGATCGCAGTTCTAGTAGTTTCGTTAGTTTACGTTTGGACATTATATAACATACCTATTGTTGTTGCTGGGGTACGGAGCTTTCGTTCAGGCAAGCGTAAAACGAGGTTGTCGTTTAGTGGCAAAAAAAGGTTACCTGCTATGTCAATTATTGTTCCTGTGAAGGATGAGGAGAAGGTTGTTGGCAGGCTTCTTAAGGCGATTATGGATGCTGATTATCCTGCGGATAAGAAAGAGGTTGTTATTGTCGAGGATGGAAGCGTTGATGGGACTGTTGGTATTTGCAAGGAATTTGTGGAGAAGTATCCGCTTCAAGTGAAGCTTGTATGCCGTTCTGTTTCTGATGGTAAGCCGTCTGCTCTTAAGGAGGCTTTTAAGCATGTTAGTGGGGAGCTTGTTGGTGTTTTTGATGCTGATAATATTCCTGAGTCTGATTTTCTTTTGAATGCTGCTGGTTATTTTGAGGATTCTTCGGTTTCGGCTGTGCAGGGGAGACTTTGTGCTGTTAATGCGGATGAGAATATTTTGACAAAGTTTGTGGCTAATGAGGAGGCTCTGAGGTGTGAGGCTTACATGAGAGGTAAGGATGTTTTGGGGCTTTTTGTTCCTTTGACGGGTAGTTGCTATTTTGTTAGGAAAGATGTTCTTGAGGGTGTTGGGGATTGGGATTGTAATGTTCTTTCTGAGGATATGGAGTTGGCTGCTCGTCTGACCCAAAATGGTCACCGAATCCGGTATGGTTCGGATGTGAAGTCTTGGCAGGAGTATCCTGCTACGGTTTCTGGTTTCTTTAAGCAGAGGACTAGATGGTTTAGGGGGACAATGGAGGTAAGCTTAAGGTATGGAAGGTTGCTTAGGAACCTGAATAAAAAATCGTTAGATGCAGAGATTACTTTAGCTGGGCCGTTTGTTCTGATTTCTTGTATGATTGGTTACTTAGCTACTATCTTTTCGTTTTTCATTCCTACAACGCCTGATTTTGCCTTCATTTTGTTGGCTAACATAACTTCAGTATTTACATTCTCTCTTTTGGCTTTGGCTGGAGTGGCTATGGTCTTTACTGAGAAGCCTCGGAAACTGTCAAATGTTCTTTGGTTGCCATTTATTTACTGTTACTGGTTTATTCAGAACTTTGTGGCATCCTATGCTCTTCTACAAATCTTGACAAGAAGACCTAGAAGATGGGAAAAGACAACAAAGACCGGAAAAACTACGAATCTTGAGAATATAAATTGCTGAAAGCTAGACTGCAGAATCTAAGTTATACTAACGGATTCTTGTTTGCTTTTGCGATAGGTTTTGCTGTTCGTTTGATACCTGAACTTTTGTCTTTTCCTTATCCTATTGGCTGGGACACTATCTACTATGCAGCTAGAATTAATGATGGCGTGGTGTGGACTCACTGGAGCAATGTTTTCTCCACTTGGTTGATCTACGGGATTTTGGTGTCTTTGGGTAGTTTAACTCGGTTAGAGCCTTTCTTGTTGCTCAAGATAGTTGCACCTTTATTGTATGGTGGGACTGCTGCTGGAATCTATTATGTTGCTTGGAAGAAACTGAATTGGAGTGTTACGAAGAGTCTACTGGCTTGTGGGTTCTTCGCCTTTCAGTTGGCCGCTTTGGGCATCAGCTGGCACTTTTATCGAAACATCTTTGGCATTATGATTCTGTTATTTGCGATACCTTTGTTGAAACGTGATCTTGGCTGGAAAGAGATTGGCCTATTATCTGTGCTGTCTTTGTTTGTTGTTTGGGGTCACGAATTGGCTGCAGTCAGCCTCTTTGCTATAACTCTAGGATTGTTGGCTGTAAGCGTCTTCAAAAAAGAAAAAATTCCTTACAGACTCTTTGTGGCTATAGTTCCAGCTTTAACTGTTTTCTTGATTGGTGTTCTTCGTGTTTTTCCTTCGCCCGTCGGTGCAGAAACGAACATACTGCGGATAGCTGATAGCGTCAGTGCTCAAGTGGGTGGCTTGTTTTTCTTGACTGATTATTTGAATGTGTTTACTACTGTTGAGTATTATGCGTCTTATTTTGAGTTGTTTTCTCACGTGTTCTCTCTGTTCCTTGTTCTTTATGTGGTGTTATTGCCTTTAATTGCGGTTGGATTCTTCAAAGATAGAGTGTTAGGTTCTTGGACTCTTCTTCTTTTGATTGGTTCTTTTAGTTGCTTAATTTTGCCTTTCGCGGGTTTAATGTTGTGGAACAGGTGGATGTTGTTGCTTGTTTTTCCGTTCACGTTCTTTGCTGTTGAGGGATTGTGGAAAGTGGCGAAGTGCGGCGAAGCTTTTAGTGTTTCAAGATTTTTTGGCTGGTTTAAAGTTACAAAGAAAGTGGGTATTGGTTTGTCGTTGTTGACTGTTGTGGTTGGCTGTCTCTTTATGAGTTGGCCTTTGATAGATGGCAAGTATGGAATTATTGGTGCCGAGGGTACTTTTAGGTATGTTCCTTCGACGATGCAGAGTAGTTCGGTTCCTCTTCAAGATACTGAAGGTACTATCGAAGCTTTCGAGTGGTTAAATGATAATATGAATGGTGGCTCTTCGTTGCTTGTTCATGACATATTTGAGTTCTGGACTTTTCGTTACCTCCAAGAAGACTACACTGTCATTAGCTTTGATAATGATCTTGAAGCAGCTTCAAGCCTTGCTCTTGAGAATGGTTACGAAGAGGCGTATTTTGTTTGGTGGAACGAGGATATTGGCTGGTACAATCTGCGGGTGTCAGACGATTGGGTTTCGGTCTATGATTCTGGTAGGATTTCGGTCTATCAAATTGTTTAGGGTATTGATTGGTTAGTTGACTTTGGCTAAGCAATTTAATGATCAAGTTGGTTTGGGTAAGCCTAGGCCTTTGGTTGTTGCTGCTATTCCTGCATTTAATGAGGAGCGAACAATCTCTAAACTAGTGTTGGAGACGCAGAAATATGTTGATGTTGTTTTGGTTTGTGACGACGGCTCCACCGACATGACTGCAGAAATTGCAGAAAGAATGGGCGCAGATGTGATTAAACATGAAAAGAACTTGGGATATGGGGCAGCAATCAAAACTTTGTTCAAGATGGCAAAAGAATTGAATGCCGATGTTTTAGTAACATTAGATGGTGACGGGCAGCATTATCCTCATGAGATTCCAAATTTGATTAAACCTATCTTGGAAAACAAAACGGATATCGTGTTGGGATCCCGTTTCTTGGATGCTAAAAAGAAAGATAATGGTGGACCACGTTATAGGCGATTTGGCATAAAACTTATTTCCAAATTAACTGGAGTTGTAGTCAATCATGATTTCAAAGACGCTCAATGTGGATTTAGAGTGTATGGGCGCAAAGCTTTGGGTGGTCTTAATCTTGTCGAGAATGGTATGGGTTCTAGTGTTGAGGTTCTGATGAAAGCCAAAAATCAGGACCTACGAGTCATGGAAGTTTCAGCAGAATGCAAATACGACGAGTTGGAGCGAACTTCTACTCAAAATCCTGTTGGGCATGGAGCCAGCGTAATAATGTCAATTATCCGATTAATAGTCGAAGAAAAGCCGTTAACGCTTTTGGGGTTACCTGGACTGGTTTTTCTTTTTGCTGGACTGGGTTTCGGAATATGGATGCTTCAGAATTACGTTGTTACTCGTCATATAACAACGAACATTGCTTTGGCGGCTATATCGTTTGTTCTACTCGGAATGTTCACCCTTTTCACTGCGATAACCCTTTATGCTATTTCCAGACAAGCACAAAAGAATGGCGACTAAATCTAGGAAAGATTAGTTCAAAGGGTATATTGGAATCATGTTGGAAATTGAAGTGTGTGAAATTAGGGGTAAATGTCCAGTTTACAAGGTTGGAGACAGAATAGTGATTGATGATCCCAAGATAGTGTTGGAAAGGACAGATGCTCTTTGTGTTCATGCACTTTCGTCCTTGTTGCATTATGTTCTTATTCTAGAGTCTGGCGCTGATCCAGTAAAGTTAGGTTTGTCAAAGCCAGATGATAGGGAACGTGCGTATATTCAGTGTGTTGATCCCGGAGAACCGTATACTGATGGTGGCACAGTGATCTTCAAAGTTAAAAGAATCAAACAGGAAAAGGCGTCTAATTGAAGATCGCGATTATTTTGGGAACTAGACCAGAGATAATCAAGATGTCCCCAATCATTAGGGAATGTGAGCGATTAGGGCTAGATTACTTCATTTTACATTCTGGACAACATTACTCTTACGAGATGGACCGAATATTTTTTGAGCAGTTAGGTCTTCCTGGTGCAAAATATAATTTGGATGTTGGTTCAGGATCTCATGGAGAACAGACAGGAAAGATGCTTGCTGGCTTTGAGAAAATATTGCTTAAGGAAGAACCTGATGTTGTTTTGGTTGAGGGAGATACTAATACTGTTCTTGCTGGAGCCTTGGCGGCTGCTAAATTGAAGATTCCTGTTGGACATGTGGAAGCGGGACTTAGAAGTTATGATAGGAGTATGCCTGAGGAACTTAATCGTGTTATTGCTGATCATTCTTCAGATTTTCTTTTTGCTCCAACTGAACTTTCAAAAAAGACGTTGCTTCATGAAGGAATTTCGGAGGAGAAAATCTTTGTTACAGGAAACACTATTGTGGATGCTGTTCATCAGAATCTAGAACTTTCCAAGGACAGATCCAAAATTCTAAATGAGTTGGGATTAAACGGTAGAGACTTTTTCCTAATTACAGTTCACCGGCAAGAGAATGTTGATTGTCAAGAAAGGCTTGCTAGTATTATGAAGAGTCTACAAGGCATCAAAAGTGTATTTGGTTTAGATTTGATTTATCCGATTCATCCTCGAACAAAAAAGTGCTTGAAGGATTTTGGAATCAACATTGATGGTGTTAGGTTTATGGAACCTTTGGATTATTTTAGTTTCTTGCATCTTCAAAGAAATGCTCGTTTAGTGCTTACTGATTCGGGAGGAGTTCAGGAGGAAGCTTGCATTTTGAATGTTCCATGTGTTACTCTTAGGGATAATACGGAGAGACCGGAAACTCTTGAGGTTGGATCAAATGTTTTGGCTGGGACATCTCCTGAAATGGTTCTTGAAAAGACGAAAATGATGATGAATGTTTCTAATGGATGGGTTAATCCTTTTGGGGATGGAACTGCTGGTCAAAGAATTATTGAAATATTGAGGTGCAAATTTGACTAAGGTTTTGATTACTGGTGGATTAGGATTTATTGGTTCTAATTTAGAGCGTGAACTAAAAGAGCGGGGACATGAGGTTTGGGTATGCGATTTGTTGCACTCAAACAAGCCAAATTATATTCGATGTGATGTTGGCAAGTATCATCAATTAGAGCGGATGTTTGAAAAGCATCATTTTGATTTTGTTTATCATGCGGCTGCAGAATATGGAAGGTGGAATGGTGAGGATTATTACGAGAATCTTTGGGTAACCAATGCTGTGGGCACAAAACATATTCTTAGACTGCAGGAGAAGAAAAGATTTCGTTTAATCTTTTTTGGAAGTGCAGAAGTCTATGGTGACTATGATGGTGTTATGAGCGAGGATGTTATGGATACGATTCCTATTAAGCAGATGAACGATTATGCAATATCCAAATGGGTTAACGAGTTACAGATACTGAATTCGGCGACGATGTTTGGAACCGAAACCGTAAGAATGAGATTATTCAACGTGTATGGACCTGGAGATACATATACACCTTATCGAGGCTGGATCCCCAAGTTCATATACAGCGCGATTGAAGACGAACCCTACACTGTTTATCTTGGACATAAAAGAACGCTTGAATATGTTGAGGACCTCTGCAGAGCATTTGCAAATATAATTGACAACTTTAAAACTGGTGAAGTTTACAATTTTGGAGGCGGCGAACAATACACAATCAAGTATATTTCAGATATCATCTTGAAATATGTAGGAAAAGACGATTCATTGGTTACCTATGAAGAGGATGAACCGTTTACCACTAGGATTAAGACACCAGACGCTTCGAAAGCTGAAAGGGATTTAGATTTCAAACTAACCATGCCCGTAGATGAAGGAATACCGAGAACTGTTGAATGGTTCAAAAGTTATTACAAAAAGTGAAATTTTGATGATACTAAGCAGGAACCGTCTTTAGATAATAGAGTAAGTAGAATGAAAGAAAAAATGCTCGAAAACTTCAAAGGAAAAACGGTACTTGTAACCGGTGGAGCCGGAGCAATCGGATCCAACCTTGTAAAAAGGTTGAATGAATTAGATCCGAAAAAAATCATTATTCTTGATGATCTTTCATCTTCGTATGTCTGGAATATCCCAAAAGCATCCAACATCTTTTTCATAAAAGGAAGCGTTCTAAACAATGAAACACTGAATTGTGCATTTAAGGAAAAACCAGAGATAGTATACCACTTAGCTGCTCACTTCGCAAACCAAAACTCTGTCGACAATCCTGAAACAGACCTAATGGTAAACGGAATGGGTACACTGAAAGTTCTAGAAATCTCTCAACTTGTCGGAGTAGATCGACTAATTTATGCCTCTTCTGGATGTGGTATATATGGTTCAGATTCAAAGATACCCTTTGAAGAAAATGATGTGTCACTTAAGCTATACACGCCGTATCAAGTGACAAAAATGTTAGGAGAACTGTACACTAACTGTTTCCATAATCTGTATCGGCTTCCAATTGTTAATGCAAGATTTTTCAATTCGTATGGTCCGGGAGAAGTTCCTGGAAAATACAGGAATGTTATACCCAATTTCTTCTATTTGGCACTAAACAAAAAACCACTTCCAATTACAGGAACCGGTGATGAAACACGAGATTTCACCTATGTTGGTGACATTGTTAATGGTCTATTGGCTATGGCTTATTCCGAAGATGCTATTGGAGAATCAATTAACCTTGCGACTGGTAGAGAAATCAGCATACGAAATCTTGCAGAATGGATTAATGAAATAACTGGGAATGATTCTGGAATAGTTTTCACAACGAGACGAAATTGGGATAAAAAAACCAGGCTTCTAGCATCGATAGAAAAAGCAAGGCGAATTCTTAATTATGAACCTAAAATGGATTTCAAAAAAGGCCTAGAGCACGTTAATGTTTGGTTCAAAGAAAACTGGCAAAATATTAAGGATTCAACTGCATTCAACTAAAACATGATTCTAAATGGTTATGTGTGAGACTATTTTTTAATGAAAGTTCTTGTTGTAGCCCAATATTTTCCACCTGATATGGGTGGAGGAGCCACTAGGGCCTATAATGTAGCTGCCGGGCTTTCAGGTGCAGGTTGGGATGTAACTGTTATTACCGCTTTTCCTCATTATCCAACAGGAAATATTCCCAAGAATTACAGGCGAAAATTGTTGACAATAGAAAATGAAGGACAATTTAAAGTTATAAGAACTTTTGTTCCTTCTATTGCCTCAAAAGGATTTGGTAATCGTTTATTACTTTTCTTTTCTTTCGCTTTTTCATCCTTATTTGCCATGCCTTTTGCAGGCAAAGTCAGTGTGGTTTGGGCGGCTAACCCAAATATTATTGCAGTTTTTCCGAGTTTAATTTACAAGTTAGTAAATCGCTGTCAGGTTGTTCAGAATGTAGATGATTTGTGGCCTGAATCTTTGTATGATTTAGGCGTAAGCACGAAATCTTTGTTGGCGAGATTTAGCGAATTTGTAGCCAAGATTGCCTACAAGATGTCCTCAGGTATAACACCTATCAGTCTAGCATATGTGAATGTATTATCAAGTAAATATGGTGTAGACCGCAGGAAGATTTTTGTGGTGCCTGCAGGTGTAGACCCTGATAAATTTAGTTGCAGATCTGGACGCGTGAAAAAGAGCGAAAGATTCAGGGTTTTGTATATTGGCGCGTTTTCCCCAGCGTACGATTTCGATCAGGTTCTGAGGGCTGCAGAGCTATCAAGTTCTTGTTCGAATGTTGATTTCGTTATTCAAGGTGGCGGTGAACTTGCACATGAATTAAAGTGCAAAGTAAAGGAGGCATCATTAACCAATGTCACGGTGGTTGACAAGATAGTGAGTCGGGATGAGGTTGCTGAAATTATGGCTGATGCGGATGCTTTGTTGTTGCCCTTAAATGGTATCGGATCAATCGAAATGGGTATATCCTCTAAGCTTTATGAGTATCAAGCTGCTGGAAAACCCATATTATGTTGTTCAAATGGTCAACCTGGTCGTTATGTTTCAGATTCAAAGTCTGGGTTAGTTATTAAACCGGGCGATTCTGAGATGTTGTCTAAGTCGATACTTTGTTTATTGGAGAATCCAATGTATGCTCAAAGATTAGGAGATTCTGGCAGGAAATATGTTGTGAATAATCTATCATTAAAGAAAATAGGGCAAATGATGGAACGCGTTTTGAATAGGGCTCAGAGTTATTCATAGTATGACTGTTTATGTTGGAAGTTTGAAGTTCAGTCCAGTTTTCAAATCACATTGTTGTGCATTTGGAAAAGCGTGTGAGAAAGAGGGTTATGAAGTCAAATATCTGTTTAGTCATGAATATGAATGGATGCTTTCGCAAGAAATAAAAGAAAAAACCACGTTCATTGGTCATTCTGTTAACCTTTTTTCTATGTTAAAAGATACTTCAAGTCTCAAAAATAAGGAAAAAATAAAAAAAATCTTTCAAAAAGAAAAGCCTAGCCACTTTTATATGCATAATTATCACTTCTTAAATCATTACATTGCGAAATTGTCGAAAAAATTCGGCTGTAGTTTTGTTTATCACATGCATGAGCCATTTGTGCAGAATAAAAAGGCTCATGGAGGTATTCATCAGTATTGGTTATTTTTGTTTGAATATTTTCATGGACGAATTTTACAAAATACGGATGTAGTTGTCCTTTCATCTCGGGAGGCTATCCGTCTTTTTACTTTAAGATATCCGCATTATTCTGGAAAAAAAATGTTGGTCCCTTTGATATATGAAGATTTAGGTGGTTCCGAACCTATTGTACAGAATCGAACATATGTTACTTTTGTCGGGCCACCTGTCCCTGCTAAAAATCCAGAGAAATTTCTGCAAATAGTTAAGTATTCTAATGCTCAGAATATAGGTTTGAAGTTTCTACTTATTTCCCGTTCTAAGGTGAACGATGCAAGATTTATTTGTGAAAAGAATCTAGAAATTTTCTGCAAAGAAAGAATATCTGATGAAGAGTTTGGAAAATTGATTATGAATAGTATAGCTGTGATTACTCCTTATAGGCGTGAGACACAGAGTTCGGTTATTCTGGTTTCGTATATGTATGGGACTCCTGTAGTCTCAAGTAATGTGGGTGGTTTGCCTGAGTTTGTTTTCCATAAGAAGACGGGGTATCTTCTTGACATATGTTCTAATGCAGATGAATGGATTAATGGGATAACTTATGTGCAAAAAAATTTCTTCACTCTTTCGAAGGATTGTAGAAAATATTTTGTTGAGAACTTTTCAGAGAAGAATTGGAAAAAATATCTTGATGACTTACTCGCTTAGAAGTGTACCCGTGTTATTGGGAAATAGGGTTGTGTAGTCATATGATGTTAGACATCGGTTGTGGTGAAATCCAGAATAGGGGAGCCATATGTGTTGACTTTAGAAAAACGAGTAAAGTCGATATTGTAGCGGATGCTCGTATGTTACCTTTTAATGCGGAATCTTTTGATCATGTTTATTGTAGCCACTTGATTGAGCACTTTAGTATTTCAGAAGTTAGAAATGTTTTGGTTGAGTGGGTACGTGTCTTGAAAAGGGAGGGCGTAATTGAGATTCGTTGTCCTGATCTCCGAGCCAGAGCTTTTCTATTTGTTCTAAATCCTTCGTGGCAAAATGTGAAGAATATATATGGAGGGCAAGATTACTTTGGTAATCAACATAGGTGTGGTTTTTCCTTTGGGCTACTGAAGTATTTCTTAGAATCTTGTGGAGTTAAGAAAATAAAAAGGGTAATCAAAGGTTACAAAGGCTTGCCATTTATTCCGGATTGTTTACACGTCAAAGGCGTAAAAAGCTAAGGATGCAATTATGAGAATCCTTCAAGTGATACCTGTTTTCTCCGATCCGTTTGGCGGACCAGTAACGGTTGTCCGTTCGATATCTAAAGAACTTGCTAAAAGACACGAGGTTACTGTTTACACGACAAATGCCTTAGATCAGAAAAATGATTTTGAAAATAGACCATCTGAAGATTACGTAGATGGTTATCAAGTTGTTTACTTTCCAAGAATTTTTAAGTTTAGCGGTTTTAATATTTCGCCAACTATGGAAAAAGCGTTAAGGGAAACTCTTAGTGACTATGACATTATTCACCTTCACTCTTGGCGCCATTTTCAAGACATAGTAGTCAATCACTATGCAGAAAAATATAACATTCCTTACGTTCTACAGGCTCACGGTTCGATTCCCAAGATTATTGCAAAGAAAAGACTGAAGTGGATATTTGATACTTTTGTTGGCTACAGGTTGTTAAGGGATGCTTCGAAGGTTATTGCTCTTAATCGTGTTGAGGTTGAGCAGTATAAGGGTATGGGTGTGCCCCAAGAGAAGATTGCCATCATACCTAATGGTATAGACCTTTCAGAATACACTAACCTCCCGCCTAGAGGCTGCTTCAAGAAAAAGTTCAATATAAAAGATGATGAGAAAATCATTTTATATGTTGGGAGGATACATGAAAGCAAAGGTTTGGATCTTCTGGCTCATGCATTCAAAATTGTTTCCGAGGATGTTAGTAACGTTAGGCTTGTGGTTATTGGGCCTGATGATGGGTATGCAACGGCATTTTCTAGATTAATAGCCAGTTTAGGAATAGAAGAAAAGGTTTTTTTTACGGGTTTTGTAGATAAAAGAGACAAGTTAGCCGCTTTTGTTGACAGCGATGTTTTCGTTACCCCCCGTTTTTCTGGTTTTCCAGTCACTTTTCTTGAGGCCTGCTTTGCAGGATGCCCTATTGTTACTACATCTGATGAGCTACCTTGGATTAAAGATAATGTTGGGTTCGTTGTAAGAAATTCGCCAGTTTCAATTGCAAAGGCGATTTTTGACATAGTGCAAAATGAAATGACACACAAAAAATTAAGTATTAACTGTAAAGATGTCATCAATAATTTCAGCATTTCAAAAGTAACTGCCATACTCGAAGATACGTATAAATCAGTTATGAATCGACAGGTTCTATAATAAATGTCAGGTCATTCCCTTATACCATGCGAGCCAGAAAGCCAATAATTCAATGTACCAAATGTTGAGCCCCCAACAAATTACAATTGGTGAAACAGTTAGGGGGTTACTATCAGGTACCCCGGTTAACAAGTTGAACATCAACTTGAAACAAAATAGGCTTACATCTTCAAATACTCATATCAAAGTTTGGAGTGATGTCGCAGAGGAAATGACCAAATCACTCGATGATATAGGTGTTAAATATGTCTTAATAAAAGCGTTTGATGTACCTCATGCACATATGGACGATGTAGATTTGCTGATAGAAGAAGAAGATGGGATTCAAGAAACTTTGACCCTTCTTCGTAAGAAAGGTTACTCGCTCTTTAGAGACAGGTATTCGTTAAATCCTCTTAAAATAACTGCCATTAACCCACATCGAAAGAAATTACAAGTTGACATATACCCTGAGCCTACTTGGTTTAATATGCGATATGCTTCTAATTCATTCATCACAAATAGAAGGGTAAGACGAATAGTTTGGGGCGTCGAAGCATACATGCCCAATCCGACCCTCGATTTTTACATTAATGCTACTCATAGCTATAATCACGGATTCATTTCTTTGGCTGAGGCTGCATATTGTGTGCACCTAATCTCGGAGAATCAATTGGATTGGAATTCCTTGAGGACTCTAGCGACCAAATTCAAGCTAAATCATGCTTTGTATCCTTTCCTTAAAGTGGCACAACTTTCTCTATCAAACAAAATTGACAACGAAATGGACAAATTGATTGACTATATAGTCCGGGACGACGCTTTGACAAAAATCTTCTCAAATTGGTTCACTAGAGCATCGTTCAACGGTTTTCCATTGAAGTTACCATTAAATTTAAGAATTCTTTCATCGTTTATTAGAATATTTAGGCCTTCATTAAAGTCGTATACTAAAGGATACGATGAACTGGTTGGTTACGCCCTAGCGTTCTTCTTACGTGGGAAAAAGCGTCGCGCAATTAATTAGAGTTAAAATTCATTGAATGTTTTATTGCTAATAGCCAACTTTAACCAGAGAACAGCATTTCTGCAGCCCTGGAGTTACGCCTATAATGTTGCAAAGGAACTTGCTGTTTTGGGATACAACGTTACGATTATTACGAACCAGCAATCAAACGCATTTAGTATATCAGATTACCCAAGAGAGATTCCAATTCAAATGTTACCAACTAATGATCTACGGTTCCTAGATAGAAAATCTCTTGAAATTATTAAACAAAAAAAGCCTGAAGTGATGTATTGGTTTGGTAATTCTTTGAGTGGTATATATTTAAAAAGACTAAGGTCTCTACAAGTTCCTTTTGTTCTACATGTAAGTGCAGTACATTATTCACTTGCAGATTTGAGATATCTGTCTTTTCGAGAGAAATTATTAAACTTGTTGCATATATTGACAGCTATTCCTCCTGCCAGTTTTTTTGTTAGACTTTTAAACGATGCCATGATAACAATAATTACTGTCCCTAGCAAAGCTTCAAAAGATGGGTTATGTGACTTTGGGGTTTCGGAAAATAAAATAATGATAGCTCCTTTAGTATTTCATGCGAAAGCTTTCCCTTATGACAAAAAACGAACAATGATAAGCGTTAGAAATGATTTAGGCTTAAACGCGGAGAGTTTCATAGCTACTTATTTGGGATCGCCAGATACTATTCGAGGAACTGACACTTTCATTAATTGTACAAAGGTGCTAAAATCTAGGTTAAAGAAACCATTTAATTTTCTAATTCTGTCTAGAAGAGATTTGCAAAAAGAGAGTAAAGATGAAAAGCTGTTACATAAACTGGTTGAAAAAAATGGGCTTGCCTCTTATGTATCGATAATACCTGGTATACTGCCAAGAGAAGAGGTTATAAATTATTTACTAGCTTCAAACGTGATTGTTCTTCCCTTTAAATTTACTTTAAGCGAACCATCGATTGCTCTTCTAGAGGCAATGACCTTAGGTAAACCTGTTGTGACTACGGAAACCTGTGGGTTGCCAGAAATTGTTACGCCCGACAGGGGAGTTCTTATCAAGCCTGGGAATTCTCGTGAATTGGCAAGCGCTTTACATTTTCTTGCACTAAACCCCGAATTGGCAGCCAGACTAGGACGGCAGGGGAAGAATTTTGTCACAAACTTGCCAGGATGGGACGAGTTGGGGAAATGGGTGAAAGATGTGCTTTTTAAAGCAGTTCAATAAACAAGGTATTAACTTTGTTCAATCACGGGACCGTAGATAGTTGAAAACGAAGTCAATTTCTGACAAGCAAATCCGCATTATGTTGAAAGGGATTTTTAATGATGAATCAATCTGCTCACGGGTAAATATATCGGCTATCTCCAGATACTTTCAGGATGCTACATTAGTTTTAGGACAATTAGATCAGGGCAAAGTACTGGATTTAGGTGCGGGGGCAGGAGTCTTTTCAATTCTTCTAAGTCGTTTAGGTTTTGATGTTACGGCGACCAACAATGTTGACGAAAACTCCTCTGTCAAAGAGAATTGGCACACGCACTTTGTCAAATTTGATGTTCAATTTTTCCCTTTTAATATGAATTATGAGCCACTACCTTTTTCAGATAATATTTTTGATGCAGTATTATTCCTTCATGTCATTGAGCATCTCGATAAACCGTATTTTGCTCTTTCAGAAATACGTAGAATCTTACGACCTGGAGGTAAGTTAATTCTTACAACTCCGAACCAAGCGAATCTGTTAAACCGGGTAAAGTTATTGTTTGGAAAAAGTATTTACCATCCGATACAAGAATACTTTCATTCTGGGACTTTCGGTGGGCATGTTAGAGAATACACGCTTAAGGAACTTCTATTCATGTTGAATGACACAAGGTTCAATATCATTTATAAATCTCATTCCTATGGTTATGAAAAATATAGACTTTCTAGCTTAAAGGGCTCAAGTTACATTGCTGGAATTTTATATACGGCAATTTGTAAAACTTTTCCTCCTTTTGGTTCTACATTAAGTATTGTCGCAAAAAAATAATGTTTCAATATTTCAAAAACTTCATCATTTAATGCAAAATTGTGAGGTAGATTGTGCTAAATTTGCTAGATGATTGGGTCAAAAAAACGCCTTGGAGATTTCCCTTGCCGCTGGGTAAAACTATACTATTCTCAGGAATAGACGGTTCTGGAAAGACTAAACATGCACGTAAGCTAACATATGAATTAAGATCCAACGGTATATGTGTGAAAAATCTGTGGATGCGAGGGCGCGGTAGGATTTTCTTTTCGTTTCCATTGTTGATTCTTTGTCGTTTATTACAAATAACAAAAGTTCATAAACTCAAGAATGGAATAACGATATCTGAATATCCTTTTTATGCATACAAGCCTATTCGCCTATTATGGCCTTGGCTTCAGTTTGTCGATTCCTTATTTTACACTATTATCTTCTTATATCGACCTTTTTCACGTTCTCGTGCACTTGTCCTAATAGATAGAAATGTTATCGATACTTTGGTTGATATCGTAGCTGATACTCGCACTCCTATAGGATATCATTTACTTCAAATGCTTTTGTTAGCCCTACTGCCCAAGAACTCGTTTGTCGTGGTTTTAGACGTAAGTGAAGATGTTGCTATGAGCAGGAAGAAGGATATTCTCAATCTTCATTACCTGAAGATAAGGATAGAGAATTATAGGCGTTTAGCTAAAAAATATGGTTGGTATCTCCTCTCAACGGATGATGACTATAATCATGTTCATAAACTCTTATTGGCGACGGTCTCAAAAACGTTGAAATTGGATAATCTGAATGAAACTAATCAGGAAAGAGGCTCAGCATATTCATCCGTTAACCGAACTAAGGTGTTTTTGTGAAAATAGTTTTTGTTCATGCTCCTGGACCAAAAAGAAACGTAGATTTTCTCTCGGGGAAACTAGCAGCCGCAATGCAACAACAAACATATAATCTTTCCAAGGAATTCGCAATAAGAGGATATGAAGTCTACATTGTGAGACGTTGGTCGTCAAATAGAACTCTTGAACATCACGATGGAATCAACTTCGTGAATATTCATCAACCGTATCCTTTCTTGAAAAGGATGCGTCGAGAAGACAATCTATTGTTTCACGAAGCTCTATTGAACTTCATTATGTGGTTCATGTATTCAATTAAAGTTCTGAAAGTGTTACGTGATATCAAACCAGATATACTTAATATCTCCTCATTACTCCTAGGCTTTTTTATTGCGCGAGCAAGTAAAGCGTTTAAGGTCTATATTACCCATAGTCATGACATTTATGTTTACAATACGCCATATAGTCTCTTGAAAAAATTCATGCTGAGGCAAACATTATCTAACTGTGATGCAATTGTTTCACTCACTCAAAGCATAACTACTTATCTCAAATCTCTCAGCTATAGGGTTGATGCCGTTATTCCAAATGCTCTAGATCTGAATGAATATGTCGAAGGAAATAATCAAAGATATGTATTATATGCTGGAAGATTAGTGAAGCATAAAAGAGTTATTGATCTCCTTAAATCCTATTTATCTATCAAAGAGACGACTCAATCGGACTTGGTGATTATCGGCGAAGGACCTGAAAAGAGACACCTTATGGAGTGGGTAGACCTAAAAAATATTCGACAATCAGTACGTTTTCTTCCATTTCTTTCCCAAACGGAATATAGAACCGCTTTATCACATTGCTCAATTTTTGTTTTGCCATCCAATTTGGAAGCGTTTGGCGTAGTGATAATCGAGGCAATGGCGTGTGGTAAACCTGTAATCGCCAGACGAGTTCATGGACCTACAGATATTATAACCCACGGATATGATGGTTTCTTGTTCAATACTAACAATGAATTGGAAAAGTACCTGGAGTTACTCCTTTCAAATAAAGAACTGAGGAGTAAGATAGGACGAAACGCAAGAAAAACTGTTTTGAAGAAATATGATATTCGAAGTGTCGTTGATAGCTACGAGAGGCTATTCAAGTCATTCAAATCAAAAGAAATTCTCAGCTAGTAGAAAATCAAGAATGATTCTTCATAAGAGTTATGTTATATGTGGAAGTGAAGCATTTTTCAAAGAATTTTCTGGTTTCCACGTTTACCACTATCATCAAATGTGTATGATTGGTGATTTAGAATTATTCGTCAAGAGAAAATAACAGTTTCTCAAATGTGTGTTGGAAATCATGTGTGACTCGAAACAAATGAAAGACATGTTAAGTAAACAAGAAACTGTTGAGAAAAATGGCAAATCATGGCCTAAGGTTGTAGCGATTATTCTTAATTGGAATGGAAAAGAGAACACCTATGAATGTTTGGAGTCATTAAAACGTGTAGATTACCCAAATTATGAAATGATCGTGGTTGACAATGCCTCTACTGACGGATCGCAAATGTTCTTTAAAAAAAACTTTCCAGAAATCACTTTAATGGAAAATCAAAGAAATTTTGGTTTCGGTGGGGGTCTCAATGTCGGGATTAAAGAAGCCATAAAACGCAATGCTGAGTATGTTTTATGCCTGAACAATGATGTAGTAGTTGACAATCGCATCCTTACAGAACTAGTAATCGTTGGGGGGTTAAGCCCAAAAATTGGTGGGCTTTGTCCAATGGAATACTTTTACGACCAGCCAGACCGAATTCAATGTGCTGGTGGAGTAAATAACTGTATAAATGGAAAGGTATTCGGTTGTGGAGAACTAGACAACGGACAATATGATATAATCAGAGAAACAGGGTTATTGAGTGGACCCGCTATGATGTTGAAAGTGAACACCCTTCTAGATATCGGATTTTTTGATGAAAACTTTTTTTATGGACCTGAGGATTCAGATATCGCGTTGCGTGCAATCAGAGGTGGATACAGACTTATGTTTGTGCCCAAGGCAAAATTATGGCATAAACGCCGTGGTGCGACTGGTGGAAAGGTAACACCGTTAAATGTTTATTTCCAGGTGAGAAATCGAATACTATTTTTGAAGAAACATGCAAGAAAACTCGAATTTATTGTTTCTATTTTACGTTTTGCAATCTTGGAATTTCCTATTACTATTCTCAATTGCTTTTTTCACAATAATAAACGGGGTATTGATGCGGCCATAAAAGGTGTGATCTGGAATTTAAATCGAGACCTGATTCCTTCAGATATTCAAATGGTAAAGTTGCTAACGGTTGGAGATTAGGTGTGACAAGATACATCAATTCGGGACTGTTGCTAATTGTCCAACTACTATTTTGTCTCGATTGAAAATCAAGATTTAATCGCACTCATTAATGAATAGGCACAGTAAACAAAAAATGGTGAAAGTGGTTTTGGAAACCCTAAGTCGAGCATTTGTTTCGGTTGACCGGAATTTGTTAATTGCAACTGTGGCATTTGCACTGATGATTTTGAATGCCGTCTTTTTTGTTTCTGGTATTATTGGTGCAGTTGCATTCGCTTTTTTTGTTATGTCATTAGGGAATCTGATAGGTGTACTTTATGGTAAGCACACAAGTTTTGTGAATTTTCTGATTGGTTGCTTCACATTGATATCTCTTATCATTATTTTGATGGGTATCGTCGTCTACCTAATGATTTTTTCAGTGGGTTTACTGTGGATCTTTCTGGGACTTTTGCTCTCTTTGGGTTACGGTTTAAATGCCTATGTGAAGGTCAATTGCCTCCAACAAAAACAAGCGAGGACAAACCCCCTTTCACGCCGTTCTCTCTTAGACCATTTACATTTGGGAACCTTTCGAGCGGCCATTAAAGTTGCAATCTTCATGCTAGTAATAGGATTGGGATTTTTTTTGGCGGTGTTTATGCGTACAGGAGAAGCAATATCAAATGTAGGACAAATATTATCCCCTCTTTTTTTCCTCATTTTGGCCTCTTCTTTTATCATAGTATATTTTATACAAAAAGACAATGATATCGGCGTTATATTCAAATTTCTATCCATATTTCTTGTAGCTTTTCTAATTATTGGTTCTCCGGCGATAGTCTATCGTAACTACATTACAGAAGACAGTTTTTTGTACGTTGGTGTTATCCGAAACGTAATCGAAACCGGGATGTATGGTTGGGCTCCTAGTTTAGAACGGGCTGGATATCTAGCATTAATCTCTACGATAACTGTCGCATCCTCAGCTGAACTTTCGTGGGTATTCAAATTGATTACTCCCATATTGGTTTCTATTTTTGTGCCCTTATTCACATATTTGATTATACAGAAAATCACCAAAAAAGAGCAACCCTTTGTAGGTTTGGTAAGTCTCCTGCTTTTTCCAGTAGTTTGTTTTCTTAGTATTCCACTGGAGCGTAATATAGCCACAATTTTTTTCTTCGGAGTGTTTTTCTTCTCTCTTCGTATCTTAGATGAGTATCGACTCAGAAATGCTGATATAATGATTGCAAGCTTAGCGCTATTAGCTACGTCATTTTTACATCCTATTTTCCCGTTATATTCTGTTATTCCTCTGCTCCTGAGTCTCTTCTTGCGTTTATTCACAATAAACAGAAATGTGCGATCAATATTCTTGGGGTCAATAATGCTCTTCTTTATGAGTGTCGTAGTCCCTTTATCATTTGTAGCATCGGGATTAATTAGAACTCCAGCGCATCCAGGCGCCACACGTCCATTTTTTTCTGCTCCTACCCTTGAGTCTATTATTGATTTTTGGGTGCCCAAGTTCAACATAGTACAAAGTCAAATCTGGGAAACTTTGCCATTCTTATACTCTGATAATTTCACTTGGATTAGATACATCATTTTAGTATGCGGTATTTATGTAATGGCTAAGAAGTTAATGTCTAAAAAACAAAAAAAATTAAAGATCTGGTTAATAATGATAGTGCTCGCATTTTGGCTAAATTACTTCATTCTAAGGACTATGATTAAAAATCCAATGGTAACTATTCAAGACTATAGGTTTGGGTTCTTCCTTGATATGTCATTGATCCCATTGGCTGGAATAATTTTCAGTGAAATAACTGGATATATGAGGAAACTAAAAATTCATTTGATGTTACGCTTTAGAGCAAAAAAGCAATTAAACGTATCGTTCCGGTTACTATTACCCGCAACAATTTTATTAATCTTGGTTGCAAGCACCTCTGTATATTCTGGATATGAGTTTGATCGTATCATGGAAAGACCGTTTGAGAGTCAGGGAATTGGTAGATTTGTGGTCACAGATGAAAAATTAGAACTGATGGGATATATACGTGAAAAGTCCGGAGCGCTAAAAAGTATGATAGTAAGTGATAATCACATTGGCAAAATAGCTTTAGGAGAGTTAGGTATGAGGTTGGATGAGGAAGCAGATCTTCCTCTTCCTGTGAACTCTGGTGGTGATTTAACTCCCTATTTCGTGCAAATGAGGCATGAGCCAAGTGCCGGCATAATGCAATCTCTTATGAACAGAACGAATTCCGAAATAGGTTTCTTTGTGATAGGCTTAGAAGACTGGTCCGCATGGTTGCCAAATGGTAATGATTGGATTGATGAGAATGCAATTAAGGAGTTGAAATTACTTGCTGATGATTGGCAGGTATTTGGGAAGAAAAGCGACCTCTTTGTTTTTGCGTTCGAGAAACATCCATGAGGACTGTTGATATTGACATGATTATATATGAAAAGAGGACTGATCGAATGAATCTACTAAACGCATTCAAATTCATGTGTTTTCTTCTAGTATTCCTTATTTTATTAAGCAACATTCAAATTTCGAGAGCCGATCTTGCTTTTGTTCCATCATTAGAAGTGCGGTATGTGAAAGGTTATCGAAATTACCCTGGTTTAGTGCTACATTTGCCCTTTTTAGAGAAAACTGGTTCAATGGCGTTTGACATCTCTGGATCAAAGAATCATGGACTGTTGGGACTAAGCGAAAACATGAACTGGCTCACTGACAGAGGACTCCACTTTGGGGACGGCAACAACATAATTGTAAATGCGAGCACGAGTTTGCAGAATTCGCACAAAACAGTGGTTGTACAATTCATGTGGGACGGAAAAAGTACGAGCACCGCATTGTATATATACGATGACGGTTGGCCGAATAGCGGTAGCATGATTTTGTTTGTACACCCAGCTACATCACGACTGTACGTTGAATTTATGACTAAGGCCAAAGTACAAAAAAACCTTTGGCATGCTATCGTTCCAAACAAACTTTACACTTGCATATTCCATTTCGATGGCCTAAACTACTATCTCTGGCTAGATACAAAATCGAAATCAGGCTCTCTTGAAGATGTAGCTGAATTGGGCTTAAACAATAATCTCAGTATAGGTTCCAACTCTTTGGGAGCCATCCACTGGTTCTCGGGTAACATTTACACTGTTCAAGTCTTCAACCGTAGCTTTTCCCCTATTGAGATTCTTTGTCTTTATAATTCGTTTCAAGAAACTCCTCGAGCTAATGCGGGGAGCAAATATGTTATAGGCGGGTGGATTGCTCATAACAACAATTCCATTGTCATTTCTGGATTTGAAGATATTCCTGTTTACCTAAACCAATCTTACGTTACGTCTATCGATGAATATGGAGTATATATGTTCATCATTGATCTCCCCCAAGCAACAGGTAACTACACTTATGATGTGACGGTGGGAAATACGTCAGGAAGACAAGGGGCATATGAGTCAGTTGTGGTCGACCAAGTGCTAGTCTCCGACTTCGGATCTACAACTGTTGAGATAGGGCATAAAGCAATAGCATGGTTCAAATTGAAGAGCGAGTTCGACGGCCAAGTAGTAGAATCGGGAATTGTGAATCTAACGGGAGGACTATTCACCACTTGGAATTCTGTTGAGCAAAGGTGGGAGTACCACGAAACCCGCAGTAAACCGAGTGAGCTAGCTCTCTCGGTGGAGTTGGTCAATTGGGATAAGTATGGGATTACTGTCATTCACCCCGATACACGCGATAATGTAGCCAAAATCCAATGGCGCCAACCATCCTTGGAATCAGAATTAATCAAGTGGTTGTTAGGCATCGGCCCAGCAACTTTTGGAGTTATTACTATTCTCTGCATCATATTTGTATTCATGCGCCGGGGAATTCTAAATGGGAAAACGGTTAAACCTATTGACCAGCTACTTCAGAAAGTAGACAATTTGCTCCAATCACAAGGCGAGAAAGACAGACGATATTTCCTCCTACATCAGTTCCTATGCCAGCTTGTTGAGGAGAACCCACCTGCGGAGGTCTTAGAATTCCTCCGATATTTTTTTCCGGATATTTTAAAGCAACTCGAAGAGCATGCATACACCCAGAATCCTTCTGATTATAGGGGAAATGATCCATGACCAGTTTTTTCTACAGCAAAAAACTCTATAGGTCATTAATCATTGTCAATCTTTAAAAGCAAATAAATTTATATAATTAGCCTAGGAAACCTTGAAGGGATATTTAAGAATGTATCGAGTTTTCAACAACTTGAAATTTTTGATTCTTGCTCTTTTGCTTGGCAAAAAGAACTTGAGCATGGTAAAGCCAGCATTATTCGAATACAAAAAATTGCTACAGTTCCGCCCCATGAATATTTTGGAATCCTATCTGCAGAGACCGTCTGACATCTGGGAACACTTAGTTACGCTTTATATGCTCACGGTTGAGTTTGATTTAAAAACAGTATTGGAACTCGGAACAGCCGAAGGAGAATCCACTATAGCATTCCTTCAGGCAACCAAAAAAATTGGTGGCAAAGTTTATAGTATTGATATAAATCCCTGCCTTGAAGCTCAAAAGATTGTTGAAAGCAATGGGCTTCAAGATCGTTGGACTTTTATCCAAAATGATGATTTGCAAGTGAACTGGGAGAAAAAAATCGACCACCTATTTATTGATACCTCTCATGAATTCCAACACACTTTGAATGAGCTTAAAAAATATGAAACCTACGTTAGGAATGGGGGCATTATATCGTTACATGACATTATCACGTTTCCTTCGGTTATGAAAGCTGTTAATGAATTTCTCAGAGGTAGAAATGATCTTAGAGTATACAAATATCTCCACAATAATGGATTAGTAATTATTTTTAAGGGCCACAGTATCCCAAAGCAAACCACAAAATGAAATGAAATCGTTTGACATCAGAACATTGGAAAAAACGCTAAAGAAATTTTCCACTCTTTCTAAAATAATGTTTGGGTTCTCATGAGTAAGTCATTAAGTTTAGCTAAAACTTCAGCTAAAGGCGGATTCAATCTATTCTGGGGAATGGCAATCTCCTCAATAATTACCTCCCTATGAATAATCATAATCGCCCGACTACTAACACCAGAAGAATACGGACTATACGCCAAAGTCCACTAAGAAGCAACATAAACACTCTTAAGCTAAAGTTACAAAAAATGACATAGGTAACTTAAATGAAAGCCCTTGTCCTTAGCGGCGGAAAAGGCACGCGCCTAAGACCATTAACATTTACAATCGCTAAACAACTGATTCCTTTAGGCAACAAACCAGTCCTAGGTTATGTTCTTGACCAAATAGCACAAACAGGCATAACCCAAATTGGAATAATAATCGCTCCAGAAACTGGACACTACGTTAAAAAATACATCAAAAACGGATCCGCTTGGGGACTTGACGTTACATATATTACACAAGAGCCCCTAGGTTTAGCTCACGCCGTAAAAACCGCCAAAAATTTCTTAGGAAAAGACAATTTTATCATGTGCCTAGGTGACAACCTACAAGGACAAAGATTAACAACTTTTGTACAAAAATTCACCAAAGAAAATATGGATGCTCTAATTCTCCTAAAGCCCGTAGAGGATCCTACAAAGTTTGGCGTAGCAACACTAGATGAAAAAGCCAACATCATAGAATTGGTTGAAAAACCAAAAAACCCAACATCAAACCTCGCAATAGTTGGAACATACATCTTTTCAAGCAACATCTTCAACGCCATAGACGTGATAAAGCCTTCTTTGAGAGGAGAACTTGAAATCACAGATGCAATACAAGAAATGATAAACATGGGATTCAATGTAAAAGCGGAAACTCTCAATACTTGGTGGCTTGACACTGGAAAAAAAGATGATATCCTAACAGCCAACGCAAAAGTACTAGACGAATACACAAAATATGATGTTAAAGGAACTGTTCAAAAAAGCAAAATTGAAGGAAGAGTCACAATCCAAAAAAACACCAAAGTAATCAACTCAACAATTAGAGGCCCATGCGTAATTGGGGATTGTTGCAGTATAGAAAACTCTTTCATTGGCCCAAACACAAGCATAGGAAATGGAACAAAAATTGTTGATAGCACCATTGAATATAGTGTAATATTGGAGAATGCACAGATAACTGGCGTAGACCGGCTAGAAGAAAGCTTGATAGGAAAAAACGCCAAAGTAACCAAAAACACTCGAAATAACTGCTTAAAACTTCACGTAGGTGACTACTCGGAGGTTGAACTATGAAAGAATATGCCCTTCAAGGAGTAAAAACATACGAAATAAAAATATTACCAGACGAAAGAGGCTTCTTTGCTGAAGCCCTAAGAGCTGACTGGAAAAAATTCCTCAAAGACGAACCGATAACGCAGACAAACTTAAGCTACAGCTACCCAAACGTCGTCAGAGCTTGGCACAAACATTTGAAAGGACAAATAGACCACTTCTTAGTGCTAAAAGGAGCAATGAAAATCTGTGCCTATGACGAAGAAACAGCCAAAATGGCTGAAATAATCGCCAGCGACAAAAAACCTACGGTTGTAAGGATACCTGGCAAATATTTGCATGGAACAAAAACAATCAGCAATGAACCATCACTACTAATCTATTTTGTTAACAGACTCTATGACTACAATGACCCTGACGAAATTCGCAGACCATGGAACGACCAAACCATAGTCCCCACAGAAATAAACGGCAAAACGAACGATCCTCGCGTCGGCAAACCATGGGACTGGTTCAAACTACCCTACAAATAAAGTGTGATAAACCATGAATGTTTTGGTAACAGGTGGAGCTGGATACATCGGCTCTGTTATGTCTAGAATACTCCTAGAGAAAGGTTACAAATTAACTGTCCTTGACAGGTTCTTCTTTGGAAATGATTCACTAAAAGACATAGCCGACAAAATAACTATCATCAAAGATGATATACGTTTTTTCAATCCAGAAATCTTGAAAGGAATAGATGCTGTCTTTGATCTGGCCGCTCTTTCTAATGATCCCTGCGGTGAACTTGACCAAGAAAAAACCTTGGAAATAAACTACAAGGGAAGAGTTAGAGTAGCGAATCTTGCAAAAAAACACGGTGTAAAAAAATACGTGTTCGCTAGCACATGTAGTGTCTACGGCTTCCAAGAAGGACTCATAGACGAAAAATCATCTCTAAACCCTTTAACGACCTATGCAAAGGCTAGTATGATGGCTGAAAAAGAAATCCTGCCTCTTGCAGACAATTCTTTCTCTGCAACCGTCCTAAGACAAGCTACAGTCTACGGCTTTTCTCACAGAATGAGATTCGATTTAGCCATCAACGGAATGACTTTAGGCTACTACAGAAATGGAAAAATTCCAATAATGCGAGACGGAAAACAGTGGCGTCCATTCGTAAACGTAAACGATACTTCAAGCGCCTTCATTAAAGTCTTAGAATCAGAACCAGAACTAGTAAAAGGTCAAATCTTTAACGTAGGAAGCGACGAACAGAACATACAAATTTTTGACTTAGCCAAACAGGTAGCAAAAGCTTGCAGCCTTCCTTTTAATTACGAGTGGTATGGAGATTGCGATACTAGAAGCTACAAAGTAAGCTTCAACAAAATCAAAGACACACTAAAGTTCAAACCACAAACCACAATCAAAAAAGGAGCAAAAAATGTTTTCGAAGCCCTCAACGAAGGAAAATTAAATCCAAACGATCCAAGAATGATAACCGTCAAGTGGTACCAGCACATTCTAGAGATGCAGCAATTCATTAAAGACACAGAAATCAACGGAGTACTTTTATGAAAATTGCAGTTATTGGATCAACTGGACAACTTGGCACAGATTTGGTGAAAACCTTAACGTCAGCTCATGAGGTTGTTGGGCTCACTCATAATGACATTGAAGTATCAGAATATGCGCGTTGCATTGTTCTCAAGGAGCTTCAGCCAGATGTCGTTATTAATACTGCTGCTTTGCATAAGACCGATCAATGTGAAGAAGAACCTCTGAAAACTTTTTCTGTAAACGCTTTAGGCGCAAGAAACATCGCCATGATAACCAAAGAAATAGGTGCCACAACAATATACATAAGTACAGATTATGTTTTCGGTGGCGAAAAAAAAGAACCATACACTGAGGAGGATATTTCTGCTCCTATCAACACTTACGGAATCTCCAAACTGGCAGCCGAGCATTTCACAAAACTAAACCCAAAACACTATATTATTAGAATTGCAAGCGTGTTCGGAAAGGCAGGAGCCAGCGGCAAAGGAGGAAATTTTGTGGAAACAATGATAAACAAATCAAAAAACAATGAAAACATCACTGTTGTTGATGATATGTATATGAGTCCCACATACACCAAAGATGCTGCCTCATTATTGCAAGGTATCTTGGAACATCAACTTCCGTACGGTGTTTACCATGGAACAAACAAAGGCTTCTGTTCATGGTATCAATTTGCTAAAGAAATCTTTCAAGTCACTGGTCTAACTCCTAATTTAATATCAACAAAAACAGACCCAAACTATGGTAAAGCCAAACGCCCTTTATTCTCTGCACTTAAAAGTACAAAACTCTCAAAGTTCAACCTAGAACCCCGAAGCTGGAAAGAAGCTCTTCGGGCCTATTTAATCGAAAAAAAACATATTTGAGAATTCTTTTATCTAGAAGACTCTTCGTGAAATATAACAAACCTCGAAAATTACTTTTCTGAGGTGTTACGAAGAGTCTACCCCATAATGCTAAATTGTTTTATATTTTATTTGAGAAGAATGGACGAAAAATGGACTTAAAATGTTAGAAGAAAAATTAGATCGTTTAAGTAACAACAAAGGTTTGTTGCTAGCTTTTGCTATTGGTTTTTTGTTCGTTTGATTCCTGAATTGTTAAGCTTTCCTAATCCTATCGGCTGGGACACCATCTACTATGCTTACCGTATTGAGGAGGGAGTTCTGTTTGGTTTCTGGGATAACATCTTCTCGTCTTGGATGATTTATGCGATACTGATGTTCTTGGCCGATTTAACCCAGCTAACCCCTTTCATGTTACTAAAAATCGTTGCACCCTTACTTTATGGGGGAGCGGCGGCTGGAATCTATTTTGTTGCCTGGAAGAAACTAGATTGGAGCGTCACGAAGAGTCTACCTCACATAACCATTAATCCAACCATTATTTGGGGGTCTATCCGAAAAGATTAGTTCTAAATATCTCCTATGTACATAAATGGGTATTTGGCGATTTATTGAATAATAATACGAAAAACACAAAAAACCTACACCATTCGTGAGTTCATCACCGATGGTTAACAGGGTTTCACGTCACCTACGACTTAATTGAGCCGTTGATTCTATGTGCCTATATCTTCCGCCTTCTCGGTATTGGGTCAAGGTACCTTCCCTCTTCAGAGGGGTTTCGACTAGCTTGTAACCAGAACTTCAAAGCATCTCTACAAATGTGACTGTGGCTAACATTATACTTCTTTGAATATTCGATTAGCTCTCTATAAAGCCACTCTGGAACACGAACTCCCGCAAACATCTTCGACTTTTTCTCTCTCAACATTTTCAGCACCGTAGATTCCTAGTGACAAAACCAGAATCGCATATATAAACGGCTTAAGCCTCAAAATATCCAATAATTCCATACTAAAAAGAACATGTTATCAACCCTTTTTTGTCAGCACCTGAAAGGTAACAGCCCTGCGAAGCATCCGAAGAGGTAACAGAACCATTAATTCTTATTTTATATTCATTAACTTTTTATGAACATTTTTTCGCAGTCAATTTCGCAGACATACTCGAATCTAGGTTCAAAAGCTTCTTTTTCTACTCACGCCTAGCCCATATTTCCTTCTTCAACAT
>SDBU01002044.1_pt1 | contig 27492 bp, 18 predicted proteins | sample 2277071 | NCBI WGS metagenome assembly SDBU01 (sample SAMN10397929, study PRJNA504765) | marine sediment metagenome | isolation source: marine sediment core GS08_GC12, 126 cmbsf | place: Arctic Ocean: Gakkel Ridge, Loki's castle | collected 2008 | reverse complement strand
CTCAGGAACCGCTCGAAGAGCAGATTGTGGGCCAGCGGGTCCACGTTGGTGATGCCCAACAGGTAGGCGACGATGGAATTGGCCGCAGAGCCCCTCCCTCGTACCTCGATCCCTCTCTCGCGTGCGAACCGGACGATGTCCCACACCAGGAGGAAATACCCGGCCAGCTTTGTCTGTCGAATGACCTGGAGCTCATGTGCCAGTTGGCGTCGCGCCGCCTCGGACCCACTGGGATAGCGCTTTGGCATTGAGCCATAGCACAGTGCTTCCAGACGGGAATCGGATGTCTGTCGTGACTCGTGGGGGAGGGGAGGAAGGGCCTCGTCTCTGAAGTCAAGCTCCAGGCCGCATCTCTCGCTGATCCTCAGGGTGTTTTCCAGAGCCTCTGGATAATCAGAGAAAAGGGTCTCCATCTCAGTCGGCGACTTGACAAAGTACTCGGAGTTGGGGCGAAGCCACTTTCGCGCGTCCAAGAGCGAGACGTTGTGGCCAATGGCCACCAACACGTCGTGGAGACGGTGTCCCCTGCGAGTGGCATAGTGGGCGTTGTTGGTGGCCACGATGGGCAGCCCCAGGCGGTTCGCCATCTCGGCCATGTTGGCCACGAGCGCGTCGTCCTCTGGATGAAAGTGCCGCTGGAGTTCTGCATACAAATGGCCGGGGCCAAACAGTTGTTGCAACTGTTGGAGCGCGGCGAAGGCCTGGTCCCTTTGCCCGGCCAAGAGCGAACTGGCCACCCAACCGTTGCGGCAGCCGGTCAGGGCGATGAGGCCCGTTGTCCGTCCCTGCAGCCATCTGAGGCGTAGTCTGGCGTTCCCTTTGCTCGCGTTCAAGCGAGCGCGACTGATCAGCCAACACAGGTTGCCATAGCCTTCTCTGTTCTCTGCGAGAAGCAACAGATGATGACCATGCTCCAAGGTGACCTCGGCCCCACAGATAGGCTTGAGACCACGCTCCCTGGCGGCCATCGCGAACCGGACTATGCCGTACAACCCGTCGTGATCTGTCAATGCCAGAGAGGGCATCTGCAATTCCAGAGCTCGGTCCAGAAGTGCCTCAGGCGTCGATGCGCCATCTAGCAGTGAGAAGCAACTGTGACAATGGAGCTCTACGTACTCGCTCACTCATAGATCCTCTCTAGGTACCATTCCCCCTTTGGGAGGTCGTGGTACAACACACACAATAGGCTCGTGTCGGTAGTGACCTCCCAGTAGTCGCGCCAGACCTCTTCTTCGGACCACCAGTCTGCATGAATGCGCCAACGCGAACTTATTTCATGGATGCGATGAGAGCGCGATCCCCAACGGAAGGAGGATGGCTTTTCTTCCTTCGCCTGTACCTCAACACGCTGCCCAGGCGACCAAAATGGAGTCATTGCCCATACCCTGCAAGCCTATACTGGTTTCCCACGAGGAGGGCATCTGGATCTGCTATGCAGACTCGGGCCACACACCCTGGTGAATGTTTCTGAGCCAGTTTCCGAAGCGTCTCCTCCAGACGAAGGTGACTTTCTTGCTGGGCGAACAGGCTCAATTGTCTCCCCCCACATGGTTTCAGGCCGATGAGTTTGATCCATATCTCGACTATCCCCAGGTCGTCGCCCTTCAGGCTGTCCAGGAGGTTCTTTAGCACCGTCCGGAGCTTTCGAGGACCAAGCATGTTTCCTATCCAAGTGGAGCGCTCCAGCATTTCACCCCCGAAGAGCCTGACCCTCACATAAATGCGCTGGACGGCCAATAGACCACGTTTCAGATCGTCCAGGGCCTGTCTGCTTGCGGCGACCAGGGCTGCCAACAACGGCTCTCGCCGAGTCTCTGGGACTTGGAATTCAAGATGAGCTTCCCATATCCTGGGGCTATGTCCCACCAACGGGCGGTTGTCTTTCCCTCTGGCCCACCGATGAGCCTGTAGATTCTGTGTCCCAAATTGCTCAGCGATTGCTGGCGCAGGCAGGCTGGCAAAACGCCCGATCGTGCGAATGCCCAGAAGATGGAGCCTGCGATGCGTCTCAGCAGATAGAGGCAGCCAGCTCACAGGTAACGACGACAGATAAGAGCGATCATCCTGGCTTACTATCTGATAGCTCCCGCTACTTGGGCATGATCTGGCGGCCACCTGGGCAGTGAACTTACTGCCTGCCACTCCGAGTTGGGCTTGCATCCGGGCGCTTTGTCGCAGCTCTTGGCACACCGCCTGGCACCAGCTCATCTCACTGCCGTAGAGTGCACTTGTCCCACCGGCGTCTAGATATGCCATGCCCCAGGCTTCTTCTTCTACCAGGGGACTGTGCTGTCCCAGAGCTTCCAAGATCCGCTCCCAGACCTCCTGGTAGAGGGAGCGGTCTCCCTGAATCACCTGGGCATCTGGACAGCGGGTAAGAGCCTGATGTAGAGGATCTCCTTCCCGCACATCCAGCGCACTCGCTTGAGCGCATGTGCCTAACACTCTTGTTCCATCGCAGACGAGTAGCGGCCGTGTTTGTGTACCAAGTCGCTGACGCTCTACTTCTGCGACAAAGTGAGGAATCCAGACGCAGGCTACTCTATACATCGTTATTCGCCTTGGACGTGGTTGGTGATGGTGATGTTGATCAGCACAGACTGCCCAGGTGGCCCCGTTTTGTTCTTTGCGACGGTGACTTTGGAACTGAAGCCTGATAGCCAGTGTCCACAGTACAGCCAGCTTTGCCACTCGAGGAAGAGACGCACGCTGGCAAAGTGGGGTAGGGGCGAGCCACTGGGATATAGGCTGAGGGATGGCGTCTCGGTGAGAACGATGAGGGTGCAAAGGGAACGGCTCAGGATGGGAGTCCATTCGCGCAGTGCCCTGTCGAACTGGCGAAAGGCGCCATTCTCAGCGAGGAGGCGCGGGTTGTGCACCCGATCGAACACTATGACGCCAACGCCTCCTTCTGTCAAGAGATCTCGGGTCATTTGCAGCGCGTGAACAAAGCTGAACGGGCGCAAGACGACCAGCGAATCGAGGGACACACCGCAGCGACCCAAGGAATCCAAATCGACCGCGTGATCCACATCCACATAGACCACCTGTTGCCCCGCCCGTTGGGCCTGGCACAGCGTCTTGGCAGCCAGGGTGACCTGACCAGCCGTACCAGAACCGATCAATTCGATGATTCTTCCCCGGGGGAGACCCCCTATGCCAAGAGCATGATCCACCTTTTGGAAACCAGTGGACAGGGTGGGAGGGATGATCTCCAATCGGGGTTCCCTGGCCTTGTGTATGGCCCGGGAGCCCCAACGTTTCTCGATAGCAGTGATAGTCCGGGCCAGTTGCTCTGTTCGGCTCTCATTCTGTGCCATAGCTCACCTGCGATCCTATTATACAGAACATTTGTTCTATTGTCAAGAGCGAGATAGGGAGCATCGAAAACCGTGAGCACGATATGACTCGCCCTCATCCTCCCGGCCTCCCTCTCCCGATCCCAGGAGAGGGAGGAGCCAAGGCACCTGACAGCAGGTCTCCCCTCGCCCAGAGCTGGGAGACGGGTCGGGGGTGAGGGCCAGTGCAAGGGGCTAAGGTGGCCGTGAGGTCAGCCGTGAACGCCTATCTCAGCGGGGCAAATCGTCAAGGGGGGCGACGCCACCTGCGCCAGGAAGAGAACGAGCAGCGAAGCGTGCGCATTCCCTGGGGAGAAACCGGAGCTAGTGAGCCATGGCTCTGTTTTGGCTTTGGGGCATTTGAGAACAACCAGGCCCAGGCTGTTGACGCTACGAGCCGAACCACTTGGAGAACGCAGCCAACGCTGCCAAGCCCAGCGTGCATACAGCCCCGAACTCGAGGACGACCCGGCGGGTGAGCGACCCCCACAGGTATTGCTGTACGAGGCCAGTGAGCGTGTAGAATGCCAGCAACAGGAGTGCGCCTCCGACGCGCCCATCGATGCTGCAGTAGTTCAGGGCCCAGGTGAGCTCGCCCATCAGAATGCCCGTCAGGATGGCATACAGCCAGGTACGACCGATGGGGCCCTGCGTGTTGCGCAGCAACTCCAGGGCGAACATGCTACTTGCAACGAGCACGCCGGTAGCAGAGACGACGCTCCGCACACGAGATCCATAGAGGGCCGTAAAGAGCACCAGCGAGGCGCCGTAAGCCATGGCGTTCAGAACCAGACGAGCCCCGCGGTAGCATCCTTCGGATGAGTCGATGCTACGATACTGGGATACGATCAAGAGAGACAGTGCGAGACCGGTGAAACCAATGAGCATGATCTGGTGGCCCCACCATCGTAGGTCCTGCAGCAGGATCACGCTCGCCAGGATGACCAAGCTGGGCAGCACCCAAAAGGTCACGGTGTAGGCGAGATGGCGATCATGGACCAGGGGATGGCTGCGCATGATCGCGTCTACACCTCCCCAAACCAGGGGAGTCAAGATCGCTGCCAACTGAGCAGGGCCGGAGAAGCGCAGCGTGAGCTCTGACCCCAGGACGATGAGAGGGTAGTCTAGTGTGGGCAAAGGAATCAGCAGCGACAGCGCAAGCCCCAATGTAACCAGGCTCACTGTGATTCCCAGTCGATCCACCCTTGGCATGTGCGTCCTCACTCTGCGGCATTCCCTGCACATCGCGATTCTAGGGTCGGACCCACGGCTTGTCAAAGCAGCGAGGTAACCCAGCGCCGGATAGCACTCGGCTTGGGCACTCTGTCGGCGGTTCTCGGGTCACGGCCGGGCCCCCAGCTCTGAGTGCGTGTTGACAGTCGCATAGGACGACGATAGAATCAATGGGTGCAAAGCTGGATCTGTCGGATGCTAACCTTCTGGGGAGAAAGGAGAGGCCAAGATGCGCACGACACCAATTGGCATAGCCATGTTGAATGACGAGCGACCTCATGTCTGGCGACAGAACAACCCGGAGAACGTCGCCGTCGTGAACCAATGGGCCGAGATCATCCGCTCCGGCCTGAAGAACGTAGATGGCACGGCACCGGAAGTGGTCACCGGCTCTGAGATCATCACCTCGGTGCGTCTGGCGCAAAAGGTGGGCGAAGAACTCAGGCGTGCCGGGTGCCGGATTATCGTGATGTGCTACAATGTCTGGAACTTTCCCTTCTTCGTCTGGCCTTTCGTGAATAGCCTGGGCAGGGACCTGCCCATTCTCAGCCTGTCCAACAACAGCGGTCGGTATCCCGGCAATGTCGGGCTGTTGGCGACCGATGGTGCCTTGCGCCAGGCGGGTGTGCGCACCCACCGCGTCGTCGGGCATATGGACGATCGTGAGACCCAGCAGCAGGTATTCGATTGGCTACGGGCAGCCGAGGCCGTCGCCACCATGCGCAATGAAGTCTACGGTCTGTACGGAGGCCATTCCATGGGCATGGAAACTGGCTACTTCCATCTGGTGCCCACGATCAAGGCCTTCGGCTGCACTGCACGCCAGGTTGACCAGTTGTGGCTGGTCAAGGTTATGGAGAACGAGGTAGACGAGGCGGAAGTGGAAAAGGGTCTGCGATGGTTCCAGGATCTGCTGGGCGATCGGTTGCTGTACGATGGCAAGATGCTTACCCCCGAGACCCTCAAGACCCAGATCAGGCTCTATCTGGCCATGAGGATGGTTAACCAGGACAAAGGCTTTGACTTCTGTGGTCTCAAGGGCCAGCGGGAGCTGACCGAGCACGTTTGTCTGGGCGACGTGCCCGAGATGCTCCTCAACGACCCATACGACTGGAATGGCGCGAAAGAGCCCACAGTCTGCGCCACCGAGGCAGACGCCTATGCCGCGGTCACCATGCAACTGCTCAAGTATATCACCGGCGGCCTGCCGTCCCTCTTTATGGATGTCCGTCTCTACTTGCCAGAGCGCGATCTGTGGGACTGGTGCAACTCGGGCAACCACGCCTCCTGGTATGCTAACCAGAGCTTTTGCCCTGCAGAGAACTTTCAAAAGATCACTTTCCATCCTGCGCTCGAGTTCTACTTCAAGGCGGGTGGCGCGTCTGTGGAATTCGACGCGGCCCCGGGAGAGATGACTTTTGCGCGTCTGGGCTTGTGGGACGCCAAGCCCTTTATGGCGATACTGAAAGGTGAGAGCCTGGAACTGCCCCCCGAGGAGCGCAGGGCGATCAACGAACAGACCAATCCCACGTGGCCGCACGTACATGCCAAGCTGCGTTGCTCCTTTGACGAGTTCCTTGCGCTTTTTCCGTGTAACCACGTCATGGGAACCGTGGGAGATCGCGTCCGCTCGCTGACCTACCTGTGCGAGATTGCGGGCATCACCCCGGTTGTTCTGGGTCCCGAGGGTGCAGACCGTATTGTCCCCATTTGGGAACGGGTGGGGTAGAGGCGCGTGCGAGGTCGTTCCAGGTTACACGACCGTTATCGAGTCGAGACAAACGGATAGCGCCTCAGGTGGTGGCGCGTGCACAGGGCTTTTCGGCCATTGGCACAGTGGTGTTGGTGCTGGCGAGGGTGGATGGCGCAATAGGGAAAGTGCCAGGCGCGACCTCTCTAGCGACGCATCCAGTTGCAGAACCTTTTCCAAAGCGGCCTGGGACGATGGGAGACGCGGCCAGCCGGCTGGCCCTCTTCAGGGTGGCGAAACTCCTTGAGGTGCCCCACGGGCGTGCCGTCCTCCGTGTAGTCAACGCGCACGTAGCTCAGTCGTCGCTCTGAGGTGAACCGCTCAGGATGCTTGAACAAACGCTGCCATGAGGAGTAATCATCGCCCGAAAAGTCTCGCACCCAGGTCCACGTCCCCGAATTGAGGTAGACCGCGCCACCGTCAAGCTCCTCGATTCCGGCTGTGTGAGTGTGTCCAAAGACGATAACTCGGGCTCTTTCCTGGAGGCGCTTGTGCCTGGCCACCTTTGCCAACGCCAGATGCTGCGCGCGTTCCTCGGCCCATCCCCTGGCTAGAGCCGAGCGGACGGGGGCTTTGGGTTGCTCTCGCAGCTCTCGTGGCCAACGCGTTCCATAGTAGCTCAGCACCGCGTCCAGCCGCTCGTAGAAAGCACCGCGCCATCGCGCGTCTCTCTTCAGGGACTGCAATACCTGGCCATCTTCCAGATCGTGTCTGAGATGGGCCAGGCTCGCCAGCACGACCTCGAGCGTCTCGAGGTCAGGCTCGTCCGCTGGTCTGAGGGGAAAGCCCTCCCACACCAGGGCCGGCGCCCGCCGAAGAAGCGTCCAGAGCGCACGTACAGCCAGCCCGGGATCCAGAGCAAAGGCGTACCAAACCAGGGCCGTCAGGGGCTTGATGCCATCCACCCAGTGGAGCTGTCGCTCAAGCTCGTTGAACACGGTGAACACGAACCGAGAGCCCACAGGCAGATAGAGTTGCTCGGGCGAATTGGGGTCGTGGGGCTCTTCAAAGTCCGGGAACCTGTTGACGCGCTCGCAGTATTGGTGACCATGCTCCACATAGAGACCCTCGCCACTTACGCGTCTTTCCTCAAAGGCAAGGCAGTATGCTCTGTCCCTGGTCGCGTCGAGGGCTGCGCGTATCCTCTCCTGGACCTCGAGCCAGTGGAGGCTCACGTCGTGGTTGCCCTTGATGATGGTCAGCCTACGACGCGGGAAAGAAGCCTGGACGAACTCTCTAAGCGCCGCAAAGAAAGTTGTGTGTCCGGCAATGATGAGCTGCATCTTGCGCGACGAGTCCCTTTCGGCCGAGGAGTCATAGAGCTCGATGGGGTATGTGGCGGCCGGGTCGAACTCTTTGGGCGTGAGGGCCGGCACCTGTAGAAACTCGAACATATCGCCGGCAACAATGAGCTCCAATTCGATCCCTTGCTGCTGACTCTCAGCGGCAAGCTGGCTGAGGAATTGGGCGAAGGCATCGTCACTGTGAAAATCCTCCAGAAGGTTGCCCTCGTCGGATCTCCCAGCACCCAGATGCAAGTCGCTGATGATGATCTTGGCTTTCTTCCTCATGACCGTCTGTCCCTCAGCAGACGCACTATACCACGGTTCAGGCCTGACAAGCAATGGCCCGGTCTCCCTCCTTTCAGGGTGTGGAAAAGCGACCATTGTCACGGGTGAGCCGTAGCGCAGCGCGGGCGAAGAATCTCTGTTTTGTGTGGTTGAGACGCTTCGCTTGTACCCCTGAAGTACGGGGCACTTGTGCCCCTTCACCACGGGGTACGGTGGCTGGGCCTGGCTTTTTCAACACCCCCCCAGGGCCACCCCTTGTCAGCGATTCCCCGCTATGGTAGACTGGCTACCACTCTTGCAATGACAGACGTTCTGAGACCACACCACTTGAGGTTACTGCAGCCCCGAAGTGCGTACTTTGGCGAGGTGACCCGTGCCGGACATGATCGGTGACACGTTGGGCCCCTATCGCATCCTGGAAACGATCGGCGTCGGTGGCATGGCCGACGTCTACAAGGCCTATCAGCCAGCCATGGACCGCTACGTGGCTGGAGGTCAGCGATCCGGCCCCCGTTCGCGCGTTCTGCTGCAGGCCAGAGGTTCAATAGTGCACCACCCTTGCATCGCGGACGGCCGCGTCCAAACGCTCAGAGCTGCCCATCTGCGCCTCCCCTCCCCCTCCTCATATCCTCCAAATCCACATACCGCCGAATCGTCCCCTCCTCGATGGCCCAGATCCCCGTGGCGAACCGCCGGATGAAGTAGCGATCGTGGACCACCACGAGCACCGTGCCCTCGTAGGTGGCCAGCGCCCGCTCAAAGCTCTCTCGCGAGGGGATGTCCAGGTGGTTGATGGGCTCGTCTAGCAGGAGCAGGTTGCAGCCCTCGAGCACCAACACGCCCAGGGCCAGGCGGGCGCGCTCTCCGTAGCTGAGGCTGCCCACGGGCACAAACACGTCGTCTCCCCCGAACAGAAAGTAGTGCAAGAAGCTGCGCGCCTCGGTCTCGGTCAAGGCCGCAGCCCGCCGGACGGTCTCGAGTGGCGTCAATGCCCAGTCCAGGCTCTCTTGCTCCTGAGCAAGGTGGCCGATGCGCACGTTCGCGCCGATTCGTGCCCTGCCCGCCGTGGGCGACTCCTGGCCAGCGATGATGCGCAGCAAGGTGGTCTTGCCGGAGCCGTTTGGCCCCACCAGAGCTACGCGCTGGCCTCTCCGAAGGATGAGATCGACCTCCCGAAAGAGGACCTGCTGGCCAAAGCCCTTGCTCAGCCCCTCAAGGACAAGCACATCCTGCCCGCTGGTTGGCGTGTTCACGAACTCCAGCCTCATCTGCCAGGTCTGTCGCGGCTTTTCCACATGGTCTTTTGATTGCAGCATACGCTCGATTCGCCTCTGCCGAACGACCGCCTGGCGGGCGACTTTTTTGGCGATCTTGCGATAGTGATAGTGGATGGTTTCCCCTTCGATCTTGCGTGCATGACCCTTGAGTTTTCGCACCGCGCTCTCCAGCCTGGCGATGCGCTCCTGCTGCTCATGGTAGGCCTGTCGATGCTTCTCGCGCTCTCGCTCCTTGGCGCGGGCATACGCGGTGTAGTTGTCCGGGTAGGCTCTGACGGTGTGGGTCTGGGCATCCATCTCCAGGATGCTGGTCACCGTATTGTCCAGGAAAGTCCGGTCGTGAGACACGACCAACATGGCTCCCTTGTACCTTTGCAGGTAGCTCTCCAGCCACTCCAGCCCGGTGATGTCCAGGTGATTGGTGGGCTCGTCCAGAAGGAGGAGCGAAGGGTTCTTGAGCAAGATGCGTGCCAGGCCCAGCCGAGTTCCCTGACCACCGCTCAGGATGCTCACCGGCGTAGACGGATGTACGTCGTCGAGGCCCAGGTCCGTCAGAACGCGTTGGACGGCATGTTCAGACAGCGCTACGGGTGCCCGACCTAGTCGTTCCACGGCGTTGGCGTAGGCTTCCTCCAGGGCGGCCAGTTCGTCCCCCTGGGCGTCACTCAGTTGCTGCGCCAGCTCTTGAACGCGCCCTGTGAGACGATCCCCGTCGAGCGCCTGCGAGCCCGTCAGGAAGTCATGCACCCTGACCCCCTCGGCGTACTCTGCCGCTTGGGGCAGATAGCCCACCGACCTGCGCGGCACGGCGCAGCGAACGCTGCCGGTGTGGGCTTCATCTTCGCCGACCAGGATGCGCAGCAGGGTGGTCTTCCCGCAGCCGTTAGAGCCCACCAAGCCCACACGTTCTCCCGCGTTGATGACAAAGCTCGCCCTCTCAAAGATGAGATCGTCCCCGAAGCGTCTGGCCAGACTCGATACCTGAAGCATAGTCGTTCTGCCCTACGCGCCACGTCGCTCAGAATCGGAGGCGCCCCGGCAGCAGAGCCGCATCTTCGCGCGGGCGCCATGTTGCTGTCCCACGCGTGCCAGCCGCCCAAGCAGACTATCGGTCTGAGCATCGATGGTTCCCGGCGCGGCCCCGGCGAGGGGCGTGCCTGCCAGGGGAACGAACACGTGAGTGCGCACAACTGCGCCCACCTTGGCCAAAGACTCGATCATACGGACGGTCAGTTGCCTGTCCGTTTCTGTTTCTCCGGGCATTCCAAAGATGATGTCCACATTGGGCAGCAAGCCGTGGTGGAGCACAATGTGGCAGGCGCGATGGACGTCGTCCACGGTGTGGCCGCGGTGCATCGCATCCAAGATGCGCTGACTCCCCGATTGGGCGCCGATGGAGATGTTCCTGTTGCCGGCCAGTCGCTTGATCAGCCGTATCGCTTCGTGCGTGACCGTCTCTGGTCGCACCTCCGAAGGGAACGAGCCGAGATAGACTCTCTCCCGGCCCATGACCGCACCCACCTTGGTCAAGAGCGTCTCCACGGCCGCCAGGTTGATCTCGCGCCCGTCAGGGGAACCATACGAGAGGGCGTTGGGTGCAACGAAACGCATGAATGGAATGCCATGACTCTGAGCAACACGCGCCCATTCGGCGACCACCTCTGGACTGCGATGGCGCGGTTGGCCGCCGAAGAGGAAAGAGGTCTGGCAGAAGCGACAGGCGAACGGGCACCCGCGCGTGATCTCGATCGGGCCAAACCGACGGTGCAGAGGTGCGAAGGGTGGGTAGTTGTCCAACGGGATGACCGGCGGCGCACGCCCGGTTCGAATCAGCTCACCATCACGAAGGAAGGCCAGCCCTTTCACCTGAGAGTAGTCACGACCATCCATGAGGTGCCGGAGAAGGGCAGGGAACGTCTCCTCGGCTTCGCCCACCACCACTACGTCGAATCCCATCCGCAATGTGGCTCCGGGAGCTCCACTCGGGTGTGGGCCACCAGCCACCCAGAACACAGGGCAATGGCTCTCCGCCGCGAGCGCCCGGAGCTGACCCACCACGTGCGCCACGTGCCCCGCCGCCGGAGTGCAGAAGGAAAAGGCGATCACCACGCGCTCGTACTCGTGTAGGCATTCTTGCAGCCGGATGTGCAGGCTGGGGTCATCTCGGAGGAAGAGCAGAGATAGAGCGAGGTCCTCTCGCCCTTCTACCACCCCCGCCAGGACGGCGATGCTGTTCTTGTTTGTGGGTTGGGTGACAAAGACCAGTACAGACTTTGCGGGCATATCCTACGTTCGACCTGCTCTTCTCTCGCTCACGGCACAGGAAAGGCCTTCGGCCAAGCCTCATCTGCCAGTGCATATAGCAGGACGAAAGCCCTTTGTCAAGGTACGGGGCTTGTCGGCCCTCGCCATCGCGCAGCCATTGGAGAGCTTTGGCCTCTCGCAACCTGGTGGGAAACGCTCATCCAGGTCTTTCGCCCCAGACGCACCTGGGCAGGGCGTCGATTCCGTCACTTGACAGGCTTCGCTTGGGTCAAGGGTGAAAGCCGTGGGGGAGATGTCATAGTTTTTTCAATGCCCCCTAACCACAAAGCATTGACTTTGCAGAGAATATGGTTTATACTGATTGTGAGAAAGACTCCCCTACTGGAATGATTCGACACCAGAACTAGTGCGCTTGTTGCGAGTTGGCAGATTCCACACCATCCGCTGTTAGATGGCGCGTCGTGATTGCGGGAGGTGCATCTTGCCTGAGCAGAAGAGGACAACGGAAACCCAGGACGAGAAGCTGCGTCGGCAGGAAATCAAGCAGGAAGCGGCGGCTCGAGAAGCGGCCAGACAGGCCGCCTTTGCCGGATCGGCGGGTGGCCCCCTTGGTCCGCCGGACGACATATCTATCCAGGCCGTGGCTGCCCGCCTTGGCGACAGGCGCTTTCAGAGCGTCCAGCGCCAGGGCATGGCGGCGCGCATTCGGCGGGCCAGTGGCAACCAATCCCTGCAAAGGGCAGTGGCCCAGGCCAGGCAGCAGGGGGGTGTTGGAGATGCCATAAGGGCCCACCGCGAGCCAGCGGCGGATGGCACAACGGCGAAGCCAGGCTCGGCTAGGGTCCTCCAAGGAGAAGGCTCCCCCGCACCCTCCGTACAGCGCGCCCTTCCCGCGCTCGGAGCGGCTGCAAAGGTCGCCGGAGAAGTGCTTGCTGGTCTGTCGGCCGCCGCGGCCATAGGAAGCACGGTCTATTCGGGCGGTTCCGACGAGTTGAAATACAATTCCACGACTGCCGACCGTCTGAGCGCAAAGACACAACCCAAGAAACGCGACTGCAAAGCTGTGTGCCTTAGGATTGGATTTGATGCACCCTGGCCACGACCGAATTTGGATGCGGTCTTTCACATCATCTGGCAGGGCAACGACTACGGCGAGATAGGTGCCGCTCGTGTGCGAGTCGACCTGACCAAGACCAGTGAGTTCAGTTACTCGTCTCTGGTAGTGAGTTTCACGGCCGTGAAGAATCTGATCCAGCCAGGAGGGGACAAGCGCACGTGGCAGATCGAGTGGGACTATGAGGGCAACTTCAACCCTCTGGGGACAGGTGAGTTTTGGTTCCAGGGGAGCTTTGCCATCGATGCGTTCGGGAACTTTGTGTCTACGAAGCACACCGTGCGAGATCTCAGTCTCATCGAACAGAAAAAGGGCGATGCTGCCAAAATCGTCCAGGCCGGTCCAAGGGTTTCGAGGCCGATCCCGCCTGTTCCCGGAGGGGCAGGTGCCGCACCGCCAGCGGGAGCAGCAGCAGACTAGAGGGCCGGGGGAGCGTGAGCCTCGCACCATTATGCCAAAGGGTCTTGGAGGAGCAGGCGCCTGACCGCCGACATGACCCTCATCCCAGTCTGTTGGCGCTATCTGGTGCAGAGCACAGTAAGAGGCGATCAACAGCGGTTCTCTTGCCCATCACGCCTTATTCAAAGGGGGGTATTGGCTGAAGTAGAGGCTCAGGGCAGGTGTTGGGGCAGAGAGCAGGCGGGTTGTCCCGTGTTTGGCGCAGCAACAGGTCCTGGTCATACGATTGATGGCTGGCCCAGTTGGAGAGACGTAGAATCAGAGGGCGAACGTAACGGAACTGTAAACGTCTCGCAAACGGGTCCGTTGTAGAGCGCAGTTATAGGCGGTAATGGCAGCAGTGCTCTTGCTCCCACTAGGTCCAAGACTTCGGGACGGCCCCAGCAGTGGGCAGCGTTCCGAGCCAGGCCAGATCGAAAGCACAGTGCTGCCGGCTGTTGCCTTTCACCCCCTTTTGCGCCTATGGACCTCTGATGCCCATCTACTCCTCGCTATGCCATATCCCCCGGTGTTCGATCATCCACAACTGCGAATCTTGCTCTGGCTCGCCACGCCGTGGTTTCTTGCGCTCGTAGCGTCCATCGGGCAGCAGTTGTCGAGCCCCCACGTTGTCCTGCAGGTGAACGCCGAGAATATGATCGCGCAATGCGTCTCGCAGGCGTGGGTCCTCCACGGAGAACAGCGTCTCCACACGCCGGCCCAGGTTGCGCGGCATCAGGTCGGCGCTGCCCAGCAGTATCTCCTCGTCGCCACCGTTTCGGAAGTAGTAGATGCGAGCGTGCTCAAGAAAGCGCCCCACAATCGAGGTGACGCTGATGTTCTCGCTCACTCCTGCTACTCCTGGCCTGAGGCAGCAGATGCCCCTCACCTGAAGGTCCACCTTGACTCCCGCCTGCGATGCACGGTATAGGGCCTGGATGCAGCGCTTGTCCACCAGTGCGTTCATCTTGAAAGCCAGATAGCCATCCCCCTGCTGCCGATGCCGCTCGACCTCGCGTTCAATGCGATCGATGATCTGCCCGCGCATCTTTCCTGGGGCCACCAACAGCTTGCGGTAACCGTCCAGGGATGAATAGCCGGTGAGAGCGTTGAACAGGTCAGAGGCGTCGTTCCCGATTTCGGGGTCGCTGGTAAAGTAGCCCAGGTCGGCATAGACGCGAGCGGTGATGCCGTTATAGTTGCCAGTGCCCATGTGCACGTAGCGGGTGATCCCATCTCGTTCGCGACGGACCACCAGACAGATCTTGGCGTGCGTCTTTAGCCCGGTCAGGCCATAGACCACATGCACGCCCGCTCGCTCCAACGCTCTGGCCCACTCGATGTTGTTCTTCTCATCGAAGCGCGCCATCAGCTCCACCAGCACCGCCACCTGCTTGCCGTTCTCACGGGCCTTCATCAACTGGGCCACGATGGGGGAATTGTGCCCCACTCGGTATAGGGTCATCTTGATCGCCAAAACGGCCGGATCCCGTGCTGCCTCGCGGACAAAATCCACCACCGGGGCAAAGCTGTCATAGGGGTGGTAGAGCAGGATATCGCGACGGCGTATCACCGAGAAGATGCTCTCCTCCTTGGCCAGGGAGGGGGCCAAGGCCGGGAGAAAGAGCTGATCCTTCAGATCGGGCCGGTCAATGCCAGTTAGTTCCATCAGATCGGCCATACCAATGGGTCCATCCACAGTGTAGACCTGATAGGGCGCCAGGGCGAGGTTGGCGATCAGGATGTCACGTACCCATTCCGGTGCGGCAGCATCCACCTCCAGTCTCACTGTCGAGCCAAAGTGGCGCATTTCCACCACCACGGCGATGGCGGTTAGCAGGTCGGCAGCTTCATCCTCCTCGATCTCCGGGTCGGCATCTCGGGTGATGCGGAAGGGATAGGCTGCCTCGATGTCCATGCCAGGGAAGAGTGTATCCAGGTTGGCAGCCACCACCTCCTCCAGCCATACAAAGGTATTGGACGCAGTCGCCGCCAGCCCCAGACTTGCATCTCCCTCGTCCACGCCCGCCCTGGGAATGCGCAGTAGGCGGGGGAAGACGTCGGGTACTTTCAGCCGAGCAAACCGCCTGCCGAGAGTTGGGTCGTTGATCACCACAGCCAGGTTGAGGCTGAGATTGGAGATATGGGGAAAGGGATGGCCCCGATCGACGGCCAGCGGGGTGAGGACAGGAAATATCTCGCGCTCGAAGTACTCGCGGAGCAACGCGCGCACTCTGGGCTTCAGCTTGTCGTACGCAAGCACTTTGATCCCGGCCTTCCGAAGCCTGGGCAACAGATCCTTGCGCCAGCAGTCGTGCTGCCTTGCCAACTCTGGCAGCAATTCCCGACGGATTGCGGCCAGCTGCTCTGCCGGGGTCATGCCGTCAGGAGGAGCCCCCAGAACCCCCCCGGCGAGTTGCCGTCGAAGCCCCGAGACCCGGACCATGAAGAACTCGTCCAGGTTATTGGCAAAGATGGCCAGAAACTTGACCCGTTCCAGCAGGGGATGACGCCTGTCCAGCGCCTCCTCCAGCACTCGATGGTTGAACTTGAGCCAGCTCAACTCGCGGTTGATATAGAGTCCCGGATCATCCAGGTCAACGCTTTCAAAAGATGCGGCGGAGCCGCCGCGAGATGACACCGTTTGGGTCTGCGCGCGATGCTTCCCTTTTGCTCTTGCCATTGCCCTCTCCTGGGGCTGGCGCCACGGCCCTGTGCAAGGGATCGGAGATGTCCATTCCCCCAAGATGCAGTCTAGAGTTGCCTACCTACGACATCGACAAGGATGCGCAGGGTCTTTACCCGGGCGAACCATTTGTCGTCGCCCTCTACGATCGTCCACGGTGCCGTGGCGGTGCTGGCTCTGAGCAGCATGTCATCCACCGCTTCCTTGTAGAGGTCCCACTTGCTGCGGTTGCGCCAATCCTCCTCAGTCAACTTCCACGCTTTGTAGGGCGTGCCTCGGCGTGCCTCAAAGCGGCGCAACTGCTCATCTGGGCTGATATGAAGCCAGAACTTGACCAGAATCGTGCCAAAGCCTGCCAGGTGGCGTTCGAATTCATTGATCTCGCGATAGGCTCGCCGCCACTCCTCTTCGGTGCAGAACCCCTCCACACGCTCCACCAACACCCGTCCGTACCAGCTCCGGTCAAAGATGAGCACCTGCTTTTCCTCTGGTGGCCTGAGCCGCCGCCAAAAGCGCCACAGGTAGTGATGGGTAGCATCTTCTCCCGTCGGTGCCAAAATGGCAAACACCTCGTAGCCACGTGGGTCGAGTTTCTCAGTGAGGCGTTTGATGTTGCCGCCTTTGCCAGCCCCATCCCAGCCTTCATAGACGATCACGAGGATTCGCCTTTGCACGTAAAGCTGATAGGCCAGCTCGCGTAGCCGCAACTGGTAACGGAGCAGCCTCCGCACATACTCCTCCCTGGTCAGGCCCTTGCTCAAGTCGACTGTGTCTAGCACGGCTACGTCTCTCTATCTTGGGAGTCCGACTCTGCCAGAAGCGGGCGATCCCCTTCATCTCGGTCCAGCGACTCTTGCCCTTCTCTGGAGGGAGTCGTCGGCAATGGCAAGCCGCGTTTCTCTAGTGCCTCCTCCAGGCGGCGGATGATCGTCTCAAAGATCCTGCCCCGGGCCCAACGACGGTCGGTCGCCTCCACGACGGTCCAGGGACCCCACTCGGTGTCGGTGCGTTCCAGCATCTCCTCAGTGGCCCTGACGTACTCGCCATACTTGTGGTGATGCTCCCAGTCCTCCGGCTGGACGTGCCAGCTTTTCAGTGGGTCCTTTTCCAACCGCTTGAACCGGCGCAACTGCTCCTTCTTGCTGATGTGCAAAAAGAACTTTTGCACCACATAGCCGTCATCGGCGATAGTGTGCTCCATGTTGACGATGTCTCGATAAGCGTTGCGCCACTCGTCGTCCGAGGCGAGGCCCTCCACGCGCTCAATCAACACACGACCGTACCAGCTTCGGTCGAAGATGGCCATCTCGCCATAGTTGGGAAGCTTGAGCCAGAAGCGCCACAGCCAGGGCATGTGCGTCTCGTAGGTGCGCGGTGCCTGAATGGCATAGAGCTTGAAGCCGCGTGGATCGAGCCGCTGGGTCAGGCAGTTGATCGACGTCCCCTTGCCGGCAGCGTCCCAGCCCTCAAAGACGATCACCGTGGGGATGGCGGCGTCCCAACATGCCTTTTGCAGATCGTAGAGCCGATCGCGCAGACGGGGCAGCCGCGCCTCGTATTCTTGCTTGGACAGCTTCTGGGTTAAGTCTACTTTCTCCAACATGCCGGCGCCGCCAGTGCAGGTACACTCTGGGTCAACACTCCACCATATAGTGTGTCGGCAGCTACTGCCTTCGACAGCAACCCGCTGGTCGGCTGCTTCTGCCTGCGTCTCGGAGCGGAGCCTCGAGTAGGCACCTCACAGATGCGACGGAGTCGCCGCCCAGAGTGGCCCTCAAACCCTGGCTAGAGCGTTGCCAGGACCGAGGCCACCTGCCGGCTGAACTCTGGGCTCCGAATCTGCGCCCAGACCCGGGGAAAGGTTCCCACCAGGTGTTGGAGCTCCGCTTGCCTGGCGGCCAGGTAGGAGGCTACACCAGGCAGAACGATCGCCGCTTCGCGTGCGACGGAGTCGCGCGCCGCTTCGCGTGCGACGGAGTGGCGGGGCTGCGACGGCAGCGCCACCCTTCGGAGATCCGGCGCACCCGCCCCTCGCTTGCCTCGACCGTACTCCCAGGTTCCCCAGGTCAAGAAGCCACGCAGCAGATCGCTGGCCACCACCGCATCCTGGAGGTCCCCCAGATGATCCTGCAAGCTCTTGATCTTCTCAATCAGCGATTCGGCCTCTTTCGCCAGCACTTCCTGGAAGAACTCTAGCGTGTAGCGCAACCCCTTGGCGTCTATCCTGAGCTGATGAAACCGCTCCAAGGGCACGTCCGATCCAGTGAGCCATTCCTCGTAGGCTCGCACGGCCGCCAGGCGCTCGTACACTGCCACGGGCACCACATGCCTCAGCAGGTGGGGCACCGGCTGACCCTTAGCTGACATCACCGGCAGGGCCCCGGCACCGGCCGTGTGTAGAAACTCGCCGAAACGCTCTTTGAACCGGGCATAGCGATCGCTGTCCAGGTAGGCCAGCATCTTCTCCCGAGCCCTTTCGCGCTCCACCTGCCACACGGCATGCAGCGGGGTCAGATCCCCTTGCTGCGATCGCGGCAGGGTGTCCAGGTACTTTTGGGTTTTCTCCCAGAACACATCCAGGTCGCGGACGGCTCCCAAAGCGCGACCGGTTCTTCTCAGACCCTTGACGAACGGCCTCATCTGGTCCATGTCCAAGTAGTCGAGAAACACCCTGATGGCTGCCCGCATCCGCCGGGTGGCCACCCGCATGTCATGTAACTCCTCAACGTCCTCGCCGGCGCGGGTGCCCGGCTCGTGGCGCAACATGCGCTGAAGGTGAAAGCGCAGTGTCTTGCGGGCGGCCTCGGCCATGGAATCACCGGCTGTCAGGCCCGGCTTTGCAGGAAGCTGAGTGAGACTCGATTCGACGATCTCCAGACAAGCGGCGTGCCCTTCGCGGAGCAGTGGACTCCCTGCTGGACAGATCTCCAAGAAAGCCAACGCCCGCTCGAACTTGGACCGCACCTGGGGCACCAGACGCCATTCGTCTTGGAGGACGTTGACGAGCTCACAGAGATCGTCCTCCGTGCCCGTTGGTGCCAGCTCTATCTCCAACTCAAGATAGGTCTGCTCCCTCCCCTCGACGACCACACGTACCCGGTCCAGACTGAACTCGGCCACCGGCCGCTCGCCTCGACTGATTGGGCGAACCACCCTCGTCTGTTCCAGGCCGAACAAGGGAATCAGCGGGGCATCGCCGGTCAGTTGGAGCACCAGGTCGCGCGCTGGGCTCTCGGGCCAGTGAGCAGGTGGCTGCTCTGAGGGCAGAAAGACCTCCAATTCCTCTCGCCGATGGACAGCACCCTCTGCGCCCCTGAGCCCTTTGAGGGTGATCAGTACGCTGCGCGACGCTTCGCGTGCGACGGAGTCGGCATTCTCGGTTCTTTGGCGGCAGGCATAGCCAGAGGCCAGGATCGCCCGTTTGGCTGTATCGAGGTAGGTGTCACGAACCTGTTTGACCTGACCCTGCGATAGAGAGAAGTCGGCCAGATGTTCAATGGCCTGCAATCGCTGGAAGGTTCGCGCATCAGGCACGGCGAATTTCGCTTCGACTTCCATAGAGCACACCTCAATGCCTGAGACCTATCGAAGATGCGACGGAGTCGCGCGAAGATGCCCCCAGTCGCAAGACGCCTTCTCTTATTGGTAACTTGAGTGTAGTTGATTCCCTCGCACGAGTCAACACTTTGGGCACCGGGGCACTTGGTCCTGATGCGACGTGCACGCCCTCGCCATGGGCCGGCCACCGATGTTCACGACTGGCCCTCGAAAAGGGGAGGTACAGCAGACATGGAGATCAGGCGACCTTCCGCTTGCCCACGGGGGTCTGGTCGCGTGCGGCCAGACACTCTCGACAGAAGCCAGGGATGACCAGGTGATCCGGCTCTGCACGGAAGCCATGCACCTGAGCCAGCCGGTTCACCAGAGGTTGCACTTCCGCACACTCCACCCTCACGAGCTTGCCACAGGAGCGGCAGTGAAGATGATGGTGAGGGCCACGAATGGTCAAAAGCTCGTAGCGGCGCTGGCCATCCCCCAGATCGACGGAGGCGACGAAACGGAGCTCCTGGAGGAGCTCCAAGGTTCGGTAGACCGTGGAAACGTCTACAGAAGAGCTTCGAGCGCGGACTCGGGCGTAGATCTGGTCAACGGTTGCATGTCCATCTATGTGATGTAGCGCGTCCAACACCATCTCCCGTTGGGGGGTGATCCGAAAACCGCGATCGTGAAGCTTCTCAAAAAAGATCTTCTCACAGCACATTGCCCACTTCTCCTTACTGCAAATGGTTGCAACTGCGATTATACGAGAATATCTCGGATTGGCAAAGGGTATAGGGGCGCATGTGCGATTGATTCGCGGTGTGACCGCCATCTGGCATGTTTTTCCACACCCAGACAGCCCTGAGGCTTGACAATTCGGGCGCACCGTGGTAGAATCGGGCCAAATCGAATAGTCCTTGCGGCGCTCTTATCCAGAGAGGTGGAGGGACCGGCCCTGTGAAACCTCGGCAACCCAGGGGCGAGTGAATGGCAATGGTGCACGCCCCGAAGGTGCCAATTCCGGCAGACATCCTTGAGTCGGTGTCTGAAAGATGAGGGGTTTGGTAGCGCGGAGATGTAACTAACCTCTTCATCTGGCCCGGAGCCGATGAAGATCTTTTTTTGCAGAGCATGTCCTGCCTCTGGCCTCATCTCTGAGAAGAGCGTGAAGGCCCTTTCTTGTGCCTGGAATCGAGCCGTGTGCTCGATCGCCCCCCGATTTGGTCGCCGAGATGCGAAAGCTCGGCTTCCTAGCTACGGGTGAAAAGCGCCCCGGAAAGCACCATCGCGAGCCGCCAGACGCCGGCAGACCGTCTGCTGTAGGCCACTTGTATCACTTCCTTGAGAAGGAGGCTCCATGTTCATCACGCCAGAGACGCGCCCGAACAACCGCTTCTCCACAAGAGCTGTCCATGCCGGTGAACCCAAGCAGAAGCCGTGGGGCTCACTAACCATGCCCATTGTGCAGACATCGACTTACACTTTTGAGAACACAGCCTCCCTCGTCGAGCACATGCGGCGCAAGGAACAGGGGCTGGAGCAACTGCGAGGGGAGTATGGCCGCTACGGAAACCCCACACAGGAGGTAGTGGAACTCAAGTTGGCCGCCCTGGACGGGGGCCAGCGCGCCATCGTGCTCTCCAGTGGCATGGCAGCCATAACCTGTACGCTGCTGACCTTTCTTGCTGCGGGCGACCATTTCATCTTGACCACGGACTGCTACCGCAAGACGCGCCAGTTTTCGCTGGAATTCCTGCACAGGCTCGGCATACACTGCACTCTTGTGCCCCTCAACGACTACGATGCCCTTGGGCAGGCGATCACTCCACGCACGCGACTCTTGCTGGCCGAGACGCCCACCAATCCCTACCTGCGCGTCGCAGACTTGCCTCGCCTGGTCGAGATCGGACATCAACATGAGATCATGACCGTCATCGACTCCACGTTCGCCACCCCCTACAACATCAAGCCCCTCGACTATGGCGTCGATCTGGTCATTCATAGCGCCACAAAGTACCTGGGCGGTCACAACGACTTGCTGGCCGGCGTAATCGTGGGCGGGAAGGAGCACATCGCATCCCTCCGCGAAACCAACAACATGGTGGGGGCTGTGGGCGGGCCGAATACGATGTACCTCTTGTTGCGCGGACTCAAGACCCTGTGCTTGCGCATCGAACGACACAATGAGAATGGCCAGCGTGTGGCCGAGTTCCTCGAGGGACATCCCGCCATCCGACGCGTGTGGTATCCTGGCCTGCCCTCTCATGAGGATTATGAGGTGGCTCGCCGGTTGATGAACGGCTTTGGCGGGGTGGTCAGCTTTGAGCTGGAGGCCGATGCAGATGGGACGGGCCGCTTCATCGATGCCTTGCACATCCCCTACATAGGGCCCAGCCTGGGGGGCGTGGAAAGCATCGTAGAGCAGCCAGCACTCATGTCCCACTTTACCTTAGACGAGGCGGAACGCGCTGCCCTGGGCATTCGCAACGAACTGGTGCGCTATGCGGTGGGCATAGAAGACGCCGACGACATCATCGCCGATCTGGCCCAGGCTCTTGAGCGCGTCCCCGTTGCGAGCAGGTCGGCCGCGTCCGGCCAGGTCGGGTCTAGCGGGCCTGTAACGGAAGGAGCCTGAGCCATGGAAACGTTGGTGATGAAATTCGGGGGTACATCGGTGGGCAGCGCCGAGCGCTTTGCCGCGGTGGCTGACATCATCGAGCGAACCGAGGGCACGAAACCTGTCGTAGTGGTCTCGGCCATGAGCGGAACGACGAGCGACCTGATCGCCGGCGCGCGATCCGCTTCTGAGGGGGATCACGGGCAATATCGCGCTATCAAGGCCAACCTCCTGAGCAGGCATATGAATGTGGTGGATGCGCTTCTGGGCGATGGCCCGGAGTGGAAGCAGCTTGCAGAATACGTCCGAGACCAGTTTGAGGGCTATGAGCTCCTCTGCAACAGCATCGCTACCTTGGGCGAGCTTACCGTGCGGGGCACTGATGCTGTTGCCTCCATTGGCGAGGAGGTCTCCAGTCACATCCTGGCGGCCATTCTCCGAGCAAGGGGAATCCGGGCCAAGGCTGTCAGCGCGACGACCCTGGTGCGTACCGACGACCACTATGGTGCCGCCAATCCCGACATGGCAGCCACCCGGCATCTGGTCGCCACCAATCTGCGCCCGCTACTGGAGGAAGCCACCTTGCCCGTAGTTACCGGCTACATTGGTGCGACAGAGCAAGGCGTTACCACGACGCTGGGACGTGGCGGAAGCGACTTCTCTGCCGCCATTCTCGGCGCCTGCCTCGATGCCGATGAGGTCTGGATCTGGACCGATGTGGATGGCATTCTCTCTGCCGACCCCAAGCTGGTTCCCGAGGCGCGAACGTTGCGCGAGTTGTCCTATGCCGAGGCAGAGGAGCTGGCCTACTTTGGTGCGGATGTGCTGGATCCCAAGACAGTCGCTCCCCTGGGAGCGCGAGGCATTCCCTTGCGCATACTCAACAGCTTTGCGCCAGATAGTCCCGGCACACTGATCGTTCCGAAGCCCGACCCAGACCGCACCGTCATGCCGGCGATAATTTCCACCGAGGGGCTATGCCTGATCGGCGTATCAGGCAACAGTCGTGGGTGGTCGTTGGAGATGGCCTCCCGCGCGCTGCGCTGCCTTGCCAACGCGGGTGTGGGTGTGCTGATGTTCTCCCAGTCCTTCTCAGAGAGGAGCCTGAACCTGGTGGTAACGCGACAAGATCAGAAGCACAGTGTGAATGCTCTGAAGAAGGAATTCGATCGCGACCTCGCCCTCGGGCTTTTTTCCCACATCGGCACCCAAGAGGAAGTGGCCAGCATCTCGGTGGTGGGGATGTCCAACGACCCCGACGCAGCCATTGCCCCGCGCGCATTCGCTGCATTGGGCAAGCTGGGACTGCGAGTCATCGCGGTTGCCCAGCCGGCCTCGGCCCACAGCATCTCGTTCGTCATCTCTGAGAGAGACCTGGGGCGCGCCGTTCCCTTCATCCATCGTGAACTGGGCCTGTAGCCTGCCGGACGCCTGTTCCCTGCACGGGAGATGGGCGGTTCTGCCGCCCCGGGCCATCAACCGGTCTGGACATCTCTGAGCCTGGCAGCCATCTTTTTCTCGGAGAAGTTGGTCTTGCAGGCCGGGCAGCGATAGTAGGGTCCATATCGGCCCACTCGTTTCTCCATCGGCGTGTGGCCACATTCGGGGCAATCGACGTCAACCAGCTCCTTCTTTCCCTTGCCCGCTAGCCCCAGTTTGCGCAGAGAATAGTTCACCTCGCAACGAGGGCAGCGCAAGTATTCGCCGTAGCGCCCCTTCCTGGGTTCCATGGGCACCAGACCGCACTTGGGGCAGGGAGTCTCGGTGGCCAGTTGCACGATGCGCTCGCTGAGAATGGAGCGCGTGTTCTTGCAGTCGGGATAGTTCTCACAGCCCAAGAACTTATCTCCGCGCCTGGTGATCACCTTCATGCGCCCCCCGCACAGTTCGCAGATCTCTCCCTCGGCGAACTGGTCCACATGCTCCTTGGGCGCCTGGGGATCGGCCAGATCCAGAATGTAGCGACAATCGGGATAGCCCGTGCACCCCATGAAGCGCCCCACATCGCTGACCCGCACCTCCAGTGGCCGGCCACACCGGGGACAGGTGCGCTCGCGCAGCGCGTCGGGCAGGCCAGCCCACAGGGCCACGGCCACGGCCCCGGGCATGTGTTCGCTGGCCGACTCTACCTGGGGGCGGAAGCCCGCATAGAAACCTGCCAGCATGTCCGCATAGCTGGTTTCACCAACGGCCACCTCATCGAGGCGCTTCTCCATCGCCGCTGTATAGCCCAGATCCATGATGTCCGAAAAGGTGGCTACCAACGCATCGCAGACGATCATTCCCAGTATGGTGGGAGCCAATGCTCGCCTCTCCTTGACCACATAGCCTCGATCCTGGATGACGCCCACTATGGATGCATAGGTTGATGGACGGCCCACGCCATTGCCTTCCAGGGCCTTGATGAGAGTTGGCTCGGAGTAGCGAGGCGGCGGCGCCGTAAAGTGTTGCTCTGGGATCAGCTCCACCAGGTCCACCTCCTCGCCGACGGACAGCGCCGCGAGAGCCTGCGCGGCCTGCTCCTTCTTCTCGTCTGGCCGCTCGGGGTAGACGACCGTGTAGCCAGGAAAGACGAGAGTGGCGCCCGTGGCACGGAACAGATAGTCTTCCCCCGCGGTGATGTCTACGCTGACGGTGTCAAAGACGGCCGGCTTCATCTGGCTGGCCAGGAAGCGTCGCCAAATGAGCTCGTAGAGTCGGGCCTGCTGCTTGCTCAGGAATGATTGCATCGCCTTGGGCGCGCGAAAAACCGACGTTGGCCGGATGGCTTCATGGGCTTCTTGCGCTCGTCTCACGCGGGTCCGATACGCCGGCGGCTTGGCGGGAAGATACTTGTCACCCCAGTGCCCTGCAATGTACTTGCGTGCCTCTCCCTGAGCCTGCGGGGCCACGTGAGTGGAATCAGTGCGCATGTAGGTGATGAGGCCCACCCTTTCGCCGCCCAGGTCGATCCCCTCGTAGAGTTGCTGGGCCAGGCGCATAGTCCTCCTGGGGGAGAATCTGAGCCTGCTCCCGGCCTCCGCCTGCAACGTGCTGGTGATGAAGGGAGGCCGAGGGCGTCGCTGGCGCTTCCCCTTTTTCACGCGGGTCACGGCATAGGTTGCCCCCTCCAGAGCCGCCAGAATGGCGCCCACATCGGCTTGCTCGTGGAGCTCGGGATCCGCGCCCCCTACCTTGTGCAAGTGTGCCCTGAAGCGTTCTTCTGCCCGAGTGCGGCGCTGGAGGTCAACGTCGAGCGTCCAGTATTCCTCCGGCACAAAGGCCAGGATCTCTCGCTCGCGATCGACCACCAGGCGCAAAGCCACGGACTGCACCCGCCCGGCCGAGAGGGGTTTGCGCATTGTCTTGCTCAGAAGCGGACTGATCTGATACCCAACCAGGCGGTCGAGAACCCGCCGTGCCTGCTGCGCGTCGATCAGATCGTGGTCGAGTCCTCGTGGGTGAGCAAGTGCCTCCTGAATGGCGGTCTTGGTCACCTGGTGAAAGGTGATGCGTCGAACGCGGTCGCCGTCAAGTTGGCTTGCCTCCACCACATGCCAGGCAATGGCTTCTCCCTCTCGATCAAGGTCCGTGGCCAGGTAGATGAGGTTGCAGTCTTTTGCCGCCCTTTGGATGTCCTCGACGATCTCTTCCTTGCCCTGCACGATGCAGTAGGTGGGGTGAAAGGCGTGCTCCACATCGACCCCCAATCCTTTGCGGGGCAGATCGCGGACGTGGCCCACTGAGGCCTTGACCACGTATCCTTTTCCCAGATACCTTCCTATGGTCTTGGCCTTGGCCGGGGATTCCACAATCACCAGATTCTTGGCCATGCTGACTCTTTGCCCTCTTGCACGAGTGACAGCCGATGATGGCTGCGGCCGACAAGACGTCAGGAGCATTCTATGGCGAAAGGGATCGACTGTCAAAGAGGCCTTGTGGCCGATCAGCGTGCGGGCGGGCATGTTGTCCGGCCTCTCGATTCATGCTACAATCCCGGGGCCGCGATGCGCCCCAGTGAGGGCAGGAGTCACCACGATGCTTGTACGAGACCACTATCCCCGATGATGGATGTCGGCTCGATTATGGCTCTCTTGCCGCTGGTGGTTCCGCTCGGTGGCGCCGGGGCTAGCTGGATACTGCCCTCTGGACCCCTTTTTGGCCGACTCAGGCGCTGGATCTATGTCCTGGCCCTTCTCGCTACCTGTGCGCTGCTCCTTGCTGCGCCGGCGATCGACTTCTGCCAGGCGGATCTGCCGTTCTGCTTACCCGGCGTCGAACTTGACGGTGCTCTCCAGCTCAGGCTGGGAGACCTGGGGGTCGGCTTTGGCTCTCTGCTGACCGGCGTCCTGGCTCTGGCAGGCATCTCTATGTTGGCATATCCCATGGAGCGGTTCGAGGCGATCCCGCCGCTCATCATGGTGCTCGGCGGAATCTGGACAGTGTCCGCGGGCAACCTGCTGACCCTTTGCCTGGCCTGGACACTGACAGACGCGGCGCTCCTGAGTGCCGACGTGATTCGTGCTCCAGAAGAGCACATTCCTCACGCGGTTCGCAGGGCTCTGACCAACCTGCTCTCCTCCCTGGCGTTGGTCATGGCAACCGTCCTGATCGGCAGCGAGCACGGCCACACGCAGCTTTCGGACCTCGTCGTGACTGGGATTCCGTTGAAGCTGCTGACCCTGGCCGCCCTGCTTCGCCTGGGGCTTTACCCACTTCCCGGCAGCCTCAGGCGCCGGCCGGCCACCTATGTGGCTTCGATCTGTACAGGCGGCTACCTTTGGCTCCGCATCGCCAGCTTCATTCCCGGACAGGCTGCCGGATACCACTGGCTGGTGGCTCTCTGCAGCGCGGGGCTCCTCGCCGGGGGATTGCTTGCAGCCTTGTCCGACAGTTGGGCTTCTGCCTGGCCCTACCTGTTGCTGGGCGAGGTCGCGATGCTGGTTCTTGCGCCGTTGCTGGACCCTGTGACAGGAGGTGGCGTGGCATGGATCCTGGCAATCAATGCCGCTTTGTGCATTGGCCTCATCGGCGTCGATGACCAGGCGCCATCGACAGCGGCCACCAGGCATCGGTCTCCTTTGCCCCGTGCTGTTGGGCTGATGTCGCTGGCAGGGTGGCCTATCACCCTGGGCTTCACCGCCCATTGGTGCTACCTCAGGCTTTGCCGGTCGGCAGGGCTGTCTGGTGTGGCCTTGCTGGCCTCCTTGTCCTATCTTCTCGCATCGTTGCCCGTGTGGCGTTGGCTGGGCCATATAGGACACGAGGCCAAGCGACATGGCTCCGACCCGACTTGGAGCAGTCACGTTGCTCTAGTTGGGCGATCCCTGGTCACTCTGTTCCTGGTTTTCCTTGGGATCGAACTGGCACTGTCTGCTCGTCCCTGGCCAAGGCTACCCGGCGAGCTGCAACTTGCCTCCCTGCGCGTCCTATTCCGTGCCGACGCAAAGGTGTTGGGAGGGCTGGCATGTGCGGCTACAGTTGTGCCGCTCGTAGGAAGCTACATCCTGCACAGACTGAGGGGGGGCATAGGGGACAGGTCTGCAGGCACATTCCACGTGGCCAGCGCCCTCCTGGAACTGGACTGGCTCTATGTCGTCGTCGAAAGGGCAGCCGCTCGGTTGCGGAGGCTTGTCGAAGTGGCCTCAGCGGCAGTTGAGGGACCGTTCTACTTGGGCTGGACC
>SDBU01002043.1_pt1 | contig 27511 bp, 36 predicted proteins | sample 2277071 | NCBI WGS metagenome assembly SDBU01 (sample SAMN10397929, study PRJNA504765) | marine sediment metagenome | isolation source: marine sediment core GS08_GC12, 126 cmbsf | place: Arctic Ocean: Gakkel Ridge, Loki's castle | collected 2008 | reverse complement strand
CCCTAAAATATGCAAGGCATCTCAATGTGATGAGCCAAAATGCAAAGAAAGGGCAACTTGTGGATTCCCGACCAATAACGGATACCGGCGAACGTGCAGCAAACACTCAAAAATATAGCCCTGAAAGGCAAGGTGAATGAATATGCGGGAACAATTGGCCCAATTAGCTCACGAACAATGGTCAGACTGGATAAAATATATGTTTGGAAAATGCCATAAAACCTCACAGGGTGAATTGATAATTCCTCCTTGGGCGGTCGAAAGATGGAGTCGGCAAGCAAAGACTGCATATTGTGATTTAACCGAAGCAGAAAAAGATTGTGACCGAGCAGAAGCGGATAAATTCCTTATTGTATTTGAGCTAACCCTGAAAAGCGCAGATGCTAACACCAAAATTCAAAGGGATTAAAATATGTTAGAGACATTCCAAGTAGCGGACAAAATTGAAGCCTGCATCAATGCTCTTTCAAAAAGATGTGTAGAATTGGACGCATTGGGCAAAGAAAAGGTTGTGGCAGAAGTAAATTATGATAAGGAACTTGAGATAGCTCTTGAATTTCTCTCGGTGAATAATACTCCCGTATCGGTACGAAAAGACAAGGCCAAAGGGATACTTGCCAGAAACGGCACAACAGAACAACTCAAGATGGCTGAAATAAGATATAGAGCTATTCACACCAAGATAAAAGCCGCTGAATCGGCGCTTGACGGATGGAGGTCATATAATAAGTTTTTGAGCGCAGGTGTAATATAATAATTATTCTTAAAAAAACATTGACAATCCCCAATAAAGGATTATATTGATGATATGGTGCGCAGAGATAGACAATCAAATAAAGCCAGCCAAAGGCAAATCGGGCAGGATGCCCTTCTGCGTACCAACTTTGGTTGGCTTTTTTATTGGAGATAATACAATGAGACTACTAAGGTGCTCAGCTTGTGGCTTAATGAAACTGGAAAATGAATTTTCACGAGATAACCACAAAAGTAAAAAAAGTGGGAACAATTGCAGACAAGCATTATATGGCAGAACTTATGATTGTTTAAGTTGTATCAGACTATATAGAAAAGAGTTACACAAAAGAAATCCATCTATTGCAATAAAACAAAATACCAAAAGAAGAGAACAACGCAAAACGCCAGAAGGACTTAGAAGAGATAGAGATTCAGTGTATCGATACAGATATGGCATAGCTCTTGATAAATATGAAGAAATGTTGAAAAAACAAAATGGAAAGTGTGCTATTTGCAGAAAAACAGAAACTCACAAAAACCAATATGGCGTATGGTCATTAACCGTTGACCATAATCACGAAACAAACAAAGTTCGAGAATTGCTTTGCTTTAAATGTAATACCTTACTTGGTTTTTGCGAAGAGAGCATAAGTATTTTAAGAAAGGTTATTAGCTATTTAAATAAACATCTGGACATTGGAGTAAAGTAAATATAGGACGGTGAATAGATGATTATGCGGCAACTTTTCCTTGAACTCACATTATTTGAGTGTGATACAAAAGATTATCCAATTCCAACCATTCCGAAGGTTGTGTATAAATCAAGCAAAATGTTTTTGAATGAAGATATTGAACCCTCTCTTGCTGCAATGAAATATCTGGCAAGAAATATAGGATTAACTGAGCAGATATTGGAGTAAAGTAAATACGGGGTGGTGATGGAGCGAAAGAAAAGCAGGCAGGGAAATAAACAGTGATAGACAACTACATAAATAAAATTATCGAAGGCGATTGTTTAGAAATTCTCAAAGATTTCCCTGACAACTGCGTGGATTTGGTGCTGACCGACCCTGATTATAATGCCAAAGATATAGGTCCAAACAAAAGGAAGTATGATATTTGTCCGATGCAAAAAGATGATTATGTTGGCTTTTGTGAAAAGTGGTTCAAATTAGCTAATCGAATTAGCAAGGCAATTGTTTTTACTCCAGGCATAGCGAATACTCATTACTACCCACAACCTTTTTGGCAAATATGTTGGCATAAACCAGCAGCTGTTTCTTTTAATCGGATGGGCGGATTTAATGCTTGGGAGCCGATTTTCACCTATGGCAATGTAACTAAGGCTAAATTGGGACAGGATTATATTTTATGTAACACTTTGAATCTTAAAAAAGGACCAGAATCAGAACACCCTTGCCCCAAACCATTACTATTGATACTGGAATTAGTAGAGCACTTTTCACAATCCGACAACCTCATCCTCGACCCATTCTGCGGCTCAGGCACAACCTGTGTAGCCGCCAAGATATTAGGCCGCCGCTACATCGGCATAGACATTTCTGAGAAATACTGCAAAATCTCGCGGATGAGATTAAAGGCAGTTGATACTGGCATATCAGTTAAAGAGCAGCTTGCCGGCCAGATACCGCTGTTTGAGGTGAAAAAATGACCCAGTCCAGCACCGAAGCCGGTGCTGGGCTTGACAAGAAGGGAAATGATTATGGCTGATTGGCGAAAAGAATTTCAATGCTTAGTCGAAATTATTGACATCGATTTAGGCAGAAAAATACTATCCAGGGACGAGTTGGCAGAACTATTCGGACAGATTAAAGCTATTGTCGAGAGGGAAATCAACCAACTTCAGGCCGAGGCGACTTTCGTTTGTCAGTTCAACCGACTTGCGGAGAAAATATATAAGTGGGCTTGTGAAAAAGGGCACTGGGAAGCAGGCGAAGACCGGAACAACGGCGAAATGATAACCTTCATGCACAGCGAGCTCTCAGAAGCCTGGGAAGCCTTGCGTGATGGTAATCCGCCAGATAAACATTGTCCTGAGTTTGGTGGTGCAGAGATAGAATTTGCAGATTGTATTATAAGAATTATGGACACCGCGCACGCTCGAAAGTGGAGATTGGCAGAGGCCATACTTGCCAAGATGGAGTTTAACAAAAGCAGACCATATAAACACGGCAGGAAAATCTAAGCCAAGAAAGGCGGTGAGTGATGGTGGAATGGTTAAGCCAACGTGTTATGCATAAAGCATATCCAGGTGGCGGATGTGGAAAAAGCGAAGGTCTTACTTTCAGAGAACAAGATGAACAGGCAGAGAAGAGAAAGAAAAAACGAGCCGCCAAGAAGCAAAGTAATGTTATACAATCTAAAATTAGTGAAGCAATGGAATTGTTAAGAAAAGCAATACTTTCAGAAATGGACGAATTAGTGGAAAAGCATAAGGAAAAATGCAGGCGGTGCAGAAAATGAACAAATCGGCAATAAATTACTGTGACCGCGTCTGGAACGTGACCGGCGGCTGTACTCACTGCTCGCCAGGCTGCGACAACTGCTGGGCTGAGCAACTCACCGCAACAAGGTTCAAAGATAAGCCTCGGTATGATGGCCTGACAAAAGATGGCAAGTGGACGGGCAAAGTCAAGCTGTTTGAGGACAGGCTTGACCAGCCATTACGAGTCAAGGAGTCGCAGGTTGTCTTTGTAAACAGTCAAAGCGACTTGTTTCACCCGCAGGTTCCGTTTGAGTTTATTGATAAGATTTTTCAAGTAATGACGTGTTATCCGCAACAACATAAGTTTCTGCTACTTACTAAACGGGCGGATAGAATGTTAGAGTATATAAGCGCATTGCGTAATGGTTTATTAAAATTTCACAAAGGCCAGGATTTTCAATGGCCCTTCAAAAACATCTATCCCGGTCTAACCATATGTAACCAGGTCGAAGCTGACGAAAAACTGCCTGTCTTTTTACAGATTCCCGGCCACAAGTGGCTGAGTATTGAGCCGTGTCTGGGGGGGGTGGATTTAGAATATATCAAAGATTTTAGTCACCCGAATAAATTTATGAAATACGAAAGGATATATTCTTTGTCCGGGGAACGAAACATACTTGGTCATAGATTAACAAGCGAAAAGATTGAGCAAGTCATTGTCGGCGGCGAATCCGGCAGGGGCGCAAGGCCGCTCCACCCGGCCTGGCCGAGGTCTATCAGGGACCAGTGTGTGGCTGCTGGCGTACCATTTTTCTTTAAACAATGGGGAAAATTTGTTGCACCAAAAGATACAGCCTATCACGGGTCTCATAAGGGTTGGCGATTCCTCGTTGGTTGTTCTTATATGAAACATGACGGAACTTATTACCCAGGCTATCCTTCCGGTGGTTTAAGTGGGTGGACGAAGATTTATCGCATAGGCACAGCCAAAGCAGGCCGCCTGCTGGACGGCGTTGAGCATAATAAACTAATTTGGAGACCGTAATGGCAAAAAGAAAAACAAAACGGGCATGTGCGAAAAAACGATTGACTCGTGACGAGGTAGTAGAAATGCTTCGGCAATTAAAATACCACCCGGAATTATGTGATATTTGTGCTTTAAAGCCTTGTGTGTTCGCCGCATATATTCACAGAGGGCGATTGCGAGTGGTAGATTAGCGAAAGCAAAAAGAGGGCTGGAAAATGAAACCTGAAATAACGGAGTGAAACGGCACGGATGCTATATACAATAAATGAATATGATAAACGATACCGGCCATACAATAAATCCGGCGAGGAATTACAAAACGCCGATTGGGTGAAGATGCCAGCGAAGCCTAAGGGTGATGGTCTTCAAACTTTATTGAAGTATCCAAGAGGATTAGAAGTGCTTGCCGTGTGGTGTTTATTATTACAAAAAACAACCACCCAAAAGCCGGAAAAACGAGGCAAATTGCTCAATCATAAAGACGAGCCAGCAACAATTTCCGAAATCGCCCAAAGCATAAGCTTGCCAAAGAAAGAAAAGATGGTCGAATATGCCATAAGTGTATTAGTAGAAATGGGTTGGATGCTTGCAGAGGGCAAAGCGGAAACTGGCCGGAAGTTGCTTCCGCCGAGTCCCACTAAGAGTAGTGTAGTGAAGAGTAGTGTAGTGAAAGAGTATAGTGCTGAATTTCTTAATTTCTGGAAGCGGTTCAAAGGAAGATGGAACGAGGATAAAAGCCGACACGACAAAGGAGGCAAATTGGAGGCTTTCGCTGAATGGCGCAATTTGACTAAACCACAAAGAGCTATGGCGTTGGAAGTAGCACCTTTGACTGGTGATAAGATTACAAAAGATTGCTGTCGCTGGCTCAAGAATCATCGGTGGGAAGATTTCGAGAAGTCTGCCCCGCCGCCAACTGTGCCTAAGCCGAAACTGCCGGAAAAGCCTGTAAAGATTTTAACGGTGGCTGAGAAGAAAGCCATTGCGGCGAAAATACAGAAACAACAGCAAACCCTAAAGGAGAAATGATATGATGCAAGTTGTGAAATGTCCCAAACATGCAGAGTTGGTTTTTTTTAAGGAAACGGATACACATACTTTATTCAAATGTCCTGAATGTGATTATGTTGATTACCCAGGTGTGGTTCACGGAGATTTGCCAGAAAAATATATGAAACTCCAAGCCGAGAAACAGGACTTGTGGAAAAGTCTCAAAATCCACGTTAAGGCACTTATCAGACTCCAAGATAAGAATAAACGACTGAAGGAGGCTGCAGACGCTGGATATGAACTTTCTACTTGGGCGGCTTCAATAAAGTGGAACCACCGTGAAAAAAATACAACAAGTTGGCTCGAAGGACTTAAAGAGCAAATTCTGAAGGTGCAAACCCTGAAAGGCTAAGGATGGCAAAGAAAATAAGCAACAAGGATAAGAAAAAAGCGTGGGATATGTGCAGTAGATACATACGCATTAAACGATGTATCGAAACAACCGGATTACCTTTTGTCGGCTTATGTGTAACGTGCGGGCGAAAGTTTGTCATAAGTGTCTTACAAGCGGGTCATTGTAAGCCCGGTAGGCACAACGGCCTATTATTTTATGAGCCGTTGATAGACTGTCAATGTAATTGGTGCAATGTATATAAGCACGGCGAAAGCAACAAATTTGAGGCGGCTATGATTAAAAAGTACGGCCAAGATAAGTTTGACCGTATGATTGCCGAAGCTCAAAAGCTGATACAGGACAGAGACATGGACTTCGTGGTAAGGGCCGAAGAGTACAAAAATAAATACTTGAAGCTAATCAAACCGTTGAGTTGGAAAGAACTTTTGGATGGGAAAAAAGGACTTTTTGAATGAAAGGAGTAATATGAAGTGGCTGATTTTTATCGGGCTGAAAATCGCGGAGATAATAGCGGGATGCGTGGGGGTCTTAGGAGTAATGGGTATAGGTTATTTGATTGTTTGTATTCCTCTTGCTATTACAAAGGTTATAGATTATGCTGCGGTTTTTATCGTATGTGGCGGTGTCTTGCTTTTCGCTGGGTATTGGATTTGCCGCTTAATTAAATTAAATCTTGAATGGTCAAACCAAATAGCCTTGTGGCTAAAAAAACGAAAGGAGAAGTAACAATGAAAAAGGAAATGTTGGTAGTAGTAATGCTGTGCGTTGTCGGGTGTGCCGGCACGGGTGGCTGTGACTTGGAAGATGTCAAGAAGGGAATCGCCGATGTAAATGAGCAAGTAACCGACCCTGAAAGCGATTTGCAGCAGACTGTAGAAGTGGTCGGGACTGTGGCCAAGCAGGCACAGAGGATTGTTGTATTGCTTCCTGCGATTCCAGGGGCCGGTTTAATCGGCGGCATATCTACAATTGTTTTGGCTGCGATTGCGGTTTTGCAGGGCTTGGCGAAGAAGAAGGTGAAGAAAACTTTGTCAGCAGTGGTACAAGCAATTGATACTCAAAGCGGCAACGAAACACAGAAAGAAGCAAAACAATTGATAAAAGCGGAAGTGGCTTACAATCTGCAAGACAGCAAGATTTACCCTGAAGGCAGAAAGCTAATCCAGGCGGCTAAAAACAAATAGGCATAAGGACGCGCCCCGCTTGTACGGATGCTACGAATGGACGCGGGCGGGGCGCATTGATGAGGTGAATGAGATGAAGATAGAAGTATCGTGTAATAGTTGCGGGAGGCTTACTGGCCCTTACAATATAGGTCAAGATGATGCCATTAGCGTTGACGTATGCAGTTGCGCTGAAGGGCAAAACGAAGACTTGGAAGAGAAGATTGAACAACTCCAAGCAAATTTCCAAAAGTATGCCAGACACCAAAAGGACTGCAACCCCAAGCCGTGGGAAAATGATTGTAAATGTGGATTTTTGCAAATCCTAAAAGGCGGTGAATGATGAAAAAACTTGACCACTATGAAAACGAATTATGTGAAGCCGAAGATAAGATAATTCAACTCCAAGCCGAGAAGAAGCAGCTAAAAGAAGCATTAGAAAAATACGGGCACCACCTTGAACTTTGTGAACTTGTAATGATGCCGTTTCTTGGCGACACAGAAAGTCATTGGCAGTGCAATTGTGGATTTTCGCAGGCAGATGATTGTAAATTATGCAATGGAGAAGGATATGTTATAGGATTAAAATTAGAACTTGGGGGTTATCATACAGGACATTGTCCCAATTGCGGCTCAATATGAATTCTTGATAAGGAATTTGCCTGATTCATTCGTACACATTTCCTGTCAAATAGTTTTTATTTGACAAAAAGCCACATTTCTATAAGATACACTTATATTTGTATAAGATTGGTTATATTGTTACATAAGTAAGGGATATACAGTGTTAAACGTTGAAAGATTTAAGTTCTCTCTAAGTTTAATGACTACCGTCCAGCGGCGCCGATGGTTACTGTATCTTGAATATCACTCATTGGCAGAGGTTGCACGAATTGAGGGGGTTCGTCACCAATCAATTCAAGATTCACTTCACGGGGGCATCAAAAGAGCAAAAAAACTATTAAATGAGATGATTTTTTAAGTTTTTTGCATTTTTTCCATATTTTTCCCGCCACAATAACCTGCAAATAACCTGTATTTCACCTTAAGAATAGAAGGACAAGAGGTTTGCCGATATTTTTAAGGCGGTTATGGCATATCATAAAGGCAGATTTGTTTTTGAATCTAATACTGGTGAGCAAAGTGCTTCTGGTTTAACGCAAGTTATTTCAACCAAAGCCTCAAAGATAACCTGGGGTGAACCGGCCCAAATAACCCAAGCCAAACTTGACAAGGCTTGCCCGCGATGTGGTGCACATTCTGGCGACGAAAATGATTTTAGATTTGATATGAATACGGAAAACGGCATTTTTATAGCAAAATGCCATAATTGCGGTTGGTCGTGTTAAAAATTCAAAGGATTTCCTATGGCAACAAAACAAGCTGAATATCTAACCCTAAAACCTTTAGGAGTCGATGATACCGCTATTGACTGGGCGGGAACCGACCAGACAACTGATAGGGTTGAAGACAAGGGTGAAACAGTTGACGCGCCAAAAATACCTGTATGGGCCGATGCCGCCGTTATAATTATGCACGGTGAGCACGGTTCTGCCGCAGAAAACAAAACAATGGCCTGGGAACTAGTAGGCTGGCGATATGGCGGGCCTGCGGAGTATCTGGCCCACGGAACGGCTATTTTAGGCACCCAGGCGGTCGTAGCAGCCACACAAACCGAATTATGGGCCGATACAATAGCAATTACAGGCCAGGCTTGGCTTGGCGTTCTATCGCCTGTAGATTCAGGGAATGACAGAATTGCCAAATTGCCCGTTGATTTATATGGCCTTAGTCATATTGCGTTAGTAATGCAAAAAACCACTACCACCACAACCGGCGCCAAAATAGCCTTTATAGCGGAGATATAATATGTTTGGCAGGTCGAGATGGGAATTTAGAGGTTTAGAGGCTTCGGCAACATATACGGGCGGGGCGGTATCGGATGGCTCATTTACAGCACAGGATATTACAGTTTCTGCTGCCGCATTGGGTGACTATGTACAGGCAAGTTTCAGTGCAGATATAACTGATTTACAAATAGACGCTCAAGTGACGGCAACGGATACCGTAACGGTAGTGTTTTACAATCAAACCGGTGGCGGTGTGACTCCCGTTGGGACCCTATACATTAAATGTGAAAAACGATAATGTTGTGCGGATAGGGTCTGCAGCCCGAAAAGCAGTTTCCTGACTGTCTGCCGCACTTTAGTTTTCAGGACTATTACAGGAGATAGTAATGAAAAAACATCTACATAAGTTTGTCGATAACATTGAATACAAGCAATGCCCAACATGTAACGGATGGTATCTTTTAAGTGAATTTCACAAGCATTATGTAAGATGGGATGGGCTTGTAAGTAAATGTAAGTCTTGCGCCCGTGCTATATCGCGAAAGTGGAGCAAAGATAATCAAGCAAAAAGAACTGCGTATAGCCGTATTTGGCGCAAAAATAATAAGCAAAAACTAAAAGAATATATCCTAAAAAACGCGGAGAAACGGCATTTTCAAGACCTATTTAGAAAATATGGCCTTACTATCACAGAATATAAAAATTTATTAAAAAAACAAGGAATGGTTTGTGCAATTTGTCGCAAACCAGAACGCCGAGTAACATCAAAACGACTTGTTGTAGACCATAATCATAAAACCAAAAAGGTACGTGGTTTATTGTGTGATGCTTGTAACCGGGGAATAGGTTATTTAAGAGAAGATATAATTATTTTGATAAATGCAGTTAATTATTTGAAGGGAGTATAATCATATTTGGTAGAGGAAGATGGGATTTTGCCAGTCGCCCTTGGCGAGAATTTGTCGGATGGGGTTATCAAGATTTCGCTGAAGGCGCAATAACTGCCACCAGCGTTACTTTAACCGATAATGATAATGGTACAAATTTCAACACTTTTGATAATTCTAATGTAGTTAGCAATACTGCTGTCATTGTTAGAAAACCTGATGCTTCAGCTTCTCCGCCTGTAACTGGGGCCGAACACGCTTACAGCGGCACTACCAAGCTTTTTAGTACCAGGGTCCGAGTAACCGTTCATACGGGCGCAAGCATAACTTTGAATATTGCTCCTCACGTCTCTACTTGGGGCGATTTGCGCATCTGGTATTTTTATACCTATAAATATGGTGCGCCAATTTCTTATACTATCCCAAGCAAGGCGATAGCAGATGAGATTTTCATTGAGATTGACGACTTATTCCTGACTGAATCAGAAATTTCGGCAACAGCACCTATAACGTGGACTTCTCACGATATCGGACTGGATTACAACACGAATGATTTTCTGGTTTCTGGCAGTTCTTTGACAATTAAAGATAGTGGTATAGACCACGACGGCATAACCAACACGCACAATCTTACAACGGATGTCGACCACGACAGTATAGCCAATACTCATAACTTAACATCTGATGTTGACCATGATGCCATTGCCAATTTTCTCTCTGATGAGCATATTGACTGGACGGACACAACCGAAAACTTCTTGACCACCGGGTCATTGCGCGCAAGTTCAATCAGAAGTCCGTTGTTTGTCGGCACTTCATTTACTATCGGTTCAAACACTTTAGATACGAATGAATGGGGTTATCTCGATGGTTTAGACCAAGCGTTAAAAACGACGGATAGCCCTACTTTTGCCAGTGGAAGATTTGACGGGGGATTAGGGGTAGGAATTGCTCCTAGTTCATTGAGAGGTCTAAATTATCTTGCTGTTGCTGGTTTCCAAGAAATCGTTTATGGGGCGTATAATTCTATTACGGCCAGCGGGGGCGCTGCCAGTGCTATCGGAGTATATAATTCTTTCACTATCAGCGGGAATGCCGCAGGTAGTATTGGGATGTATAATTATATTGACGTAAACGGAACTTCAGCGTTAGGCTATGGGACATGGAATATTATCTTCTCAACAGGGGCAAATAACAACCAGAGTCTTTACGGCACATATTCCGATATGTATCCGAGTGGAACCGGAGTAGCCGCCTACGGGGAATACATATTATCCACAACTTCCACTTATAATAATCCGTCTGTAAACCAGATAGGATTATATCTGGATTGGAAAATAGACGGAACAGACACAGGAAATAAAAGATGGGCACTTTACAACGCTTCGTCAAACACCACAGCGGGAAAGATATTTTTAGGGGGAGACAATGTTAAAACCTATTGGGGCGATGAATTTGATGTTAGCAGTTATTTTGATGGTACTAATTTAGTTTTTGACGCAAATGTAAGTATCGGTGCCGATTTAACCGTTACAGACCTCGGAATTTTCGGGAGATTGCAGGTTGGTGTAGGTGAGGTAGCTGGCACTAACGCCATTCAACTTGGAAATCTTGGAGACGCATCCGGGGACTATTCTATTTCAATAGGTGGAGACGCCTCACAAACTGGGCCGACAGTATCTGCTGTTGGTGCTATTGGAATAGGCCAGAACTTTACAAACGCCACCGTGGATTCTTTCCAAGTTGGTTTTGGCCAGAAGAACCTTGAAGTCCTTGCAGCGGGAAGTTATGTCTTTGGATTATTTGATTCCGCTGGTTTTGACGGGGCTGATGGGGAGCCCGGTGGAAATGCTCCTACTTTCCTGAATTTGGCTGGCGGAACTGGTGGGGCAAGTACTGGTATTGCTGCCGATGGCGGCGATGGTGCTCCCGGCTATGTAGTCTCTGGTGCCGGTGGTGTATCAACTGGCGGTCAGCCTGCCGGTGATAGCGGAGATATACATATATACGCAGGGACTCCGGGTGTAGGTGGTGGAGGTGGAGACAATGGCGCCTATGGTACTCTGTACCTGCAGGAAAACGGCGGGATTACAAATATAGGTGCAGCCTTAACTGTAGCAGATAACTTTACAGTTGATACAGATGTTTTTCAAATAAATTCAACAACGGATATGGTAGGTGTTAGAATTGCCCCGACTTATCCACTTCACGTACCCTGGATTACAGGTGATGCAGTTTCTACTTCTTATTTCGGCTCAAGCAATGTAAACAATAATCAAATAGCTGTATATGGACGAAGTTATAGTTTATATGGTGTTCAAGGACGCAGTTATAGTCATTATGGCGTTAGGGGTGATAGCACTGCCGCTGCCGGTGTCTATGGAGGAAGTGCCGCAGCTTCTGGCGTTTATGGCATAGGTGCAGGTGGGGCCAATGCTCTGGGCGGTCAGTTTGACTACTACTCAGCCACAGATAATAGTACATTCAGAGAAGTTGTCCGAATAAGAAGATACACAACCCACGCTTCTTACGGTGCCAATGGAATTGGTGGCAGCCTCGATATTCGACTGCAAAATGATAACAATCAACTTGAATTATCCGGTCGAACCGGTTGTCTTTTAACAGACGTTACCGATGGGGCAGAAAAGAGTGCCTGGGTATGGTACACCCGCGACCAGGCCGATGATGGTACTGTTGAGCGGATGAGACTTGACCACGATGGGGTACTTTCGACAGATGGTTTAGACATCGGCGATAGCACTAATAAATTATTAGTATCTTCTACTGGTGTAGTGACTATGGAAGGAACGGCGAAACGTCTTTTGACAATACGTCCTGATTTTGACTTTTCCAAAATTACAGCACTTGGAAAACCTACTTTAGTCGCTCGTGGAGCGTATACAGGATTTTCTTTGCCTATATATAATAATGATGACCAGGAATTATTTATGGCCGTGAACGTTCCTGGAAGATGGGACGGAATAAGTGATGTAGAAGTTCATTTATTGGTTTCTTTGGCGGCAGCAGAAACCGCCAACGATGATTTCAATCTTCAGTTATCGTGGCAAAGCACGGCACCAGGAAGCGGCACCACATCGGTGCTTCTTGAGAATACAACTCACGATGTAGATGTGGAAACAAATATACCTGACGAGCGGAAGGCCCAATGGAATATATACCAGGTTGATTTTACAATAGACTACGATGTGGATGACCCGCATATATTACATCACGACCTGTTAGGATTAAGATTAAGAAGAATAGCGGTTGCCGGAGTTGAGGCAACCGGGGACATAATCGTACACGATATTCACGTAGATTTTGTGACAGATAAAATGTTCAATGCACCTTAATGCCAGCTAGGAAATCAAAAGAACTTCTCAGCTATAACATTGCCCAGGTCGTCCAATTACATCACGTTGAACATAAGACCTTGCAGGAAACGGCAGACCGTATTGGAGTATCGAGAAAAACTGTTAAAAGAATGAAAAAAACCGAAACATATCACGAACTTGCCACGGCAGCGGCGGAAGAATTAGGCGAACCAATCGAAAAGTGGATGGGGACCCTTATTAAAATAAAAAACGAGGGTGACAATGAACGTAATAGGCTTGCGGCAACTATGAAGGGTCTCGACATCTTCGGCGCCGAACCGCCCAAAAAAGAAGAACACGCTCATACGTTTCAAACGATGAGCGATGATGAACTTCGCAAACAAATTAAGGCTTCAGTAGTAAATGAATCTATTACCGAAACAGCAAATGCAACAGGACTTGTTGAAACTACAGCAGGCAAGTCTGGACCCGCAATGGCTGAAGGACAACAACCGCCTTGCCCAAATGCTCTTGAGAAGGAGTAAGGAATGGTTTTACCAATATGAGCCTTACACTAACCGGACGGACGGTAACCCAAGCTGGCAGTGGGGTTTTTTAGAAGCTGCTGGCAAATATAACGCCCGTCTTGCTTTAGGGGCAAATCGAATTGGAAAGTCGGACGAAGGGGCTTTTGAAGCATGGCTTGCCATTACAGGCAGGCATCCTTACAGAAAATTTCCAGCAGAAGGCAAGGGCTGGATAGCGGCAATAAATTACGATTTCGCAAAGACTATCAACAAGCCGAAATTCGAGAAGTTTATGCCAAGCCATTACCGGATTCAGTCCTCACCTTTTCATCAACAGGACAAGACCTGGCGAATCAGAGGTGAAGGTCGGTATTGGGAAGTCAAATTAAAGACAATGGACGCTGGCCCCCGTGCGTTTGAAGGTGATGACGTGGATTGGATTTGGTTTGACGAAGAACCACCTGAAGATGTTTTCAACTCCGCAATGATGCGTTTGATTGACAGGTCTGGTGTCTGGTGGATGACGGCGACACCCGCGCTTGGGACGGCGTGGTTGAAACAGAAAATGGAAGACCCAAAAGTCTTTACAACTTCAGGAAGTATGTGGGACAACCCTTACTTACCAAAGGAATGGATAGCAGACAAAGCTGAAGACCTGCCTGAAGAAGAACGACTTGTGAGAATAGAAGGCAAGTACATTATATTCGGCGGCAAACCGGTATTTGATATTTTGCACCTTCATAAACTTTTGGACGAACTGAAAAACCGAGACAAACATCCACTTGGAATACAGGGGAGTTTGATTGCAGCGGCATAAATTAAAATTCAATTTCTCTGAATTGTCGCCGCTTACTGTTTACGAACATCCTGAATACGATGAGAAGTTTATTGTCGGCGTCGATACAGGGGGTGGTGTCGGGCTTGATTATACAGTAGCTTCTGTCATCGGTTGCAGGATTCCCTTTATACAAAAGGCGGTGTGGCGGTCGAACAAAATACGACCTGCGGCAGCGGCGGAAGAAATAGCCAAACTGGGATGGTATTACAACACTGCAATGATGGCCGTTGAAAGCAACTCGATGGGAGCGGGTCTTCTCAGTTGCCTTCTCGATACCCATAAATATTCAAGGATTTACCGAAAAGAAGAACAACTTGATTCCAACCCGAACATATCCGACAAGTTCGGCTGGGCGGCAACGCAGACGAGCAAAAATCTTTTAATAACCGAGTTTCAGCAAACGCTGCGGGAGAAAGCAACAATCCTGCACGATAAACCAACTATTAAGGAATTTTGCAACTATGTGTACCTGAAGAGACAGAAATGGAACCCGAACCAGATATTAAAAACAGGGGCGATAACGGGACTGTATGACGATTGTGTTATTGCAACAATGATTGCTCTTCACGTTGCGAGATTATATCCGCAATCACCGAGACCAAAACTTGAACCTAAACTGTCGGGCGATGTAGCCCAGCAGAAGTCTATGATGAGAAAGTTTATGGACTCAATCAAGGCAGGGCCACAAAGAATAGGAAGGATAGTGTAATGGAAACTATCAAGGAAGCACTTATAGAGTTTTATGACTCCGGCGAACAGAAGGAAGTGGGGCGTCTTTATGTAGATGAAAAAGATGGCAAATTAAAATTCTCAGGTAATATAGACGCATCGGCAAAAGTCTTTTTTGAACACTTAATTAAACAATACTGTGACTCATATATTGAAAAAGAAATAGCAAAAAGGAAGAAAAATGAAAACAGGTAAATTCAGATTTGGTGCGTTTTTATCGAGCAGGGGTATATGCCGCTGCTGCAACGAAAAGCATCAGGGGTTTCTAATTCGCCTCAAAAGCCCAATTAAACGGGAGATGTTAATCTGTTACGAATGTCTGATTAAGTATTTACTGTCGTTTGAGCACATCATAAAGTCCGCAGAGAAAGCCAGAAAAAGAATTAAAAGGTACGAGCAAAAACAAGCGGAAAAGGCGGCGTTCGTCAAACCCCCGTGTTAGACCGCTTTTCTCTATCAAAAATTGAAAGGAAAGAAGATGGAAATAAGTTATTACCACAAGTGTTGGCTGATGTTAAAGAGCCGATACCCGAACCTGCGAAAACGGATGGATGAAATTGAAATTGCCACAGGATTATCGGGGCATCTTACGCCGCTGATTCGCAAAGGTGACAAATTAGATATAGGAAAGAAAGATGAACCGCCGGAATTTGGGGAAGTTGTCTAAAAACATATATTGTCAGCAGTGCCGTCGCCTGTTGTGCAAGCGTGTACCCGTTACCCTTGAAGGAGATGAAACATACGCTTTGCACGTTAAACACAGGGGTTACGAATTGAGAACATTTATGGCAGTTGTTACCTGTCCTAATTGCAGAAGTTGCTATCGCCTGTCGGGGGATAAGGGCATAGAGGAAAAAATTCCAAACCAATACTTTGAGGCGAAATGCCGGAATTAAACGAACAAAAAGAACAACAAGATATTGACAAGTTGATGCTTGACATAATCAGGAAAAGGGTCAAAGTATTTAACCCGGTTCGCAGAGTTCGACTCTTATCGATAGCAATCAATGCCGCATATCTTTGCGGCCAGCAGAATCTTCAAGTTGTTGGCGGGGCATTAAAACCAATACCTTCCAAGTTTCCTCAACATACTAAGGTTATTGCCAACAAGATTCTTCCTGCGGTAGTTAATGATATTGCGGTTTCGACAAAAACCAATCCGCAGTTTGATATTATCCCCGCCGGAACAGACGAAGATGATAAGGCTACGACCAAGGCGTGTCAGAAGATATTGCCATACTTACAGAGGATAAATGACCCGCATCTTCACCGTAAAAGCGTTGTCTTATGGTACGACCTTGACGGTGTGGGCTGGCGCAAGATTTATTGGAGTCCTTTTCATAAAGTCATAGGCGAAAACCCGCTGGAGGGTGAGGAGGGGAATAATCCCAACCTTAAACCATTGGAACCTATTTTCCAGGGCGAAGTCCTTGTAGAACCGGTTCCGAATAATGAATTGATTTATGATTTTCGTATCAAGGATTTAAGAAAACTATCCTGGATTATTCACAATAAGACAATAACTTTAGGCGAAATCAAACAAAAGTTCGGTGCGGAAATAGCCGGCAGGATTCCCAAGTCGGCACTTCACGAAGGGGGGGACAGAAAAGATTCATTTGAAATTCAGGTGATGGGCGAATTGGCGGCCTTCAGCAATGTTTACGCATCTACAGATACAAAAACCGATGATATGCTCAATGATGACAAACTTGTCAACTATTATGAATTATGGCATAAAATTGATAAGAATATGCCGCAAGGCGCTTATGTCATAGCATTGGGTGATATAGAGGGCAAGGTAAGTGGTGAAAACAAAGACGGGAGTTTGGTTCTTGCTGTAAACGGACCTTATCCAAAAGAACAATATCCTCATCAGGAACTTCCGTTTGTGGAAGCTGCGCCGTTGTCTTTAGATGGTATTTTAGCAACCGCCCCACCGAGGATTACACAGGCCCGACCGCTTCAAAGGGAATATAACTCCATTAGGTCGCAGATTTGGGATACTTCTGATGCAATGGGCAGTTGCGTTTTAATTACGGCCCGCGACGCAAACATTGATTATAAGAAACTTGACAATTGCAACGCCAATATAATTGAAGTGGACGGTCCGTATGTCAGCGGTATCAGACGTGAGCCAGGCGTTCCGCAAGCGAATGGTATCTTTGCACACCTGATGACGATTAGAGATGACCTTAACGAACTGTTTGCTTTTCACGAGCCAAGCAAGGGCAAGATGCCGCCAGGCGGGCCGAAATCAGCTGTAGGTTTACAGGTCTTAAAGGAAGGCGATGATACACAATTAAGTCCTATTGTTATTGGAATGGACAGGGCGGACGAAAGGGTTGTTTACCAGATGCTCACATTGGCCGTTGCCAATTACAAGGAACGCCTGATTCAGATTGTTGGCAAAGACAATCAATGGACACTTGAGAAAATCAACGAAACAGAATTAAAGGGCAAGATAAATGTCATTGTCCGCACCGGCTCGTCCTTGCCTATGAACAAGATAATGGAGCAGCAAAAGATTACCTTTGCCTGGCAGTCAGGACTTCTGGGTAATCCCCAGGACCCAACTGTTCGCCAAAAGGTTTTGAAATCTATGGATTTGGGCGGGTTCGACCAGATACTTCAGGACAACGCAAAACAGATAAACTTTGCACAGAAGGAATTTATAAACGCTGAAAAGCTCATCCTTCAAATGCCGCCTGTGGAACCGGATGCCATTACCATTAAAAATGGCCAAATGGAATTTGCAGACGATTTAACACAGGGACTTATACAGCAGTATTTATATGTCCCGCCAATCAATGAGGGAATTGACGACCATTACATCCACATCCAGGAGCATAGTAATTCCCTGGTAGATAAATGGTTTGAATATATGTCATCGCCAATGGTTTATATGCAGGTTTTGGCCTGGGCGATGCGCACGCATCTTAATCAGCATCAAACTGTTTTAATGCAGCAGCAGATGATGATGATGCGTATGGAAAATCCGAAACTTTTCGCCGACGAGAAAGAAGCGCAGACTGAATCCGCTGGCACAAAAAAGAAATAATAGGAGTATAATTCAATGCCAGATTCAACCCCAACGGACAATCCGACAAATGCGGATGCCCCAAATACAGGTGATGTAAAAACTGGTGTGCTTGACAATTTGGTTGATAAAACTCAACCGGATTTGGTTGACAAAACTCAACCGACTGGAGGCGAACCAGATTCGACCTCTCAGCCAGCATCTACGACTGACGTAACGGGCCAGCCGGCAGATGATAAACAAAAGCCCGATGAAGGTAAATTAAGTCGTTTAGAACAAAGACTCGCACAGGACAAGTCCATTTTCACTTCTCTTGGCATCGACCCTGAAAGCGATATTGCAGAACGCTTCCAACAAGGTCTGGTCAGTAAAGAAGAATTGTTATCGCGGGTCGGTGTTCAAGTCCCGGTAAAGACGGAACCCGCTGCGGCGGAACCCGTTTCTGCTATGGACAAGTTCAATCAGTTACAAAAGCAATTAGCGGATTCGGTAAGCGCGCAAAAGGGAATAAGTGAGGCTAATATCCTTGACGTTATGGAAGTAACCAAGGCCCTTGCGCTGGAAAACGCTCAAACTCAACAGAATATCAACATGGAAAAGCAGTTTAACGACTGTCGCAACGCCACACTTGCTGTAATTGATAAGGATTCGATGCACGCTGATTTGCCTGATAATGTTAAAGAAATTGAATCGCAGGTATTTTTAAGTTCTACGGACAATCTTCTGGCCACAGAAACCAAGGGCGACCCCAGATACTTGACGGCGCCGAATTATGGTTTTTATGCCGGAAAAAATCTTGAGAGATTAAATACTTTGCGCAACCATTGGATTGACTACGGCAAGCAATTGCAAAAAGGGACTATAATTCCCAAGCCTTCGGTCAATCCAATATCCCCGACAGTTGGCTCTGCGCCCATAACCCCACCGGAAACACCGACGACTATAGAGAATATGGCCGAAAGGGCAAAGGCATATACAGAGCAGCATGGGGTAGTTTAGGAGTAAATAACAATGGCTTCAAATGTAGTAAGCACGACCGGCTCGACCCGCGCAGATATGGGCGAGGCTACGGTCTTAACAGGTGTTCTAAAAGACGTTTACCTTGCAGGTATGGTGAACACCATATTTTTTAACGATGATTTTACCAGATTGATACAAGCTCAAACCGCCAAAATGGACGCCACTGGCAGGCGAATTATCCAGGCTTTTGATATTGGGAGAAGTGGCGGTGTCGGCCCGATGGCCGAAGGTGGTAGTTTCCGGGATTCGGTTCCCATTGATGCCAATCAGGGTTACGAATGGCTGAGATATGACAACGCTTACTTTGAACTTACCGGCCCTGCAATCGCCACGATTAAGGCGGGCGAAGGCTCTTATGTGGATATTGTAACCAAGCACATGGAGAGCATGATTAAGTCCGCCAAGATGAATGTTGAGCGCATACTCATGGGCGCAGGCGATGGTGTGGTTGGTTGGGTAAGTAGTGATGGAAGTACCCACGCCAGTGAGCTTATCAGTGTTGACGGTGCAGCGTTTTACGATACTCAATTTGTCGAAAACGGTATGTATATCAATGTTCACGACGGCGGAAGTTCTGCGGGCAACGCATCTTCTACCTTCGGTACGGAAAGAACCTATGACGGTACTAACGCCGATATGACAATCGCTTCTTTCACGAAAGGTTCCAAAAAGACGGGTGACACAAGTTTTGGCGTAATAACCATTGACCAAGATATGGACGGTAATAACACAATTGTCCAGCACGACCCCGTTACCCGCAAACACGCTTATACAAGCACTACCTGTCTTGAGCCGAATGGCTTATTTAACCTGATTAGTGACGGTGCAACTACCTGCCATGCCTTATATGGTGCTGAAACCACTAATACCTTCAAGTATGTATGGCCTTCAGCAAGTTCAAACGGCATTGACAGAACAACTTATGATTATGTCAAAAGTCAAATTGTCAATATCGCAGGCGAACTTGACGAGGAAAATCTGCTTGAAACAGTCATTGAAAACCAGAACCAGTATCAGGCCACACCTAATCTTTTGGCCGTAACACCCAGAGCACAACTCAAGTATTTCGGCAATACAAAAGATGACAGGCGGTTCAATACAATGTCCGCAATGAACTGGGTTGGTGGTTACACGGGCCTTGGTATTCAACTTGGCAGTTTGCAGTTGATGCTGGCCCCTTTAATGAGTGTTCCCAAGGGGATAGCCTACCTGATTAACACACGCGATTTTGCATTTATGCGCCCACCGGGAATGAGCGGTTACAAATGGCTCACCAGTGAAGGTGGCAGCGTATTAAGGCAAAAAGAAGGTTCGGATAATATGTTCGCATCGGCAGTTGATTACTGGAATTTCGTCTGCAAAGACCCAGGGCGCCAATGCAAAATGTATAATATCACGGAGTAATGTCCAGAATAGTTAAGTAAGTTTATACTTTTCATTTCCTTCCTTTCTTCGGCGACAGGTCGGGTTGTAAAACAACACCCGACCTGTTCGTTGATAACACGTACACGGGTTCTCCTGGGTTTATCGTGTAACGTAATTCATCTAAGCCCATTATAAAAGGATTATTATGGCTATTAAACAAAAAAATGTTTACGGCAGCGGAGTCACGCCAGGTTACAGACTGCCAGGCGTTGCTGCCACACAGGCGGCTTACCTTCTACTGGAAAATCGTTCTATCTCGGATTTGGCAGAAGGCGACCTGTGGTATGATACTACTAACAATGTATTAAAAACTTATGACGGTTCCGGCTGGTCGGCTGCGTGAATGAACACTCAGTCCGCCGGCTCACTCAACGATGCCGCTTCGGTCGGAGGTACTATCACCGTTGACGGCTCTACAGTTGCCGCTGATTTTGCGGTAACAGTCTCTTCCGGCGGTGGCGATGTAGCGGCTACATTTACTCAAAACGATACCGTTGGAAACGGCGTAGATGTCGTTTTAGTCAATACTGGTTCAGGCGTAACTCTCGATTTCACCAGTTCCGGTACTTATGATGCACAGGGAACAAGTGATTACTGGTCACTTACGGCTGCCGGTGGAGTTGTTTGTAAAGTCTTAACGCTTGGTGACGACCAACCAATCAATCTTGGCGGCAGTACCGATGCGGTCATTCAATGGGTATCTGCTTCCACTAACCTTGCCTTTACTTGCGCCGCTGACAGCACTCTAACATTTGGCGCTGCGAACTTTTCCTATGACGTTAAATTCATAGGTGATACTTCTACTAATTATTTTGTATGGTTCGATTTGAATGGTGGAACAGATGCCGTAGGCGCCCTTATATTTGACGGTACTGACCTCAAATTGGGCGATGATGACGAACTTATTTTCGGCGATGCTTCCGGCGGCGACTGGGTTATCGACTGGAACAACACAACTCTTCAGTTTATACCCAAAGCCGACAGCAGTCCTATTATTTTCGGTTCGTCATCGTTAGGCGTCAATTTTAGCATTTACGGCGATACCGGAACAAGTATCTTCGAGTGGAATACAGACAATGACAGAATAGTTCTTCATTCAGCCGCATCTGCCTATGATACCGCTTTACAGCTTGATGACCATCTCGGCATTACTTTCGGAACAGGTGCGAATTTCGGTTCAACCGGAGATGGTGACTGGCAGGTCTGGTGCAGTGGTGCTACGAACAATCCACTGACATTCCTTCCCACCACCGACGATAGTAAAATTGTAGTTGGAAATACCGGCGCAACGAAAAACGCCGACCTGCAATGGTTCACAGGCGGCGGTAGCGCTCGCGGTTTCTTTATTGATGCCAGTTCAGACCTTATTTATCTGACAACTGCGAATATGCGGTTCGACGATAACTCTAAGGCCCTGTTCGGTACTTCTGCCGACGGGTCAAGTGTGGATGCTTATATAGGTTATGACGGCGGCAATAACGAACTTGATATATACGCCGCTTCTATTCGTATGCACGGCGATGTTACCATAGGTACGATTACAAGTGATACCGAAAACCTTACCGTTACCGGTAATCTTTCAGTTACCGGAACATTTACCCACGCCGGCGACTATGCACCTCTTTCGCTTAGTTTAGATGATGACGAAACCCTGTCTTTCGGAGACGCCGCCGACCTTTCCATATTGTGGGATGCTACCAACCTGGTCATCGAACCGGTAGCAAACGATACGGGAAGCATTGTTATCGGCTCCACGAACTGTATGGACTTCAAGGTCTGCGGGGCTACGGCAACCAGGTATGTTTTGATTGACACCGATGATTCCGCTTCAGACTTAATTCTAAGAGATTTCGCTTTAGTAACAACCGATGGCACAACTACGTTTACCATTGGCCCTACAACCTCCAACGCCCTTGCCATTAACGGTAACTCCGCGAATAAGACAATAGATATAGGTCACAGTTATGCTACCGATGTCGTTTTCCACGGCGCGACTGCCGGTGAAGACCTCGAATGGAACGCATCTGGTGACTTATTGCACTTTCTCGACGGTTCTGTTTTAGGCTTTGGCGCAACGGCAGACGGCACGCCGGATATAACTTTTACATGGGACTCTTCCGGCAATGACTTGTTAATAGACGGTGCCAATGCCAATACGCTTATTCGTATAGGTGCAACAAACGCACAAGACTTCCACGTTGACGGCAATGCAGCCGATATGGTCTGGGGCGCCAGCGAAGATATGCTTGTGTTCCACGATGATGCTTTTATCGGATTGGGCAATGCCCCCGACTTGGTTATGGGTGGTACTGGCACTACGGCCCTGTTTACAATCGCCGCAGGCAGTACACTCCAGATAGCAGATACCAATAATGCTGCTTCGAGGATTACGTTCGGTACGAACTCCGCTAATGGTCTTGACCTTTACATTAACACTGTATCATCCGGCGAAGATATTATCTTTGATGCCTCGAACAAGGCCCTGACCTTCGATGGCGTTGATATTATGTTGTCAGACAATGATGTTCTGCAATTCGGGGAAGGTTCCGGCGGTGATATTAACATCACCTGGACCTCCGCTGCGACTTGTTTGGACATCGAAGCAAAGACTGAAGATACCGGTGTTATCCGGTTTGGCAAGACCAATGCGGTTGACGTTGCCTTTTATAGTAAAAGTGCCACAAAACTGGTTACTTTTGACGCAGGCGCCGCCGACCTCATTCTTAGTGATTACAATCTTCAACTGCTTGATAACGACTTTATCGAACTTGGCGCCAGTCAGGATATGATAATCGGTTGGACATCCGGTAGTACGGCATTGACGATTGAGGCAGCAACCGAAGATACCGGAGCGATTTGGTTCGGCAAAACCAACGCGGTTGATACCGTCTTTTATAGTAAAACCGCTTCTAATCTGGTTACTTTCGATATTAGCACAGCCGACGTTATCGTTGACGGTTGGAACCTTCAAATGCTGGATGATACCGTTCTTGAGTTCGGTACAAGCCAGGACATATCAATTAGTTGGGATAAGACTAACTTCAATGTCGAAGCCCGCGCCGCTGGTGCGGGAAAGATTCAATTTGGTAAGACCAACGCAGTCGATACTGTCTTTTACAGTAAAACTACTGCCAAGTTAGTAACTTTTGACGTTAGCGCGGCTGACATTACTGTTACCAGTTGGAACCTTCAGATGTTGGACAACACCAAGATTGAGTTTGGAACCAGCCAGGACATTTACATGAGTTGGATTTCGGCCAAGACGGCTTTAGCCTTTGAGGCTTCAGCTCAGGGAACAGGAGTTATCCAGTTCGGTAAAACTAACGCAGTCGATGTTGTCTTCTATGGTCACACTGCTACAGACCTGGTTACTTTCGATGTTAGTGCAGGTCAAGTTATCTTTGATAGTTTCGACCTGATAATAAACGACGGCGACCTGATTAAGTTCGGGGATTCCGGCGCAGAAGGTACTATATCATCTGATGGTACTAATGTCAATTTTGTTATAACGACAGCTTTGGATTTCGGTGGGACGACCAATTATACCTCGGTTGCTTCTAACGGTACAATAACAACTGTCGGTAGTGCCAAACTTGACCTTATCAGTACCACGCCGATTATCTTTGAAGGTACTACGGCCAATACTAATCAACAAGTCTTGACCATTGCCAATCCAACGGCGGCCCAAGCAGTTACGATTCCCGATACTTCGGGAACATTTGAAGTGGCCTCCGCAGCTACACACGATTACGGTGCTGCTTCGGCCAACTGGTCTATGTCAACCACCGAGGCTGGTGCAAGTTACTTTACCGTAACCAACGCCAGTGGTGCGTCTGACGCGACTTTCCCCGCAGTTGTGCCTGGTAAAATCTTCGTGGTTTACAACAACTCCGGTCAGGCAGTTACATTCCTTGTCTCCGGCCAGGCAGGCTCTTCTGTAACAAACGCCAAAACGGTTGTTTGTGCTATGAACGCAACCGATGTTGTTGAAGTTTCGGCAGAACTATAATTTATAAAGGCTTTGGGCCTGTGCCTTAAAACAGGCCCATTTATATTAAAGGATTACGCAGTGTCGTCTTGCACAGCGGAACAACTTCCTTCTTATGCTTTTCTGGAAGGACTTATGCTGCAAAATTACCAGATTGATAATCTGGTCAATGAAAAAGCTGAGCCATTCAAAAAACGGTTAAAATCCTTTCTGCAAATGCGCGATTATAAGATGGAAGGATTTACAGACCCGACGAAGCAAAGAGACCTTTCGATACGGTTCCATTGGGGACACTATCACGATTTCGGAGCTTTTGCCTTAAAGGGGTGGATGGATAAACGGCATATTTCGTTACTTGCAGTATTTATAGATAAGTTCAAAGCCATTCCCCAATCGCTTGAAGGTTTGCGCGTACTTGATATAGGCTGCTGGACTGGGGGGATGAGTTTATTGCTTTGTGCGATGGGCGCACAGGTAACGGCTATCGAAGAAGTAAAAAAATATGTCGATTGTTTGAACTATCTTAAATATGCGTTTGATATACGAAACCTCGAAGCCAGACATCTGTCCTTGTACGAATGTACAACACCGGAGTTTCAGGATGCTTTCGACATCGTGTTATTTGCCGGTGTGCTTTATCATGTTACCGACCCTGTTCTGGCAATGCGATTAACCTACAATTCGTTAAAAGACGGAGGAGTTTGTCTTGTCGAAACCCATTCCGTTAATGAAAAACATCCCTTGCTTGTCTATCAGGGACCCACTGTCTATCATCATGATGGCACGGCAGAAAATCTCGACAGAACCGGCTGGAACTGGTTTTTCCCTTCATCATCTATTGTGCCGTTAATAATGTCAGATGTTGGATATGAGGACATTCGTATTACCATTAACGACAATGAACTAATGAATGTTAAACAGTCTCGCGTTATGGCAATTGGCAAACGAACCAAACATCAGGATATGTTGCGCGCAGGACTTTCCAATAAAAATGTTCGTTAAGGAAGAAAATGGAAACAATTCGCATACTGCATACTCTTGCCAGAGCAGGCGCAACGCTTGTTTGCAAATGCCTGGGCTGTATGGAAAACACGATACTTCTAAGTGAGGTTCATCCACTTAGTTACAAGGTTTACAATGCCTTGTTTCAGGCACGTCAATGGCATAATCTTCTCAGACCTGAAGATACCGCAACTGATTTTGTCGGTGCTATCGGACTTATTGCAAAGCGCTGCGATGAGGCCGGAAAAAAACTCATAATCCGAGATTGGTCGCATCTTGACTTTATAGCTGTACCTTTTCTTGAAAAGGCAACTTATCAACCAATCGTAGCTGAGATGCTTGCTGCTTTTAAGATTATACATCTTTCATTGGTACGTAATCCGATAGACCAATGGTTGAGTACAGACAGTCTTGCTGTTCTGCACGACAAGTTAAGTCTCGAAGAATTTCTGCTGGGATATGCCAAATTTGCTGAATACAGCGCCAGCGCGGGTTTTGTACGCTACGAGGATTTTGTGGCCGAACCCATTGAGCAGACGAAAATTATCTGCGAGATATTGCACCTTGATTACGATGAAACCTTCATACAAAAATGGCACAATTATCGTTTTATCACAGGGGATATAAAGCAGCGCTCTCGCGGCGGGAAACTCGATAAGATTCAATATCTCCCGCGGCTTCCAATATCATCGGAATTATTAGATAAATTCTACCAGAACAACGATTACCAGAGGGCGATAAAGTTACTCAATTATTAAGGAAGGAATTATGGGCGACATATCAAAAGATGTAAAATTCTTGATGTCTTTACCGAGACTTGGGTTCACTGACAATTTATTCTGCCTGATGAACTCCGTGGGCAAACTCGGTATCGACGGGCATCGAAACACCTGCGCTTTCTGGCATCAGGGTTTGGAAGCAATGCTCGAAAGAACGGTTGAACAAAAGAACAAGTATGCCCTTGCAATAGACTACGATACATATTATACCCAATATCATATCGTCGATTTATACGAATGGATGGAATCGCATCCTGAGATTGACGCCTTGTTTCCGTTACAGCCAGGAAGGGCCAATGAACATCCGATGGCCGTCAACTGGACAAATGATGAATACCGCCACGTAAATTATACGAGAGGCGGATTTACGGATGGTATAGTTTCCTGTGACAGCGGCCATTTCGGCCTTACGATGCTGCGGGTTGAAAGTATTGCCAAATTAAGCAAACCATGGTTCAAGAGTTTACTATCGCCGCAAAACGACTGGAACGAAGGGAAGAAAGACGCTGACATTGCCTTCTGGATAAAGTTCAAGAAAGAAGGATTCAAGTCGTATCTTGCGGATTTGTATATCGGCCATTTTGAACTGATGTGTTCATTCAGTCGACCCCAGGAAGATAACTTCAAAACTCTTTATGTACCTTCAAACGATGTGGTCTGCGGCCAGTTGCCGACTTGGGCCGTGCCTAAATCATTGCAAAGGGCGGTAGATGCCGGCGAGGTAAAAATATACAAAAAGTGAAATGGGAAAGTATGACTTTTCAGAACGCCGACTGACGGAAACCGGCAACTGTTCGGTAGCCTTCAATCAGGAATATGTTATTAAAGTCGAACACCAACCGCATCCTTTGAAATTAAATATCCTCGACAAAGAAATCGAGATAATCAAGTACTTGAACGACAAAGGATGTATTTCGTGTCCGAAGCTAATCGACGACGGAACCGCGAAAAGCGGTCAACGATTTTACATACAGGAAAGAATCATCAACGCCCGACCGTACAACGCCGCCGATATGATGTTCTCGATACTTGAGCAGAAAAGTCTCGGCGTTTGCCAGAACGACTTCAAGTTAGACCATTTTTTGTTTGACAAAAACGGTGTATGTCATATCATTGACTACGACCAGGCGTTTCGAGATGATAGTATAATCTCGATGGGCAATCTTGAATTCTTCGATTGGTACAACGATTATTTTGTCGAAAGGTGGAAACTAAAGACTTCGAAATGGAAGGACTTTTATGAGTTCAACGGGTTGAATAAAGATACAATCCTGAGTCTTTTCAGGAACGGTTCCTTTAATCTCGGCGAAACGACCTTACTTAAAGAGCAAGTTACGAC
>SDBU01002042.1_pt1 | contig 27520 bp, 28 predicted proteins | sample 2277071 | NCBI WGS metagenome assembly SDBU01 (sample SAMN10397929, study PRJNA504765) | marine sediment metagenome | isolation source: marine sediment core GS08_GC12, 126 cmbsf | place: Arctic Ocean: Gakkel Ridge, Loki's castle | collected 2008 | reverse complement strand
CAATAACCGAGGGTGCCCTGCTCGGTCTCTACTCCTTCCGCCAGCATATTACCAAGGAGGCCGAGCATGGCGAGATTAAGCAGCTCACCATAGTAGGTAGCAATGAAACCGAACTTCCCTCCTTGAAAAAGGGCAGCAGCAGGGGCAGAATTCTGGCCGAGGCGACTAATCTGGCCCGCGATATGGTCAATGAGCCGCCGAACTACGAGACCCCCGGCCACATGGCGGAGACTGCGGCCAAGCTGGCTGAGCGCTACGGCATTGAGTTCAACCTGCTGGAGCGAGAGCAAATGCAGGAACTGGGCATGGGAGCGCTGCTCGGGGTAGCGCAGGGAAGTCAGCAGCCTCCCAAGTTCATCATCCTGCGCTATAAAGGGAGGGATTCCGACGAGCTTGATATACTACTGGCGGGCAAGGGGGTAACTTTTGATTCCGGAGGCATCTCGATCAAGCCGTCAGAGGGAATGGGTGAGATGAAGGGAGACATGGCTGGAGGTGCTGCCGTCATCGCGGCCATGGGTGCCATTGCTCAGCTCAAACCCGGTATCAATGTCACCGCTTTTGTGCCAGCCACAGAGAACCTGCCCAGTGGCAGCGCTACCAAGCCGGGCGATATTCTAACCGCCATGAATGGCAAGACCATCGAGATTATCACCACCGATGCCGAGGGGCGACTTATCCTGGCCGACGCCCTGAGCTATGCCATCAAGCTTGGTGCCAAACGTATTATAGATGTGGCTACCCTGACTGGAGCCTGCGTCGTGGCCTTGGGCAAAATCTGCAGCGGTGCTTTCACCAACAATCAGGAGTTGGTCGACAAGGTGATTGCTGCCGGTGCCGAAGCTGGGGAACGTATCTGGCAGATGCCAATGTACGAAGAGTATAAAGAGCAAAACAAAAGCGATGTCGCTGATATCAAAAATGCGGGCAACAGATACGGTGGCGCCATCACCGCCGCCCAGTTTCTAGCCGAGTTTGTTGGTGATACCCCGTGGGTTCATCTGGATATCGCCGGCACCAGTATGAACGACAAGGAACAGGGCTACCTGGTTAAAGGGGCCACCGGCGTGCCGGTACGGACGTTGGTCAATTTTGTCCTTTCGCTGGCAAACGCACCGAAAAAACAAGGGAGGTCTAAACGATGAACATCAAGTGGCTGGGTCACGCCTCTTTTCTCATTACCTCGGATACGGGAACAAGAATAATCGCCGACCCCTATACCACCGGAGAGAACTTCCGATACGGGGAAATAGAAGAGGAGGCTGACATCGTTGCCGTAAGCCATGGACATGGCGACCATAATAACATAGCTGCGGTAAAGGGCAACCCTGAGATAATTAATCAAGTCGGCATTACCGAAGCCAAAGGAATAACGTTCAATGGCCTCCCTACCGCCCATGACAACGCGGGAGGCCGACAGCGAGGGAGCAATATCATCTTCTGCTTTGAAGTGGACGGAATCAAGGTCTGCCACCTCGGTGACCTGGGTCACCTGCTCAGTGACCAGCAGGCAGCGGAGCTGGGCAAGATAGATATATTGCTAATCCCGGTAGGTGGATACTTCACCATTGATGCTAAAGCAGCCACCCAGGTTGCGGAAAAGCTGGCGCCCAGGGTGATAATCCCGATGCACTTCAAGACTGATAAATTAGACTTTCCTATCGCTGGTGTGGATGAGTTCCTTAAGGGAAAGCAGAACGTAAGCCGATTGGAGGTCAGCGAGGTAGTGTTTAAGCCGGGACTACTTCCCGACTACACCCAAATCGTAGTTTTGAAACCAGCTCTCTAGGCAGTAGATTGCCATTTTTGTTGTCCCTACCTGCGTAACCTCCGCCTGAAACGATGATTTTTTGGGGTAGCGCTGGCTCTTCTTCAAAATATCTCTTTAGGTCAGTTGACTTTTGTGGTAAAATAGTTGGTAGGGAGACTACAGAGAAGCGTACTTTGGAGATAAGTTGCATCGTTCTTGCTGGCGGTAGGGGTTTGCGGTTGGGGAGGAAGAAGGCGTCAGAAGCTATTAATAGTACCAGCCTGCTACAACGAGTAATATTGCAGTTGAGTTTTCTTGATAGTGATATCATTATCGTTACGGCGGCGGAACAGTCCTTCCCCGAACTTACCGTTTACCCCAGGTTGAGAGTAGTGGCTGATGCCTACCCCGACAAGGGCCCCCTGGTTGGCATCTACACCGGCTTAACCGCATCAGACTCATTTTATAACCTGGTCATTGCCTGTGATATGCCCTTCCTAAACCAGGCCCTGCTGCAATACATGATACAAATTGCGGACGGCTTTGACTTGGTAGTTCCCCGACTGGGCGATTTGGTGGAACCGCTTCATGCCGTTTACTCCAAGAACTGCCTGGCACCGGCAGAAAGTCTGTTGACGCAAGGTAACCTGAGCGTTCACCAGCTCTTTAATCTGGTTAAAGTACGGTACGTGGAAGCCGAGGAGATTGAGCGGTTTGACCCCAAGCATTTGAGCTTCTTCAACATCAATACTGAGGCTGACCTGGAGGCGGCCAGGAAAGTGGATGGCGAGGTATAAGCGGTGATAAGCGTGGAACAGGCCCTGGAGAAGGTTCTTGGCTATGTCGATGCCCTGGAAGAGGAAGAGAGCCCTATTCTGGACTGTCTGGGGCAGGTCCTGGCGGAAGACATAATCTCCAGCATTGATGTGCCCCCACTGGACAATTCGGCTATGGACGGCTATGCGGTCAGGGCCGAAGATACTAAGGGTGCCCGCCCGCAGTCGCCTCGATTGCTGCGAGTTATCGATACCGTCGCTGCCGGCTCCATTTCCAGACGCAGGGTAACATCAGGCACTACGATTCGCATTATGACCGGAGCGCCGGTGCCCGACGGTGCCGATAGCGTGGTGCAGTTTGAGGATACCGACGAGACTCAGCGTGAGGCAATCTCCGACGAGATAGGCATTTTAACTGAAGTAGAGGCCGGCTTGAACATTCGCCGGGCAGGTGAGGATATTGCCAGAGGAACGGTTGTGCTGCCCAAAGGCACGATAATCAGACCAGCCCAGATTGGGGTAATGGCTTCGCTGGGGCGCAGTACGGTGAAGGTTATTCGCCGACCGGTGGTGGCCATCCTGGCTACCGGCAACGAGGTGGTTGATATTCACCAGCCGCTGCCTCCAGGTAAGATTTATAACAGTAACACCTATAGCCTGGCTGCACTGGTGCGGCGTTACGGTGGTATCCCCAGGATTCTGGGTATCGCCCTGGATAACGAGGAATCGTTAACGGCCAAGTTGCGCGAGGGGCTGACCAGCGATATGCTGATAACCACCGGGGGCGTCTCCGTCGGCGAGTATGACATGGTGAAGGACGTACTGGCTAAAGAGGGTGAAATTACCTTCTGGAGAGTCAGAATGAAACCGGGCAGGCCGCTTGCTTTTGGCTCGATTAAGGGGATACCCCACCTTGGTTTGCCGGGTAATCCGGTAAGCTCCATGGTTACCTTTGAGCTATTTGCTCGACCGGCTATGCTTAAAATGATGGGCAAGAAGAACTGGTCCAGACCTACCATTGAGGCTGTAATAGAAGAGCCGGTGGTAAACAGTGACGGGCGGCGTATCTTTGCCCGGGCGCTAGTGGAAAAGCGAGGCAATCAATATGTTGCCCGGCTAACCGGCCCCCAAGGCTCGGGGGTTTTAACCTCTATGGCCGTGGCCAGCGGGTTGGCAATCATTCCTGAGGATAAGGACAGGGTAGAGGCCGGGGAGGTAGTCCAGGTCATGATACTGGACGGGGATGAGGTAATTTAGAAACTGCCTGATGGCCTCCCAGGTTTTGGAGAGGCAAGAGGCTCATATCTTCAGCCAGGGAGATAGACTTGATATTTGAAGCTTCAGAATTTGTCTTCAAACCGCCGCCACCCGTATCCAGGGCACGCCGCGTTTTGATTAAACCGAGTGCCGGTTACCCGGAACCTCACCCGGTAACCACCAGTCGGCATATGCTCTCGGTGATAATAGAAGGTATTAGACGGGTCAGTGACGCCGATATTCTGATACTCGAGGGCGTTCACGGAGGTGGACCGGCTTATCCGGTGTATCAGGCCCTGGGTTACAATTTCCCCCGGGTATTGATGCTAGATGTAAACGACGGTATCTGCGTGGAGGTGGATAACCCTCTGGAAAAGGCACTGACCATTCCCACCTTCTGGATACCCAATGTTATCCTATCCAGCGACTACCTGATAACGGTGGCTCCATTAAAGGTGGTCAATGGTAAAGGTAGTCTGAGCGTAATGAATCTGCTATCACTGCTGCCGGACGCCAGGTATCGGAGCAACACCAATGGGAACTGGGAAGCTGTGTACAGCCTGGGGATAGACAAGGTAATCGCTGACCTTTATTTTACTTTGCCCTTTGATATGGGGATTATTGAAGCTCGCCAGAAGTTCATCACCGCCGACGACCCCACGCAAGGTCAGGTAGAGGAATGTGGAAAGGTGTTCGTTGGCGAGCCTTATGAGGTAGACCGTGAAGCATCCGAGACACTGGGGCTGAGAACCGACTATCTTGATTTTATCGAGTCCGCTAAGGTACAATTTGAAAGCTAAGTTATGGAGAATAGTGAAGAGGTAGTTACCGACCAAACCAGCGTGCGCTGGTTTATCGATTTTGACTGGTATCGGCAGAATAACCGCTCACTCTTTGCTCTGATTCAGCGCTACTTATGCGGTGAGTGTCAGCAGCGGCTGGGGGCAGGAGAGGCAGAGGTTTCAATATCCGACCTTATGGCTGCCGTCAGGGATTGCTGCTCCAAGACCCCTGAGTTTATTACCGCGAGATTGCCGATATTGGAGAGCGTGTTTCGCCTTATCCTGGCTACTGGTAACCAGCCGATTGACCTTGCTGAACTGGGAGAGCAACTGAGGGAGCGGCTCGGTGGCGATACCTACCGCACCTCACCTGAGATACTCTCTCGCCTGCTCAGTAACGACCAGTATTACGGTCTGCGGCAGGTTACAGAGTAACCAACCTTGTCCAGAAGGAGTACCCTCCCCCATTATCTTCCCTGTTAGCAGCCAGTGAGCCAGCAGAGCGATGCTGGACAGCGGCGCTAGTACCTTACTCTAAAGCCAGCATATTCTCCGGTATATTCTGACCAGCTGGTTACCACCTTTACCACGTGAGCTGCCGGGGGCCCCACCTTAAGGTAGCCAATCAGCTCTTCAAGCTGCTCTCTTTCTCCCTCAGCCTGAACCTCTACCGAGTGTCCTCCAGGCAGGTTACGGACATAACCGGTCAGACCAAGCTCTGACGCTCGCCGGGAGACAAAGTCACGAAAGAAGACCCCTTGAACCCGGCCGTGTACTATTACTTTAACCGCAGCCAATTCCGCCATGGAGCTCTATCTCAGGATTATGTTTAATGGCAGCCGGGACTCTTTGTTGTCCAGTCGGGACAGCCCCTGCTGCTGCGCCAGGCTAATCGCATCCGCGAATTCTTGCCGCCGCAACGGGCGTGCCAGCAGCGGCACATCAAAGGCCCGGTGGCAGGGATGATACTGGGCCATAATATTCAGGTAGGTTTTGGTGGAGACCTCCTGAGCCAGAAACCGGACCACTCCTTCAGTTCCGGCCAGCCCGTTAGGCAGCACCAGGTGGCGCACCAGCAGGCCCCGCTGGGCTACCCCCGACTTATCTATCTTGAGGTCACCCACCTGGCGGTGCATCTCTCTGACCGCCGCTTTGTTCACTTCAGGGTAGTCTTTAACACCGGATAACTTCTCCGCGGTCCCGGCATCGGAATACTTCATATCAGGCATGTAAATGTCAACAACACCGTCCAGCAGCTTCAGGGTTTCCAGTGAGTCGTAGCCACCGGAGTTATACACCAGGGGTAGATGAAGCCCACGGCTTACTGCTAGCTCCAGGGCGTCCAGGATGTAAGGAACCACATGGGTTGGACTCACCAGATTTACGTTATGGCAGCCCCTCACCTGAAGGGAAAGCATCATCTCGGCCAGCTGTTCCCGGCTGACCACACTGCCCTCACCCAGTTGACTTATGGTGTAATTCTGGCAGTAGATACATCGCAGGTTGCAGTAAGTGAAAAAGATGGTGCCTGAACCGCGCTGACCGACTAGTGGCGCTTCCTCGCCAAAGTGAGGGCCATAGCTGGAGACTACCACCTGGCTGGTAACCTGACACTTTCCCCGTTCACCAGCCAGCCGATTAACCCGGCACTGGCGAGGGCAGAGGCGGCACTCCTCCAGTATTGACCCGGCTTCTTCAACCCGAGCCTTTAACTCCCCAGTGTGATAAAGCTGCTGGTAGGCTGCTATCTCTACTGTTCCTCCCCTCCCTTTCCTTCCTTCTTCCCCTTCTTAATTACCTCCACTGTTGCCGGGGGTGTCAAGATATCAGACGTCAAGCCCTTCTTGACGTCTTTCCTGGGTTTTTTTCGCTCCCTCTTCCGGTAGTCCCGACTTCCCATAATGACACTCCTGTCTAATTATTGACCTCGTATACTGTCAATCAAAGTTTAACAAAGGGTGGCTAGAGTGTAAAGTTGGACGCTAGCCGTTTTAACGCAGCGCGAGCCGCCTCAGTTTCCGCCATTTTCTTGCTCTTGCCGGAACCACTACCCAGCACGGTATCGGCTACTCTGACCTCAGCCGTAAAGGTCTGGCTGTGAGCCGGCCCCACTGCCTCTACCAGGTGGTAGGTCGGTATCGATTGCTGCGTAGCTTGTATCAACTCCTGAAGTCGTGATTTGTAATCGGCCACGGCATCCTGGCTGACTACTTTCTGTATTTCCTTATCAAATAACCTCAAGATGAAATCTTTGGTAGCCACCAGACCCCGGTCAAGGAAAATGGCAGCGGTGACTGCTTCCAGGGACGAAGCCAGATTGCTCGGCTTGCTGCGTCCACCACTGGCTTCTTCACCTTTACCCAGATAGAGGAAGTTACCCAGCCCGATGGCTTTGGCCATACGAGCCAGGGTCTCCCGCCGTACCAGAGCGGCACGGAGCCTGGTCATTTCACCCTCGCTGAACTGGGTATAGCCACGGTACAGTGTTTCCGCGATTATCAGGCCCAAGATAGCATCACCGAGAAACTCAAGCTTTTCGTTCGAGTCCCTGGTAAAGCCGGGATTCTCGTTAAGATAAGAGGTGTGCACCAGAGCCTGCCTCAGCAGAGAGGGGTCGGCAAAAGAGACGCCCAGTGCTTCCTGTAAAGTCTTTAGGTCAGTCAAAGTATAACTTCCCTGCTCAAGAAGAAAATCAGTTGCCCTAATAATTCAGCATAAATAGTCAAGCCTGTCCTGTCAAATAGTCTAATGGCGTCGCCGTCGATGCTCCATCAAGCTGCTATGCCGGTATATACTCTCGGATACTCTACGGCTGGACAGGACAAGACGTTACGGCAGCAGCTTGGGCCTAGGAGAAGGGTTCAAGAAACGTCAAATTATTTCGCTGTGGGGGGAATCTTTAGAAGGTGGCTAAACCCGCTCGGTCAAAGGGTTGAACACAGGCTGAATTATCGGGGACTGCTATCTGACCGCACACATTCGGGCCATAGTAACACAGAAGGCATATCTGGTCGCAGAGGTTTCATGGTCGTTCCTATCGCCGATAGCTCTGGTCTCGCTCTAGAGCGGGCCGGCGCAAATATTCGATGCGGCCACAGTTTATGCACGACTTGTAGTAGCCGGCTTTGGAGTCAAACTCCAACGCCATGTTTCCCTGACACTTGGGACAGCTCCTACTTGTCAGCTTTTTGACTGGTGTCACTTTGGCCATATTATGCGTGACACTTCCGAAGGCCATGTTTACCCTCCTCATTTTTCTTCGACTAGCATTGCTAGCTTAAGCCCTGCTCTTCATTAGACACTTCTAGGCTAGCGTGGATGGCAGGGTGAGACGAGCATACTGCCTCCCATTTTGATTGGGAATACCCCCCAAGATTGGTGGGCTGTTTCACCAGTGGGACAACATCAGGCCGCCAGGCAGCTACTGAGCAGGATGGGTTTGCTACGAGCCTGGCTTCATGCTATAATCATCGTGCGCTGGGGAATAGTCTAGTGGTAGGACAGCGGATTCTGGATCCGTAAGCGAAGGTTCGAATCCTTCTTCCCCAGCCACCTGGTTGTGGTATGCGGGGAGGACAGAGTAAAGGGAAAGCAAGAAAACGGGCTCCAACACATCGGAGTCCGTTTTCTTAGTCGGACTGCAGGCTTAACTCGCTAGAACCCCTGTTGCCTCTTCCCGTTAGGCATCCATTAGATGCCGAAGGCGGACCGGTCAAAGTAGGCACCTGCCATCGAAAGAGAGCCGCACAGACCTTGACAAGGCTAGGCGCAGCTACTTAAACTGTCAGTTAACCAGTTGTACCAATATTGCTTAAGAAGTACCGACTCCGAAGTAAGCGTGATTACCTCCCCGAGATAGAATCCAAGAGGTGTGACCAAGATGAAGATTGAAATGGCAAATCTGGATAGACGGGAGCTGCATGTGCTGTTGGGGAGTGCTATTGTACCCCTCCCTATTGCCTTGATTTCCACCGTAGGTGAAGATGGCACCTACAATGCTGCGCCCTTCAGCCTGACCTTTCCAATATGCTGGAAACCACCTATCATCTGCGTTTCCATCGGGCTGCGGCGAGGACCAAAGGGACAGAAGAAGGACACCTTAAGCAATATTGAGTTCGCCCGGGATTTTGTCGTCAACATCATGGACGAAACCCTGATTAAGCCCACAATTCAAACGTCAGCCGAATACCCCAGCAGCGTAGATGAAATCAGGGAGGTCGGACTCACCGCCATCGCTGCGGAAAAAGTAAAATCACCCCGGGTTGCGGAAGCGCAGGTCAGCTTTGAGTGCCAGCTGGTAAAAAGTTCGAGTTAGGCGAAGGAGAAAACCTCAAAGGCATCGTCCTTGGAGAAGTAGCCTTGACACATGTCAAAGACGAGTTGTGGGTTGACGGCGGGATTGACCCCTCCAAACTGAGGTCTGTGGGACGCCTCGGATTTGGGTTCTATTGCCGGACCAGGGACATGCTTGAGATACCCTGGCGGATGGGGCCTCCGGAACCGCAGCAAGCCGTGGACAATGCCGAAACGTTACGATAAATATGAGCCGGTAGTAAACATCTCCTGCCCCAGATAAAATCCAAGAGCTACGACAAAAATGAAGATTGAAACGGCAAATCTGGACAGACCGGAGATATTTAAGCTACTAGGGAGTGCTTATGTACCACTCCCGGTCGCTTTAGTTTCTACGGTAGGCGCGGACGGCGTTTACAATGCTGCGCCCTTCAGCCTGGCTTATCCAGTGTGCTGGAAACCGCCTATCTTCTGCGTTTCCTTCGGGCTATGGCGTGGAGAAAAGAAAGACACCTTAAGAAACATAGAATTTTCCCAGGATTTTGTCGTCAATGTTATGGACGAAACCCTGATTAAGCCCACAATTAAAGCCGCCGGGAACTACCCAAGCGATGTAGACGAAATCAGGGAGGTCGGGCTCACCGCCATCGCCGCGGAAAAAGTAAAATCGCCCCGGATTGCTGAAGCACAGGTCAGCCTGGAGTGTCAGCTCGTGCAAAGGTTAGAGTTTGGGGAAGGTTACACCTCACAAAGTGCTGTTTTCGGAGAAGTGGTTTTGATACACGTCAAAGACGAGTTGCTGGTTGATGGTAGGGTCGAACCGTCTAGACTAAAAGCTGTGGGATACGTCGGAGGCGGAATTTACTGCCGCACTACGGACATTCTCGAGATATAGGTCTCCCAGACCAGGGGAGGGAACGTCGCTCTGAATTAATCAATCGGGAGTTTGCCAACCTGCTACGACAAGGGTAACTACTACCCTGCCCTCCCACCCGGGTATGATTCGTCCAAGGCGACAAAATAGTAAGACGACCGCTAGGCTGAACTGAAGGCTTGGCCCGGCAACATAGCAAACACGAAACTGGAGGAGTGATTAGTGAAGGTGAGCATTGTTGGAGCTGCCGGTTGTCTGGGTTCCAGCGCCGCCTTTAATATTGCCACCCAGGGTCTGGCCGACGAGATGGTCTTGCTTGATATTAGAAGGAACGTCCTTGAGAGCCATGCTCAAGACATCAGGGATGCTTTGGTAGCCTGCGGGCAGGATATTGACGTTCGAACCGGTAACCATGAGGATATGACCGGGTCCGACGTGGTCATCGTGGTCGGCGGAGTGAGCTTGATTTCCAAAGTCTCTACCTCGGAAGGTAAGACTAAGCCTCACCAGGCTTTCTATTCTCGCCAGCAGGTGGTCTCGGAGAACCTGAGCATCATCCGCGATATTACGCAGGCAATACAGCAATTTTGTCCGGATGCCATTGTTATCACCGGTACCAACCCGGTGGAAGCCCTTAATTACGCCTCGTACCTCCTTAGTCCTAACCGAGACCGGAAGAAGTTTATCGGTTATTCTCTTAATGACTCCCTTCGTTTCCGGCTGTGGGTTGCTGAGGCTATCGGAGTCAAGCCAAGCCAGGTAGAGGCCATCGTTATGGGCGAGCACGGAGATAGCCAGGTGCCCATCTTTAGCTCCATCCGGGTAGACAATCAACCCATTTCTCTGAGTGAGCCGGTTAAGCAGGAGCTCCGGAGAAAGCCGGCAGAACGTATGCACCGTACTCTCAGCCTCAAGGCAGGACGTACCACGGGCTGGTCATCCGGACTGGGTCTGGCCGCCATACTCAAGGCTATCCGTAATGATACCGGAGAAATGTTCCCCTGCTGTACCGTGCTGGCCGGCGAATACGGATACGAAGGATTTAGCATGACCGTGCCCCTTATCCTGGGACGGCAGGGCATTCACGAAGTCCTCGAATGGAAACTCGACCCCGAGGAAAAAGAAGGGCTGGAACGGTCAGTCAGTATTCTCAAAACGGCGGCCCATTACGTAGAAGAAACCTTGGGGACGACTTCGAAGAAGTAGCAGAGTTTAAAGACATTGGCCGCTATCAAGTGATAGCCAGCCAAGCGGTGACCAAAATCGCTGAAAAGGTGGGGTCTATGGAGAAGTGAGTACTTACCGACGTATCACAATTTAGAAGGAGAACAAAAATGGTAAAAACAAATGAAACAATACAACCGTGGACCGCGGCCTGTGTTCAGGGCTACTGGGAAAACTATAATCCAAATCTAAGGGGAGAATTTGAAGGTGATACGTTCAAAAAGAGAAACCTACAACGGATATGCGACTACATAGATGCCTGTTTCACTGTCGGTGCTATGCCCAGGCCGGTGAAACTAGTATGCTTCCCGGAGTTCTCCATCGGCGGCGTGTACACCCCAAGAACCACTACGGAGGAAGTCAAGAAATGGCAGGCAATCACTATACCCGGGCCGGAAACAGACGTCCTCGCGGCCAAGGCTAAGCAGCACCATATCTACATTGCCGCCTGCAACAGTGAGAACGACCCGCTATTACCGGACTATTTTTTTAACACCGCCTTTATCATTAACCCCGAGGGCAAAGTCATATTAAAGTACCGTAAACTCAACGTCAGGTTTGGCTGTAACCCCCACGATATCCTGCCCGAGTATCAGAATCCGGTTACCGGTGATTTCAATCCGTTCCCGGTGGTGGATACTGAAATCGGCCGACTGGCCTGCATGATATGCGGGGACATAAATATCCCGGAGATACCCAGAGTCTACGCCATGAAAGGCGCCGACGTCATCGTCCGCTGTGATTCCGGCTATGGCTGCTGGGACATGGCCATCTGGACGTTAAGAGTGCGAGCCCGTGACAACAAAATCTACATCGTCAACGAGAACTGGGCGGCAAGGGTACTGACTACGGAAGAGGTAGTTGGCGGTAACCGAATTCCCCATCTGCTTGACACTCAGGGTGGTGGCGGCGCCACCATAATTGACTACGAAGGCGATATAGTTCACGAGGGCAATAAAGTTGCCGAAGCGCGTGGTACCGCACCCCAACTGGTCATGGGAACGATTGACGTCATGGCACTCAGGCGGCACCGAGAGGTCTGTATGGATGGTCCCGCGGGCATCAAGACAGAGCTCTATGCACCGTACTACAATAAGACAATCTACCCTCCGAACAAGGTTCTGGAAGAAGGCCCGCTATCCAGTCGTTCCGACCCCAAGAAAAGGAAGTGGGACCAGGAGGGTAGGGAAAACTGGAAGAGGCTTTGGGACTTCTACTCAGAAAACGCCGTGAAGTAACCTCCAGATCAAATGATATTAGTGAGCGGGACGGGCAGTACAGAAGTTAATGAAAGACCAAGATAAGGACCTGGATAGATATCCCTTAGCCGGGAGTATTCAAGAAGAAGTGGACGGTGCGGACGTAAGTCCGGTTATCCTTTCATTTCGCCAACGCACGTTCGGTTCCCTCAGAAATCCGGTATTCCGTCTGTACTATGGTAGCATGCTGGGCCATTGGGCAGCTATGAACATGCAGATGATAACCCGGTCTCTGCTTATCTACCGTTTAACTGGCTCCCCGGCTATCCTGGGAGCAATGTCTCTGGCCCATGCCTTACCCATGCTCTTCCTCTCCATCTTCGGCGGGGTCATCGCCGACCGGTTACACAAAAAGTACGTCCTCATTATGGGCCAGGCGGCCTCCGCGGTAGTTGCCGTATCCGTCGCCCTTGCCTTGGCGTCGGGTTACCTGAGTATTGACAAACCCGGCCTGTGGTGGATGCTGGTGGTATCATCCGTCCTCCAGGGAATCATTATGGCGCTGATGATGCCATCACGTCAGGCCATCATCGCCGAGATTATTGACCGGAGACAACTGATGAATGCCGTGGCCTTAAACTCGCTGGGGATGAACACCTGCCGGCTCCTGGTACCCGCCCTAGCTGGCGTACTTATCGACGCCTTTGACTTCAAAGCTGTCTATTTTACCATGACCGGCCTGTACCTCATAGGCGTGCTTTTCATTTCAGGTATTCCACTCACCGGCACTACGAGCGTCCAAGGGCAAAGTACCTTAAGGAACCTGAAGGACGGGTTTCAGTACGTGCGTCATGAGACCACTATTCTTCTCATTCTAGTCTTAACCCTGATTGTCGTTGTCCTCGCCATGCCTTACCAGATGATGATGCCTATCTTCGCTGATGATATCCTGAAAGTAGGGGCAACCGGCATGGGCATACTTATTAGCGTCTCTGGCATCGGCGCTATGGCTGGTGCTGTCTTCCTGGCTTCTCGGCCCAACCGGAAACGGGGCATCATGCTTCTAGTTAGCGGCCTCCTTCTCGGCTTGGCGCTGGTGGCATTCTCCTTCTCCCGAACATGGTATCTCTCGCTGGCTTTGATGCTCTTCGTCGGTCTCGGTCAATCGGGAAGGATGACCCTCGGCAATACACTACTCCAGTACTACGTGGCAAACGAGTATCGAGGACGGGTGATGAGCCTGTACATAATGGAATTCGGGCTGACCAGTTTTGGGGTCTTTACTGCCGGTATGATGGCAGAGCGTATTGGCGTGCAATGGTCGGTCGGCAGTCTGGCCATGATTCTTATCCTGGTGTTCGTCCTGGCTCTGGCATTTCTTCCCAGGATACGGAACCTGGACTAGCTGAAGTCGTTGGTCTTGGCTAAAGTTAGAAAAGACGAGGTGATGCCTTTGAAAAACAAGGTTAACGGTACAGCTTGAAAGTCTAAGCCTGACAATCCGAGAAAAGGAGGAGTCAAATGGTAGACCTGGACAAGTATACGGCACCGGGACAATGCCCCAATTACGATGTGGTGCCACTGGAATACGATGACATTGGAGTGGCCGCCGTCCAGATGAATCCCGACGTTTGGGGGGTTGACCCCAAGAACCCCAAGAAAGTGCAGAGAGAGAACCTGGATAAAATGCTCCTGATGTGCGATATGGCCAAGCAGCAGGCCGGAATGGCGCCCACAGGAATGGGAAACCTGAAGTTAATCGTCTTTCCCGAATTCACCATTACCGGTTATAGTCCTGATTGGACGAGAGACGAGTGGCAAAATGTCGCCATGGAGGCCCCCGGAGAATACACGGAGATTATTGGCAAGAAGGCCAAGGAACTCGATTCCTACATCGCTTTTGCCTCCCATATTAAAGAGCCTAAAGACTGGCCCGGCCATTACTTCAACACGTCGATGATTGTCGCCCCCAGCGGGGAGCTTATCCACAAGCACTGGAAGGCTTACCGCCCTAACGGCGGCTTCGAGTGGGCAACCACCGTCCATGACGTGCTCGACCGGTTCGTCGAGATGTACGGCTGGGATGCCGTCTGGCCGGTAGCCCGGACCCCGATAGGCAACCTGGCTACCTATATCTGCTCCGAGGGCTTCGCTCCAGAGAGTGCCCGGGCTTTTGCCTTTAAGGGGGCAGAGATACTGTGCCGCTGTATTGCCGGTGGTGGCCAGGAGCTGAGGTACGGGAAATATGTGAAACTGTTTATCGCTGACTGTGCTGCCAGTGCCGTTTACGGCGTCTACGCCAACGGTTTGAACGGTTGTTCGATGATAGTTGACCCTTTGGGGAGGATAATGAACCAGGCCCAGGATGCCCGCGAGATAGTTATCTACGACAGCATCCCCATCGCGTCCTTCCGGGCCAAGCATGAGAAGCCGTTCATCAGAACCGAGATATACGTGCCAGCCCTGACCGAGAGCCCGGGGAGATTTCCGCCGAATATGTATTCGGATTACGGTGTGCCCCACAATGGGGAGGAGGCTGCCCAACTCTTAACCAAACAGGCCAGATGGTGGGGGACCTGGAGGGCAAACCGGTAACGTTGCCGGCAGCTAGAAAACTAAATGTAACTCTCATCTCTGAGAGAAGGTGATAAAAGGTGAGTTGCCTTCGCATGATGATTTGTGCAATTTATAGGGGCAAGTCAGGCGACTTTATCTGTACGTAAAGGAGTCGATTTCCGGGAGATTTGCTGTGCTAAGAACCATTACTGGAGCCTGTGGCATAGCCTCCCAGGCCATAGGTCTTATATCCCTGTTGGCTGCCGTGTCCAGGTCTCCCTGGTTCAACTGGACAGAACACGATTTAAGTATTCTCGGCGTCGATGGTTCGGCAACTGCACTGTTTAATTCCGGTCTTGTTTTGGCCGGGGTATTCAGCCTTATCTTTGCTATCGGTCTGGGGAAGAGCCTGCTATCCGGTCAATCGCCGGGGCGATGGGGCGTGGTGAGCCTTGTTCTGGGCTCGACGGCTTTTTCTGCTATGGGCATATTCCCCCGCACCATCGTCGTTCCGCATAACTTTGCTTCTTTCGCATTCTTTATATTCATTTCCCTGGGTATTTTCCTCATCGGAATCGGGGCCATAACCGCCTCGCAAAAGATATGGGGAATACTGAGTCTCACGGCGGCTATTCTCATGGCTGCCTTCCAGCTAGCCCCGTGGCCGTGGAGTGGTGGGGCTATCCCGCAGCTGCTTTCCTATTTACCGTGGTCACTGTGGACAGTGGCCTTCGGGGTCAGATTGTTAATGAGACCCAAGCTGGTCAATATTTGAGCCGGGGGGTTACCATGCGCTTAGCCCACCCATTTCTCCGCTAAATTACCTGCTACGGTGGGCATTTTGCGCATACCGACCTGAACAGGGTAGTGCTCAAGTAACGGTCTCCTCGGTCAGGCAATATCACCACAATTGTGCCACGATTAATATTCCTCGCTATGTGTAACGCTGCTGATACTGCGGCGCCGCTGGACATACCAACAAAGAGCCCCTCTTTTGTCACCAGTAATCTTGTTGTCTCAAATGCCTCGCCATCCTCAATAATGACCTTTTCATCCAACATCTCTGGATAATAGATTTTAGGGACAATCGACTCGTTCATATTTTTGAGTCCCTGTATGGTGTGCCCTTCTGTGGGTTCAACACCCACGATTTTGACTGCTTGCTTTTTCTCTTTTAAGTATTTGCCTGCCCCCATCAGTGTTCCGGTTGTCCCCATGCCGGCAACAAGCACATCAATTTCCCCCTCAGTCTGGGAAAAGACCTCAGGCCCGGTTGTTTCATAGTGAGCGAGAACGTTGCTCTCGTTATCGAATTGATTGGGCATATAATACTTTTCCGGCTCTTCATTTCGAACTTGATAGGCTGCTCTAATCGCACCGTCAGTACCTTCCTTTGCCGGAGTAAGTACCAGTTCAGCCCCGAAGGCTTCAAGAATAAGCCGTCTCTCTACGCTGACACATTCTGGCATAAAAAGTTTTACCCTGTATCCTTTTGCCGCTCCTATCATGGCAAGGGAGATTCCCATATTTCCTGACGTCGGTTCAACTATTATCTTCTCTTTGGTAAGTGCCCCGGTTTCTTCTGCTTTTTTTATCATGTAACAAGCGGGCCGGTCTTTAACCGAACCCCCGGGGTTGCTTCCTTCAAGTTTGCCGAAGATCCTAATCTTTGGATTCCCATTCAAATTAGTTAATTCTACAAGCGGCGTATTTCCAATGGCATTCAATATGCTCATTTTTCTGTTTTCCTGTATTCTTTTTACCGACTAGACGTTTTATGTTCAGAACTTTAGTTTACGATACCGAGCTTGACGAATCAAGTACTGGCAGCAAAATGAGCCAATGTCGGTGGCCTCTGCCTGCCAAGAATAATGAAAACGGCCATTTCGTTTCCGTTGTCCCGAAATGGCCTTCGGACGGATACAAATTGGTAGCGCAAATTGTACGACAGACAGAACTTTCAGGGTAGCTTTCAGTATTACTTGACTTTGAACTGGAATGATTATACTATCGGAATCGCGAGGTGAAGGAGAAAATCACTCGCTATCACGACAAAACCATCACATTGTACATGGATTGATGCTCTATGGGAACCCTGGGTAAGGCCGAGCTAGCCTTTTCCCGCTTAAGAAACAGCTTAAAGGCAATCGGCCATTCTAAATATTACCGATATGTGGTTGGGCATGACCAAGAAAGGAATCAGAGGGTTCTTATACATTTCCTTCAGAACCTAACCCCGTAAGAACTAGCCTTTTACCAAAGGGGCTATGCTATAATTTGAAATACCTGTTCACTTCGGTCTCGTGGGGACGAAGCCGGACTCTAAGCGAGCTGAAAAACGGGATTAAGATACAGTTGCACGGCACTTGTCAAAACGTCCTGAGTTTAGTCGTCACGTAACATTACAGAAAGCGGACCGGCTTTACGGGAAAACGAGTAATGACACAAGCTCAAATATCTATAGTCATACCTTGTTACACCTCGGAAAGGTTGCCAGACATCAGGGAACTCCTGGATAGTGTGCAGTCTCAGACTTACAAAAACGTTGAAACCTTGATTGTAGCCGAGAGGTCACCGGAACTGGCAAATGACATTACCAAGTATATATTGGATAGAGCGTATCAAGGCATACGGGTGTTGTATGAACAAGGGCCATTGGGGGTTTCTGGTGCCCGCAACCTGGCCATCAAGCAGGCAAAAGGCGACATTATTGCCTTCATTGATGATGATGCCGTCCTCTTCTCTGACTGGGCTGAGGAAACAGTGAAGACTTATGACGAAGACGCCTCGGCTATTGGCGTTACCGGCCCGATATTTCCTCTGTGGCAGGAGGAATCAATGAACTGGTTCCCCAAGGAATTCTACTGGGTCTTTTCCTGCACCTATTGGGAAATGACCGAAAAGACAGAGGTAAGGAATGGTTATGGTACCAACCTGTCTTTTAGGCAAGAAGCCTTCAAGTCCGGCGAGCGTTTCAAGACGAGTATGGGGGTCAAAGGGCGGGGTCAGGGAGGATGGCAAGAGCCCGGAGCGGAAGAGACCGAGTTTTCACTGAGAGTTAAGCAAAAGACAGGCAAGCGCATTATTTATAATCCAAAGGTCAAGGTAAGGCACAAGGTTTATCAGTATCGAACAACAAAAAGATTTGTCGCTAAACGAGCCTACTGGGAAGGCTATGCCAAGGCCCTGCTAAAGCACCTGCATCACCCTGCCAGTAGTGAGGCTAATGTGTTATCAACAGAACATGCCCTACTGCGCCGCATTCTATTCAGGCTTGTACCGCAAACATTCGGGCTCTTTTTCCACCGGCCTTCTATTGCCCTGCAGCAGCTATTACTTACTGTGATCGTATTATCCTGTGTTGCGGCCGGCTACCTTAAATATGAACTGGCCAGCCTTCTCAGACTGGGGCCATCGTATGAATAATACGCGACAAAGTGCAGTTGACTCATGGCGTCTGACAATGAACACATACTTCAGTATAAAATACCCCTTTTCAACCGCCCTCGGTATCTGGGGAAAGCCATCAAGAGCGTCTTAGGCCAAACTTATAGTGAAAATAAATAATAGGAGGAGACAATGAAAGACAGTAGTGCCGGGAAGCCGCATCAACCCCCTCTGCCCTACAGCTATGAGGCAGTACCACTGGAAACCGAAGAAGTCAAAGTAGCCGCCGTCCAGATGGTAACGGAAGCGATAGAGGATGCGGCTAACCCTCAGCCAGTGATTCAAAGAAACGTTGAGCACATGCTCGGATTGATTGACCGGGCTGCGGCACAAGGCTGTCGACTGATGGTCTTCCCGGAGTTCACCCTAACCTAGGGAGCGGAAATGGCTTTTTGCCAGAAGTGGACACGAGAGGACTGGCTCAGGGTCGCCGTCATGGTCCCCGGCCCGGAGACGCAGGCTATTGCTCAGAGGGCGAAACAACATAATTGCTACATTTGCTTTTCATCCTATTTCCAGTTACCTGACTGGCCGGGTCACTTTATGAACGGCAGCATCATACTGGGTCCGTCCGGAGAGATCATTTACACTCACTGGAAACACTATTTTGGTTACCCGGGAATTGGCCTGGAATATGCCACCAACGTCTTTGACGTGCTTGATGACTTTGTCGAACGCTACGGATGGGATGCCGTTACGCCCGTGGTCAGGACACCCATCGGCAACCTGGCCGGCTATGTGTGCTCCGAGAGCTTCTTTAACTCAGAGATAGCCAGGGTTTATGCTTTCAAGGGTGTTGAGGTTCTCTGCCGCTCCTATGGCGGACATGGCTGGGCAACGTGGAACGGGAGATGCATCCATACGGTGCAGGGTGACTGTGCCTACAATCTCGTCTGGGCTGTCGCCTGCAATGGCGGTAATAGCGAGGAGCCAGACGAGCCTCGGAATTCGCCGTGGGGGTCTTCCATGATAGTTGACCCTTGTGGGAATATAGTCGCCATGTCCGATACCATTCGTGAGGATATCCTTACCTTCACGATTCCCATTGGCGAATTCCGAACGGAAGCTAACCGGTATGATTTTTACGGCAATCGCCATCTCACGCCCTGCACCTACCGGGGAGGGGTGAGAGCTGAACTGTTCATGCCTGAATACGAAAAGTATCTGGGGCAATTCCCGCCCAATCTCATGACCAAATACCAGAAGGAGCATGACGGAGAATTACCGCCTGACTTCAAAACCACGCGTGAGTGGTACTTCAAACACGCCAGGTGGCAGTTCCCATATCGCGACCCCGGTGAGCCCGGGTTTATATTGCCCTTTGCCAAGCGTGTGAGTGAAAAATAAAGGTAGCGCCGAAAGGATGCCGCGGGTGTACAGGCTGTGCCCTGCTTGAGAAGCTGTTGGACGTCACTGAGCGTTAACTGGCCTCTTTTCACCGAAATCAGAGGGCGTGTACTCCCTGTTCGCCCGGGCGGGCCCTATTTTCGCGTCTGGTGAGCCCGCCGAATAGGAAATTCGCGACACTTCCGCTCACGAGTAGTCTGGTACTCGAAAGCAATCCGACAAGCCCTATTTCGCGGCGTGGGGCTCCTGGAGCATAGCGGCATGGCGGTGGCTGATAAATGCGAGAGAGCAATGTGCTAACCGGCTTAACCGGCGCGACAGGAGCGACATCGGGGTCCGCTACGAGGCCTGTAAGCCGGCATGAAAAACTGGTGGAGGATTACCGCAAAATAATGATTGTTGACCCGGATAACCCCGTACTAGCTTTCAAAGCATATCAGGAGAAAAATATCTTGCCCAACAGGGTCTCCTGTATGGAGATAGCCCCTTCGGGACATAATTCTTGACAGCAATAACAGCTGATACAACGGTCATATGCAAAAGCAGGTGGTCTGGATTCATCACCTGCCTGCCAGTTGACTGCCTTGGGGGTAACGGGACAAAGCCTGACACATGCCCCGCAATTGGTACATATTGTTTTATCGATAATCGGTCTTGGGCATATTCGATTCTTGATGAACGTCCTCGTGCGCCCGCCAGGTGTTGAGACGGGAGGTTTTCGAATTACTTCAAACCCCTTTTCAATAAAGGTTTCTATGTTCTCACCAATTACTTCAATGTTCTCATAATGATATGTTCCGAGTCCTGCCCTCTCACCGGGTTCGGATGTTGGCACGAATGTGGGGTTTAGGTCAATAATTTTGCAGGCTATAGAATCTAGGGCAACAGGATCGGTGGATAATAGCAAGACGCCCAGTTTCCTGGGCTTGCCACTTCTTGGCCCGTTACCCTCCATAGCCATAATGCCATCCATAATAAATAGACGTGGTCTGACCAATGTATTCAAGTCAACGAGCATAGTACTGAAATCGTACGGGTCAGGCATCTTGACATGATACTGGCTTTTCAAGATACCTGGAACGCATCCAAATTGATTCTTGACCGCCCCGGTAAACCTGGTTAGCCCATGTGTTTTCAGTTTCGGCAAACTTACCAGGCCGTCTGATTCCAGGACTCCGTTGGCAATAACAAACCTCTTGTTTAAGAGTGCTTCTCTATGAGTAACGGCTTTACCTTTGTCGAAATCAGCCAACCTTATCCCTAGCTCATCGGCTGCATGCTTCAACTCGGCCTTTTTCATATTAGCTTCACATTTCCCAAAACCTGAGGAATCACCGTAGTATACGTTGGTATTAGCCTCTAGAAGCAATCTGCCCACCGCCTTAAACACGGCGGGATGTGTACTGACACACTTCTGAGGATTTGTGCCGAATAGCACGTTCGGTTTCATTACTATCCTCTCACCGGGCTTTATGAAATGTGATATCCCGCCAAGAAGGTCGAGTCCTGTCTTGACAGCCTCGTACACTGGCACATCATCGTATGTATCACATCCTATCAGGGCTACTGTCGATTTATTCATGGTTTCCTATCTTTATCTTGCCGTGAAACACTATTAGTATATGCCACCTGGCCGATTATATCACTCAAATAGTCACAATATACATGTTTCGCTTCTTGCAGAAGTATCTTCCAGAACGCTGGCCATTTATAGCGGCCCAGGAGTATAAGATTAGTCCCCGCGTTTGTTCAATGTTAACAACCGGGGACAATTACAAAAAAAAGGGAAGTAATACGCTTCCCTTTCTGATTTTCTTGGTAGCGGGGGCTGGATTCGAACCAGCGACCTCCGGGTTATGAGCCCGACGAGCTTCCACTGCTCTACCCCGCGTTAATACCGTATTTTTAGTATAACCTTAGTCTCATGGTGTGTCAAGGTAGTGTCCCCGTCCACATGACCAGTGACACATTGCCCAATACCACCAGGCAGCGGTTTTGCTTTCCAATGTAGAGAATGCTACAATCTCAGAAGAAACTGGAGCCTGAACCTCCAGTAACAAGGAGTGAGATGGAAGGGAAAACAGACCCCCGGCTTACCGAGAGTGTCCGCGGGGCAGGCTGAGCTTCCAAAATGGGTCCGGGAGACCTAGACCAGGCTCTATGCGGCTTACCCACGATATCCGACCCGAACGTAATTCGAGGTATGGACGTGCTGGATGATGCCGGCGTCTACAAGCTAACGGATGACCTGGCCATTATTCAGACCATCGATTTCTTTACGCCCATAGTAGATGACCCGTATATGTTCGGCCAGATAGCGGCGGCTAATGCCTTGAGCGATGTCTACGCAATGGGAGGCAAACCGCTGACCGCAATGAACATAGTCTGCTTTCCCATACAGTCCCTGGGCATTTCCGTCTTGAAGGAAATCCTGAGAGGTGGAGTGGAAAAGATGCGTGAGGCGGGAGTAGTGCTGGTTGGCGGGCACAGTATCGATGACACTGAGTTAAAGTACGGACTTTCTGTGACCGGCACAGTGCACCCGCAACGGTTGGTGACCAATTCCGGGGCGAAGGCAGGAGATAAAATTATCCTTACCAAGCCGCTGGGAACCGGGATTGTAAGCACCGCGCTCAAGGCAGACGTAGTTAGCGCGGAGACGATGGCTAGAGTTACCCGGTGCATGGCAACTTTGAATGATAAAGCCTCGGTGCTGATGCAACAGGTGGGGATACACGCCTGTACTGATGTCACTGGCTTTGGACTAATCGGTCACGCCGTCCAGGTAGCCCAGAACAGCCAGGCAGGAATCAACCTCGATATCGCTTCCGTTCCCCTTTTCCCTGAAGCCGTCGACTTTGCCCAGAGGGAACTATGCCCCGGAGGACTACACCGGAACCGGGAATTCTATTCCAATGCGGTGAGCATCGCCGATAATGTTCCTGCGCACATGCAAGATATCCTCTTTGACCCTCAAACCTCCGGCGGGCTGCTAATCTGCGTGGCCCCTGACAAAGCAGCTTTGCTACTTGATAAGTTACGACAAGCTAGTATTGAGGATGCCGCCATCATCGGAGAAGTGGTGAGCGAACCAAGAGGGACGGTCACGGTAAGTTGACCGATAATGGTGGGGTATAGCTTATCGTTACTTGGCTATCCAGCCGCCATCAATTACCAGTGCCGTCCCGGTAACGAATGACGAGTCATCTGAAGCAAGATAAAGAGCCGCCTCAGCCACCTCTTCCGGTCTTCCCAGCCTGCCCATTGGCGTCTCTTTTAGCATCCACCTGACTACCGGCTCGGCCAGGTTCTCGTTCATCGGGGTGTCAATCCAACCGGCACAGATGCAATTAACCCGGATATTACTGGAAGCGTATTCTAACGCCATGGTCTTGGTAAACTGAATAATGCCTCCTTTAGAGGCGCTATACGCCGTATTCCCCGGAAGCCCAACCAGCCCCATGACAGAAGCACTGTTGATGATTACCCCGCCTCCACCCCGCATCATCTCACGAACGGCATACTTTGAGCACAGAAACACGCTCTTGAGGTTGACTGAAATAACCCGGTCCCAAAGCTCTTCGCTGGCATCGCCAACTGGGGCTACCTCCCCCAGTATCCCCACATTGTTGCTTAGAATGTCAAGCTTACCGTACTTGTTTAGTGTCTCCTTGACCATTCTCTCGGCATCACTTGCCCGGGACAGGTCTGCCCCAACGAATATAGCTTCGCCACCACTCTCTCTGATTCGCCGGACTGTCTCCTCGCCGGTCTCCATTACGCAATCAACGACAGCCACTCTGGCTCCCTCTCGGGCAAACAGGAGAGCGACTTCCCTACCGATTCCGGAGCCGGCTCCGGATACTATAGCTACCTTGCCCTCAAGTCTATTCACGCTACTATCCTGACACCGGAGCTCAGTCTAAGCCTCCTTCTCCAGTGCTTCAACAACTAGCTCGCTCAGGTCCATAGCTTTTACCTGCTCTTCTGCCTCCTTGGTCTTCAGCCCATCCTCAAACATCGTCAAACAGTAGGGGCAAGCGGTTGCCACCAGGTCTACTTTAGCCTCGATTATTTCCTCGACCCGCTTCACGTTAACCCGCTTGTCCGGTTCCTCCTCCATCCACATGTGACCGCCCCCGCCACCACAGCAGAAGCTGGTTACCCCGTGTCGGCCCAGCTCCACCCCCTTAATCCCACCGACGGCCCTCAGGATTTCCCGGGGCGGCTGGTAAATATCATTGTAACGTCCCAGATAGCAGGAATCGTGGTAAGCCGCCGTCTTGATATTTGTCCCGCCAATCTTCAGTTTTCCGTCACGAATCAAATCGGCGATAAGCTGGGTATGATGGACGACCTCGAAGTTGCCCCCGAACTGTGAATACTCGTACTTTAAGGTGTTAAAACAATGAGGGCAGGTGGTCACTATCTTCTTGACATCGTAGCCCTTGAGAACCTCAATATTCTTTTCACACAGGGTTTGAAAGAGATATTCATCGCCCATGCGGCGAGCCGGGTCACCGCAGCAGCTCTCCTCAAGACCCAGTATGCCGAAATTGATTCCCGCCGCCTGTAGAATCCGGGCAGTAGCCAGGGCGACCTTCATATTCCGGTCGTCAAGAGCCGCGGTGCACCCCACCCAATAAAGCACCTCGACATCACTGTCCTCCGAGAGCACCTTTAACTCCAGACCCTCCGCCCAATCGGTCCTCGTTGCCGTAGTGCCTCTCCAGGGGTGCCCCCTTGCCCCCAGGCTCTTAAGCGCATCCTGAGCTGGTTCAGGAAGCTGGCTCCTTTCCATGGCCAGATTGCGCCGCATATCTATTATCTTATCAACATGCTCAATGTAAACCGGGCACACCTGCATACAAGCACGACAGGTAGTGCAGTCCCAGATGACCTCGTCCGTAATCACCTCACTAATCATGTCTCTTCGAGATTCAGATTCAACAACCTTTTTTGCCAATGGCCCCGGATATAACTCGTAGAGGTGGTCCTTGAGGTTCATAATGACCTGCTTGGGATTGAGTGCTTTACCGCTGAAATAGGCCGGACAAGCGTCCTGACAGCGACCACACCTGGTACAGGCGTCCAGGTCCAGAAGCTGTTTCCAGGTAAAATCCTCGATTTTACTGACACCAAATATCTCGGTAGTCTCAAAATCTATCGGCGTTAGCGCTCCACGAGGCTCGAGGTTTCTAAAGAAGACGTTTATCGGGTCCCAGATAATATGGAATAGCTTGGAATGCCCTAACGAAACATAGGCAATCGCCCCCAAGCTCAGGAGTACGTGAAACCACCAGTTAATCGCATGCCAGGTTAGCAAAGCCCCCTCACTCAGACCGCTAAAAGCCAGGGCCAGGACATAGCCGCCGGGCGACCACGGTGCCCAATCAGGGTTAAGCTTAAGCTCGGTAGCGGCCATGCGCAGTCCCTCGACAATGAAGCCAGTGACTACCACCACCAGGATTAACAGCAAGACAACCAAATCATCCCACCTGTTATCCAATCTGTCCGGTTTCTGAACATACCGCCTGATGAAGACTAAAATCACGCCGACAACAACCAGTAGGCCGAAGATGTCAACTACCAATGAGTAGCCCAGATAGAAACTACCGTGCATAAAGTGGAAGAAGTAATGGCTGATAAAGTCCAGAAAGGAACCGAAGAAGAATACGATACAACCGGTAAAGATAAGGAAATGGGCCACCCCGGGATAAAACTCCCTGGGTTTCAAATCGCGAAGAAATGCGGGCCTACTCCCTGAACCATCACCCACCCCGAAAAACTTGCGGTGCAAAATGCCCTCGACAACCCCGGTGACGATGAAATTCCACGTCCTCTTTCCCAACTGGTTGAATCTATTGGCGGGGCCACCCACCCGCCACCTTCGGTAGTGCCGATAAATGGAGTAAACAAGGATACCAACGGCAACTGCAGCCAAGATGTAAATTATCTCACCATACTGAATATTCCAGAATATTTCCCGACTTGGAACCATACTCTTTTCCTCCTCTCTAAGTGGTTCGCTATCAAGGCAGCGTAACCGCTACGCTAACTGGTGAGCCTGGCGAGCAGCGCCTTCGTAGCGAGGCAAAACCAGCGTCAATAGAAAGCAAAAATCTACCCCTTATTTATCAGGAGTTAACTGTAAAAAAGAGGACAAGATAGCCAAGGAAGGTGGCAGTGTTGGGCACAACAGTCTTCTAGTGACCAGGTTAACACTCACTTCTGTTTCCCCAGTGATAATATACAACGCCGTCTTCCCGTTTGCAAGCAGGAACCTGCTGGTTACCGGCAGGCATCACCGTTCAGGTAAGGATGTTTAACATGGCGGGAAGCACATAAAAGCGGGCGGGAATCTCTCCCAGCAGTTCGCCGTCGGCCTGGAGAAACATCTTCTCGGTAGGTTGTATCTCTATCTCTCTTGCTTTCCTCAACGTGACCTTGGGATGAGTGAGGTGAGTGCCACGGTAGACCCGGGGCAGTGACCAGAGAAGGTCCAGTTTAGTCAAATCGTCGATTATCAGGACGTCAAGCAGACCGTCCATCAGGTCGGCGTGGGGCGTAGCCAGCATACCGCCTCCTCCGTACTTACCATTGCCCATCAGAATAAGACAGACCTTCCTGTCCTCGGTTTGGCCGTCCAGCTTAAGGGATACCCGCTTATTCTGGTAAAATATCAATGTAGTCAGTAAACCCAGCAGGTAGGAGGGCAGGCTGCCAAAAGCTTTGAACCGCTGGGTAGTAGCCTTAACTATCTCGGCATCAAAACCCAGGCCGGCAAAGTTTACAAAGAGGCGCTTGGCTGGCCGCCCATTATTAACGTATTCCACCACGCCAACGTCTACAGTGAGTTTTCTGGGATTGGTAAGGCACTGACAGGCTTTCCTGTAGTCGCCCGGTATCCCGATAGTGCGAATGTAGTCATGGCCGGTCCCGGTGTTGATGATACCAAGCGCAACCTCTTTGAGGCTACCACTATCATACAGGCCATTGACAATCTCATTGATGGTGCCATCGCCACCCACCGATACCACCAGCTCGTAGCCTTTCTCAACTGCTGACCGGGCCAGTTCTACAGCGTGGCCAGGAGCCTCGGTCAGGTCGTGCTCAAAGCGCAGCCCGATACTCTTCAGTTGTGCCTCGATCTGCGGCCACTTCTTCGTCGTCCCGCCGGCACCGGCGACCGGATTAACAATGACCCTTGCCGATAATAGGTGCCTCATTTTATCCAGGCCTCAGAACTCTCCACTCTACTGGCGGTCGCTGATTTGGTATATACTATATCACGTTAGGAGAGCTTTTGCATCAGGCGGTTAGAATTCTTGCGCAACTCTGTAGATTAGTGCTTGTTACCCGCCTGACAAGTATGTTAAAATCGTGCGGTTACACAAGAGCGGTAATACACCACCATCTAATTAGCTGCCCTCTCCACGGTAGAAAGGAGGCTCCAGATGTCTATCTCCGATAATGTGCGGGAAAGCATGGCCGAGGGGTCATGGATAAGGAAGATGTTCGAGACGGGAATTGCTCTCAAGCAGCGCTATGGAGCGGAGAATGTCTTCGACCTTTCTCTGGGCAATCCCGTAATGGAGCCGCCTGCTGAGTTTGTGCGTGAGCTGAGGAAGCTGGCGGAGGAGTCCTTGCCCGGGATGCACCGCTATATGGAGAATGCTGGCTACCCCGAGACGAGAGCCGCCGTGGCAGCACAGCTCTCACTGGAGACCGGTATTAAATTCACCGTGGAACATATCATCATGACCTGTGGCGCCGCCGGGGCGGTAAACGTGGTACTGAAAACAATCCTTAATCCAGGGGACGAGGTTATTGTCTTCGCCCCCTACTTTATGGAGTACCGGAACTATATCGACAACCATGCCGGCATACCCCAAGTCCTGCCTACGGATGAACAGTTCATACCCAGGCTCGACGTCCTGGAAGCGGCCGTTGGAGCCAGGACCAAGGCGGTAATCATCAACTCCCCCAACAACCCCACCGGTGCTGTCTATGAT
>SDBU01002041.1_pt1 | contig 27533 bp, 30 predicted proteins | sample 2277071 | NCBI WGS metagenome assembly SDBU01 (sample SAMN10397929, study PRJNA504765) | marine sediment metagenome | isolation source: marine sediment core GS08_GC12, 126 cmbsf | place: Arctic Ocean: Gakkel Ridge, Loki's castle | collected 2008 | reverse complement strand
ATATCAATCCAGTAGTTATTAACCCGGACAATGTGTGATTCACCACGCATCACGGTGCCGGCTACAGTAGCAACCCCAGTGCTGGTGGTAACTTCTACAGTGATAAGACTGACATAGTTTTCGCAGGTAGCCTCCTTCTGTTCCACTACGGTTAGACCACGCCGGGCAGCTACTAAGTTAGCATTGACCAGGTTGACTCGTTCCTCACTTATCCCCTCAAGTAACCCTCCGAGAACCGCTGCCTTGAGAGCATTAGTATCATAGTTTGAAATCTCACCATCATATTTAATCTGGATAGCGTTCATTTGTCCCTCAGCTAGCTGGCTGACTAGCCTGCCCACTGCTGATGCTACTCCCATAAAGGGTGCCAGCACTGATAGTGTTTCGGCAGGGATAAAGGGAGCATTAACTGAGTATCTGGCTGGCTGTCCCTTAAATACATCAATAACCTGCTTGGCTACATCCTTAGCTGCCATGGCTTGAGCTTCGGTGGTGGAAGCGCCTAGATGGGGGGTAACAATAATATTATCCTCTTCAAAGAGTATGCTCTCTGTAATTGGCTCCGTGGAAAAGACATCTATAGCAGCACCAGCTACCTTCTTCTCTTTTACTGCCTTAGCCAACGCTCCTTCATCAATTAATCCACCCCGGGCACAGTTAATGATTCGAACTGTTGGCTTGACTAAAGCCAACTCTTTAGCCCCAATCAACCCCTTGGTTGATGCTACTAGCGGAAGGTGAAGGGTGATGAAGTCTGATTCTTTAAGTAATTGCTTTAAGGAAACAAGCTCCACCTGCAGGTTACGGGCATAATCAACAGAGATGAAAGGGTCATAGGCGATAAGTTTCATCTCTAGACCCCGAGCCCGTCTAGCTACCTCTGAACCTACATTGCCTAAGCCGATAATACCTAATGTTTTGTCTCTTACCTCAGTACCCATGAAATCTTCTCGTCGCCACACCCCGGATTTGAGCACGGCATTAGCTGGAGAGATGTGACGGGCTAGGGAGAGCATGAGGGCAATGGTATGTTCGGCGGCTGAGATAGTGTTGGCAGTGGGGGCATTAACTACGACAATGCCTCGCCGGGTTGCCTCTTCCACATCAATATTATCTACGCCAACACCGGCTCGAGCAATGACCTGAAGCTTCTTTCCAGCTTCTATAACCTTGGCTGAGACCTGGGTCTGACTGCGCACTATTAATGCTTCATATTCGCCGATTGTAGATACCAGTTCTTCTGGCTTAAGCCCTGTTTTGACATCCACCTCAGCATAGCTACGTAGAACATCTATGCCTTCCTCTGAAATGGGGTCAGCAATTAAAACCTTCATTTTACTTTTTCTCCTAGCCAGCCCTAAATCCAGCCTGTGGTAATACCACTTTTAGTACCGATATTACTGCTTCAATGTCGTTCCCGGTTATCCAGCCCAGGTGGCCGATGCGGAATATCTTGCCATCTAGTTTCTGCTGTCCCCCAGCCAGCACAACTTGGTGCTCCTCCCTTAGAATCCGAAGCATCTTCTTAGTATCAAGCCCATTCGAAGCTGCTACTGCGGTAACTGTATTGGAGGCATGACTTTCTTCGGCAAAAAGGGATAGACCTAGTGATTTTATTCCATCTCGAGCGGCTTTACCAACTCGGGCATGTCGGGCAGTGATGTTAGCTAAGCCCTCATTTAGCATCATTTCTAATGATACCGATAGGGCAAATACTGTAGATACAGCTGGTGTCCATGGCGTTTGCCCTTTTTCTAAGTAGCTCCTAGCTTGGGCAAAGTCCCAGTAAAAGTGGGGCATCTTGGCCTTGGCGTGTGCCTGCCAAGCCTCTTGGCTCACACTGACCATAGCTAGCCCCGGAGGAACCATCCACCCCTTCTGGGAACCAGTAACAGCAACATCACAGTGCCAGTCATCTATTGGTAGATTAATTGAGCCCAGACTACTGATGGCATCAACCAGAAGTAGCTTATCAAATTCCTTTGCTACCGAGCTAATTGAAGCTAGGTCATTGGTAACGCCGGTAGAGGTTTCATTATGAGTAACCAACACCGCTTTGATTTTTGGTTCGGCTTGGAGAGCCTGGCGAACAGCATCTACATCAACTGCTCTACCCCATTCAAAGCGAAGTGGGATTACCTCAGCGCCAAATTGCTCGGCAATATTGCCAAAGCGTTCTCCAAAGACACCTATTGATACCGATAATACTTTGTCTCCTGGGGATAGGGTATTAACAATAGCCGCTTCCAAGCCACCCGTCCCCGAACCGGTAAGCAGAAAAACATCATTCTTGGTCTGGAACAATTGTTTAAGTTTATCAGTTATCCCGTTTAGTATCCCGGCAAATTCTGGACCACGATGATTTATCATCTGTTTGGTCATGGCTTGAAGGACGTCACTAGGGCAGGGGGTAGGTCCTGGAATGCGCAAGTGTTCCATTTTGTCTCCTTTACTGTTTTTTAGTGTATATTTAGTGTATCAGTATTTATCACTTTAGCAAAGCGGCGTTTGCCCACTTTAATTATGCTGCCACTTTTTAACGGGGCTATATAATTAGTTACTTTTTCGCCATCTACTTCCACACCTCGCTGCTCAATTAACCTATGAGCCTGGCTACGGCTTTTAGCTAAACCTATATTCACGAACAATCGGCTGAGGTCAACATCACCAGGCGTGGGAAACTTGAAAGGTAACTTATATGGGAAATTAGGTGCAGCTTCCTTAAAAGACACACGATACTCAGGTATTTCTTCCGGAACCTCCTTTTTCTGAACCACCTTAGCGAAATGCTCCTCGGCTTGGCTGGCTATTTCCTGGTCATAAAGCTGGGTTACAATCTCCCTAGCCAGGCGCTTCTTAACTGTCATCGGGTTGATGGTTTCATCCTTGAGCTCTTGCCTGAATTCCTCCAGTTCCTCGTCAGGAATATCAGTTACTAATTCAAAGTAGTCTAGGATAAGGCTATCAGGGATAGACATCACCTTGCCATATATCTCGTCAGGCGGCTCAGCAACACCAATATAGTTACCCAGGCTTTTGCTCATCTTTTGACTGCCATCAGTCCCAACTAGAATGGGGACTAAAAAGATTTGCTGGGGACGCATTCCTACCATAGATTGAAGTTCCCTCCCCACCAGTAGGTTAAACTTCTGGTCAGTGCCGCCAAATTCGACATCAGCCTGGATAGCTACTGAATCGTAAGCCTGGAGCAATGGGTAAAGTAATTCAGTCATGGTGATGGGTCGCCCGGCATTATACCTGTTGCTGAAATCCTCACGAGCCATTATCTGGGCTATAGTAAACTTACTGGTGAGTTGAATAACATCAGTGAGGGTAAATTTGCCAAACCACTCACTTTGCCACCTTACCTCGGTTCTCTTCCTATCAACTATCTTAAAGAACTGCTTCATATAGGTTTCGGCATTAGCCTGAACCTGTTCCATAGATAGCATAGGTCGGGTGGCAGAAACACCACTCGGGTCGCCAATCTGGGCTGTCCAATCACCGACGATGAGAATAACCTGATGCCCTAACTCCTGGAACTGGCGTAGTTTTTTCAGTGTTACCATATGACCCAGATGAATATCAGGGAAGCTGGGGTCAAAGCCCTCCTTTAGCCGCAGTTTCTTACCTGAGCGTAGTAGCTCCGTCATCTCTTTTTCAACAATAATTTCAGCTACCCCTCGCTTTAGCAAGTGGTTAATATCTTGGCTGATTATAGCTTTTTCACCGGTATCCATGCTTAGTCTCTACCTCGAGAGTTTAGTATAGTTCTGCCTTGTTTTATGTCCTCTGTTATCTGCTTCTTTAGTTCCTCTTCGGTGTCAAATTTCTTCTCACCGCGAAGCCGCTCTACGATATCAATTTTTAGCTCGCACCCATATAGGTCACCATGGTAGTCAAGGACATAAACCTCGACTGTGCGTTCATTGCCACCAAAAGTAGGGCGCTTACCGATGTTGGTCATTGACTGGTAGACCTTGTCATCAATACAGGTCCAGGTAGCATAAACGCCTTCTGCAGGAAGGGCTTGTTCCGGATTTGTGTCTAAATTGGCAGTGGGGAAGCCCAACTTTATGCCTCGCCCTACTCCTGTGATTACACGCCCGTGAAGACTAAAAGGGTGACCCATCAGGTTGTTCACCTTTTTCATATCTCCATCGGTTAGAGCCTTCCTGATAGCAGTGCTACTTACCACTACATCGTTTATCATTATCGGCGGGACTACAGTTACACTGAAGTGCATATCCTGTCCCAACGAGCGGACGGTATCAATGTCGCCTTCTCTATTTCGTCCTAAGGCAAAGTCAGGTCCAATTACCAGCCCCTGCAGCATGAGGTATTTCTTTAGTAAACTGAGGAATTGGCGAGCGCTGAGCTGAGCTAACTCTTGGGTAAAGGACAAGGTGATGATGGCGTCAATACCTTCATTTTTGAGAAGGTAGGTTCTTTGGGTGAGGTCGGTCAAGAATGGTAGTTTAGTTTGGGGTGATAGCACCTCTTGGGGATGTTGGTGAAAAGTTACTACCCCACTAAGCAAATTCTGCTGCTTGGCATACTCCCTTAGCTGCGAAAGCAGATATTTATGACCGAGGTGAACCCCGTCAAAAACTCCAATGGTTAACAGCATATCTTTCTTGGGTGATAATTTGGCTAGCTCTGCCTCTAACTGCATAACTCCTTCCCTTGGGAAGATTATTAATAGAGCATGATACTGGATAGCTAAGGAATAAATAAAAGGGGGTTTACATAACCCCAAAATTATCTCATCATTGAAGCACTTTAATACTATCATAAGCCTATTTAAGCGTCAACTTCAAGGATGTTTATTAACCTCAGACCCTTCAAACTGCCTATGATAAATGACTTCGTATACGAGTTTTTATTGGCTGCCCGATTTTGTGCTATACTTGGATAGACCCAGCATAGCTCAGGGGTAGAGCAACGGTTTTATGAATATGAGGAGGGGGGATTAGTAATGCTAGTAAAGGACATCATGACAAAAAATGTGATTACTGTGCCAAGCAGTACCTCTATCGGTGATGCTAAGAAGGTCATGAAAGAACACCGCATCCGCCGTTTGCCGGTAGTGGATGGTGGCAAGCTGGTAGGCATAGTTACTGAAGATAGGCTTGAGCGTATCTCCCCATCGGTCACTGCTCCCCTTCTTTGGCAAGTGGGTTATCTTATCGCCCACACCACGGTGAAGGATATCATGGAGAGAAACGTGGTCACTGTTGAACCTGAGACGACTATTGAGCAAGGACTTGCCCTAGCTCAGTCTCGTAAGGTAGGGGCACTGGTTGTGGTTGAAGATGGCGAGGTTGTAGGTATTACTACCACCAATGATTTCTTCTACAATGTGGTAAACCCGACATTAGGTTTAGGCGAATCTGGCACTCGGATTATTGTGTCCGGGGGTGGCGATGGTAAATCGGCAGAGAAAATCATTGCTTGCGTTAACAGGCTGGGTATAGGGATAAAGATATTGTGGACAATAATCTCCCCGGCAACCAAAGAGAAGGATCTCGTCATGCAGTTGGACACTGAAGATGCTACCAATGTTATCAAGGAGTTGGAAAACTCAGGTTATTCAGCAAGTTTAAGACGCCGCTAACCAGACTTATTTCTAAACCAAAAATGAGCCAGTGTAGCTCAGGGGTAGAGCAGCGGTTTCGTAAACCGCCGGTCGTCGGTTCGAATCCGACCGCTGGCTCCACAGATTCAAAAAATGCCTCAAAAGGAGGTTTTTGCAGCTCTGACTATAGCACTTGGCTTCGTGTCTGCCGGTTCACTCCTCACTTATGCTACCTGGCCATTTCAGCTTCAATGCGTTACGGTAAAAGGTGAAGGGGAAGTCATTTGGCGAATTTCACAATCATCATTTAGCTAAAAAGAGCCAATAATGGAAGATACAACGATAGGAGTTTTATTAGTTATTCTTGCTGCCATATTATGGGGTGTAGGTAATACAATTGCTAGGGTTGGGCTCCAGTCTATCAAAGCAGCAAGTGGTGCGATCTTATCCTTAACAGCAGGACTGGTCGTAGCTCTACTCACTGCCTTAGCTTTTGAGTTTGAAGCTTTGGTCTCAGTCTCTTTGGTTGCCATTGGGTGGTTTGCCTTCCTTGGAATTTTGCATTTCGCTCTTGGCAGGTTCCTCTTTTTTCAGACGATAAGATATATTGGAGCTGGTAGGGGGACTTCCATCACCAGTGCTTCTCCCGTATTTGCCTTAATCCTCGCCTTCATATTTCTAAGAGAGACCCTGACCATCCCGGTAATTATAGGTACTCTATCTATCGTTGGTGGGCTATATGTGATATTTAGCGAGAGCAATGATACCAGGGTAATAAAGAAAAGCCGTATATTAGGATATCTCTTTGGTCTACTAACTGCCCTGGTTTGGGGTGCTGTGGCAGTAGTTATAAAATATCAAGTTTCACAAATTGCCCCTCCTTTTGTAGTTCTCACTTTCGCGCTCCTGTTCGGCATACTGGCACTCTCGGCAGCTACAGGTAAGGACTTTGAAATTGGAATCAAGACTAATAAGAAAGCCATTAATTTGCTGCTACTTTCAGGCTTCCTAACTGGTATAGCCTTAGTATGCTTATATTCTGCTCTGGCTATGGCGCCAGTGGTAGTGATACAGCCTATCGTTGCCACTAACCCCCTTATTACTGTTCTTTGTGTTCACCTCTTTCTGCAGAGGTTGGAGCGGGTCACACTTCAGCTAGTAATTGGTTGTTTTCTAGTGGTTACTGGGGGGGTATTGGTCGCTATTTACTGAGGCCTACTTAGAAGAAATCCAGGTTCGCTTGTTCAATTTCCTCTCGTAACTTCCGGACTACTAATTCAACAAAACAATTGTTTCTGTGGTAAAATAGAGTCTGGTTTGCTTCGCTATTTTTGCAATTGCTGAAATTGTTAAAAGCACCCAATGTAGGATTTGACTTATTTTCCTTTATCACCAAGCTTGCCGCTGAATTTAAGGGGCTATGGTAAAAATAGAGACAGTAAAGTCAATGCAAATAAGTGTTCGTGGGGTGGTGCAAGGGGTTGGCTTCCGCCCTTTTGTCTATAGACTAGCTCATAAGTATAATCTGGTGGGCTGGGTACGTAACACCTCAGGGAATGTGGAGATCGAGGTCGAAGGGAAAGAAGAAGCCTTAAATAGATTTGTCACTAGGCTCAAAGCTGAAGCCCCACCTATGGCCAGCATCGAGGAGATTACCACAGAGAGCTTCCCCGCTAAGGGCTATACTAGCTTTGATATTAGAAAGAGCCAGGCTGAGGAGGGGAAATATCAATTAGTCTCGCCTGACATTGCCACCTGCCGGGATTGCCAAAGTGAGCTTTTCTCTCCTAGCGATAGGCGTTACCGCTATCCATTTACTAACTGCACTAATTGCGGTCCTCGCTTCACCATCATTGAGGATATTCCTTATGACCGTCCCAGAACTACCATGCGTCGCTTTAGGATGTGCCCTGAGTGTCAAGAAGAGTACGACGACCCGCTGAATCGGCGCTTTCATGCTCAGCCTAACGCATGTCCCAGATGTGGTCCCAGCTTGGAGCTGGTGACTAGCCAAGGCTATCCGGTCAAATGCAGCGATATAGTCCAGAGAGCAAGTGACCTGCTAAAAGAGGGGAGGATATTAGCGATTAAGGGGTTGGGGGGCTTTCATTTTGCCTGTGACGCGACAAATGGGCAAGTAGTGCAACTTTTAAGGGACAGGAAAAAGCGCCCCTCAAAACCTCTGGCGGTGATGATGACCTCCCTAGATGAGGTCAAGAGGCATTGTTTGGTGTCTCCAGAGGAAGAAAGGCTTCTACTCTCTCCACAATGCCCCATTGTGCTGCTAAGGTGGAAACGGGAATCCTCTTCCGTTTGTCAGGAAGTAGCCCCAGGGCTTAAATATTTAGGGGTGATGCTGCCCTATACCCCACTTCACCATCTCTTGCTGAAAGAAGTAGGTCTTCCCTTAGTCATGACCAGTGGCAACCTCAGTGAGGAACCTATTGCCAAAGATAATGATGAGGCATTACGCAGGTTGAGTGTCATCGCCGATTACTTTTTGCTCCATAACCGAGACATCTACGCCAAATACGATGATAGTGTTTATATAGTAGAGGGGGATGAGCCTCAGGCGATAAGGCGAGCTCGGGGGTATGCCCCTTACCCTGTCTTTCTTCCCTTTAATTCTAGACAAGTTCTTGCCTGCGGTGCCGACCTCAAGAATACCTTCTGCCTGACCAGGGAGCAGCATGCTTTCTTAAGCCAGCATATCGGTGATATGGAGAATGAAGAAACGCTGGAGCATTTTGAGAATACCATTGAGCTTTATAAGAAGTTATTTCGGATTGAGCCTGAAATTATAGCCTATGATATGCATCCTGAGTACCTTTCCACTAAATATGCTCTTCAAATTGGATTGGAGCAGGGGTTAGAGCTTATTCCAGTTCAACATCATCATGCTCATATCGTAAGTTGCCTTGTGGAAAACAAGGCTAAGGGTCCTGCCATTGGGGTAGCTTTTGACGGCACAGGATATGGCACTGATGGTTGTATCTGGGGTGGGGAATTCCTGGTTTGCGACTTCAGAGGTTTTGACAGAGCCGGACACCTAGAATATGTGCCTATGCCCGGAGGTGCAGCGGCTATACATAAACCCTACCGCATGGCTTTAGGTTACCTTTACACTCTTATGGGGCAAGATGCCTCTTTAGATGGTTTGCCTATCTTGAGTCAGCTTGAGCCTGATGAACTCACCATCATAAAAAGGCAACTAGAGCGCGGGCTCAACTCGCCTCTAACTTCGAGTGCCGGCCGCCTGTTTGATGCGGTATCGGCTTTAGCTGGAGCTTGGGGGGTGGTGGATTATGAGGCTCAAGCGGCTATTGAGCTGGAGATGCTAGCTCCGGACGTGAAGGGTGAGTTGGACTTCAAGCCCTACCCGTTTTCTATTATTGGGGAACAAGGCTGTAAAGTGGTAAAATTAGGACAACTCATCTCAGCGGTGGTGGAGGACATAAAGAATCAGGTTCCTGGGTCTATAATATCAGCCAAGTTTCATAGGACTGTGGCTGAGATAATCGTTGGGACATGCCAACTTATAGCTGAGGAAACAGGGATAAGGGTGGTGGCTTTGAGTGGCGGCGTATTCCAGAATCGGCTGCTTTCAAGGCTCATCAGTGAGGTTCTTCAAGGAGCCGGGTTTGATGTGCTTACCCACCGGTTGGTGCCATGTAATGATGGTGGTATCTCCCTAGGGCAAGCAGTGATTGCCAACTTCTTAGGTGAAATCCAATCATGAAGGGTTGAGTTCATGTGTCTTGCCATACCAGCGCTAATTAAGTCGATAAAGGATAAGGAAGCTGAGGTTGAGATTGGTGGTATAAGTCGGCAGGCAAGCTTGTGGCTTACCCCTGAGGCTAAGGTGGGGGACTATGTTTTATTGCATACCGGCTATGCCATAAATGTTATTGACCAGGAAGAGGCTAAAGAAACCTTAAAGCTCTTAGAGGAAATAGCTGAATTAGCTGAGGAAGAATGAAATTTGTTGATGAGTATCGCCGCTCTGAGCTGGCTTTGGGGTTGGTTCGTAGGATTCGTCAGAATTCCACAAGAAGGGCTCGTTTCATGGAATTCTGTGGCGGGCATACGGTAACCATCCTTAAACACGGCATTCGTCAACTCCTCCCCCCCACTATTGAAATGCTTTCTGGTCCCGGCTGTCCGGTTTGTGTTACTGACAATGCTGACCTGGACAAAGCTATTGCCTTAGCCCAGCTTCCGGGTGTAATCCTAGCTACCTTTGGCGATATGCTCAAGGTTCCTGGAAGCCGCTCCAGCTTACAAGAGGTGAAAGCTGATGGTGCTGATATTCGCATTGTTTACTCCACTATGGATGCCTTAGAGATAGCTCGGCAAAACCCGACTAAGTCTGTGGTCTTCCTTGGAATTGGCTTTGAGACCACAGCTCCCACCATCGCTGCCTCCATTCGGCAAGCGGAGCAAGAAGAATTCAAGAATTACTATGTCCTTTCCCTCCACAAGCTCTGCCCTCCGGTGATAAAGGTGCTCCTTGAATCGGGTGAGGTCAAGCTAAGTGGGCTTATATGTCCGGGGCATGTGAGTGCCATTATCGGCTCTACACCCTGGGAATTTATTGCCCGTGATTATGGCATTCCCTGTGTGGTCTCAGGCTTTGAACCAGTGGATGTACTACAATGTGTTGATATGCTGGTGGCTCAAGTTGAACAAAGGGAGGCCAAGGTTGACATCGCCTATCGCCGTGGCGTGCGCCCGGAGGGGAATCGGTCAGCCTTAGAGGTTATGGAGCAGGTGTTTGAGGCTTGTCCCGCTCGGTGGCGGGGGATTGGGGTAGTTCCTGATAGCGGCTTGAAGCTTAGGCAGCAATTCAAGCGTTTCGATGCCGAGCTTGCCTTTGACTTTGACCCAGGTCCCGCTTTTGAGCCACAGGGCTGCATTTGCGGGGATATCCTGAGGGGGGTTAAGATCCCAGTGGATTGCAAGCTATTTGCTAAGGTTTGCACCCCGGAAAGACCGGTAGGACCTTGCATGGTCTCATCAGAGGGAAGCTGCGCTGCTTATTACCTTTATGGAGCAGGTTATGAATGACAAAATCCTTCTGGCTCATGGCAGTGGAGGGAAATTGGCTCACGAGCTAGTGGAGAAGAGCTTTCTCCAAGCCCTATCAAACCCGCTATTGGCTAAATTGGACGACTCGGCTGTCTTTGATTTCAGCGGGAGGTTAGCCTTCACCACCGATAGCTATGTGGTCAATCCTATTTTCTTCCCTGGCGGGGATATAGGTAAGCTGGCGGTATGCGGTACAGTAAATGACCTGGCCATGGCTGGGGCTGTTCCCCTTTACTTGAGCCTTTCTTTTATCATTGAGGAGGGTCTTTCTCAAGAGGATTTGACCAAAATAGTCAGCTCAGTGCAAAGGTCAGCTAGGGAGGCTGGGGCTCAGATTGTTACCGGAGATACCAAGGTAGTTAATCGAGGCAGTGCTGACAGGTTGTTTATCAACACCGCAGGCGTGGGCATGATTCCAGCGGGAGCGGATATATCGGGTTGGAACGCAAAGCCCGGGGACAAGGTCATCCTGAGCGGCACCATAGGCGACCACGGAATCGCCGTGCTCAGCCAAAGGGAGGGGCTGAGCTTTTCTACCCGGCTCCAGAGCGATTGCGTCCCTCTAAATAAGCTTGTGGCTGAGATGCTGGAGGTTAGCTCTCAGATTCACTGCTTGCGTGACCCCACCAGAGGCGGACTAGCTACCACTTTAAATGAGCTGGCAAGACAATCAAGGGTGGGTATTAAAATTGAGGAGGAGAAGATACCGGTGCGGGAGGAAGTATACGCCGCCTGTGAGATGCTCGGTTTTGACCCCCTTTATGTAGCCAACGAAGGTAAACTGGTGGCGATAGTTGCCCCTGAAGACGCTGAGGCGGTCTTAAATCGAATGCGGCAGAATACCTATGGAAAGGATGCTGTTATTATTGGAGAGGTGAGGCAGGAGCATCCGGGCAGAGTGGTGATGAAAACCAAGATTGGAGCCACTCGGATAGTTGATATGCTGGTTGGAGACCTGCTTCCCAGGATTTGCTAGAAATGCATGAGCTTTCAATAACACAGAGTATGCTTGACCTTGCCATGGAAGAGGCAAAGAAGGTCAATGCGGAAAGGGTGGGAAGGATTAACCTGGTGGTAGGGGAGATGTCTGGTATTGTTGACCAATGTGTGGAGTTCTACTTTGAATTTCTTAGCAAGGATACTATCGCCAGCGACGCCGTTCTTTCTTTCAGAAATGTGCCAATGAAAGCACGCTGCCGTAACTGTGGGGAGCTCTTCATTCCTAAAGAGTTTGACTGGTCTTGCCCTAAGTGCCAGAATAACAACATGGAAATCGTGTCTGGGAACGAACTTTATATAGAAAGCATTGAGGTGGGGTGATATGAAAATAAAAGTCCTAAAGGACATTCTGAGTGCTAATGAGCAGATAGCCGAGAGAAACCAGCGCTTGCTGGATAGTAAACGGGTCTTCGCCTTAAACCTGATGTCCTCACCAGGGGCGGGAAAGACCAGCCTTATTCTGGAGACGATAAAGAGGCTGAAGGGCAAAGTCCGAATCGGCGTTATTGAGGGAGACATAAGTTCAAGTTTAGATGCTGAGAAGATAAGCAAAGAAAAGGTGCCGGTAATACAGATAAATACTGGCGGGGCGTGTCACCTTGATGCTAATATGACAAGCCCTGCCCTTGATAACCTGCCTCTTGGGGAAATTGAGCTTTTGTTCATTGAAAATGTAGGTAATCTTGTCTGTCCGGGAGAGTTCAGGCTTGGAGAGCATAAGAAGGTGATGCTCCTAAGCATTCCTGAGGGGGATGACAAACCTTATAAGTATCCATTGATGTTCCAGATAGCGGATGTTGTTCTAATAAATAAAATTGACCTTTTACCCCATCTAAAATTCAACATTGAGAGCTTTTCTAAGGCGGTTAAGGGAATAAACCAAGATGTTGAGATATTCCCCATCTCCTGTACTACAGGTCAAGGGATTGAGGATTGGGTTTCTTGGGTTAGGACTAATATGCCCCTCTCAGCTCCTGAAGCACTAGCTTAACCACCTCAGGGATAGCCTTCTCCACCTCAGGTGTAAATTCTTCGCTGAAAGCAGAAACATCTGCCACCTCTATGGCGAAGATGATGACCTCCTTGGGTAGCGCTAAACCAAGTTCGGTGCCCAACTCTAAAGCGGTGGCTAAATCAATATTATGAGTTGCAGCATGGTAGTGAGGGGTGGCTAAATCCGGTAGGCTCAGTCGATAAACCTGCCCGGCCTTCCCCTTTCTGGTCTGGATGGCATCAATGATAATCACTCGTTCATAGCCGGGCAGAAAATCCAAAAGGCCGAGACCGACAGTATTGGCCTCGGTTACCGTTATCTCAGGGTCATTGATTTCCCTTTCCAGTATCTGGGTAATCCTATTTCCCACCCCATCGTCGCCGCGGATTGGATTTCCCAGCCCTAGAATTAGCGTCTTCAACCTCATTCCTTAAATCTTCCCGGTCTTTTCACCACATTAAAATCTCTGGGCAGGCGAAATTCCTTTAGTATCTCCAGCCTGTCCAGTTGTTTCAGGCGTTTATAAATGAGGCACCAGGCACAGTCCTTTTCCGGGTCAGACTCGCACCTATCGTTGCTGGAGCCGCCACAGGCACAGTTAAGCAAGCTTTTGGCACATCTAGCAATAGGGCAGATACCGCCAGTCAAGGCTAGAATACAATCTCCGCAAGTGGAGCACCATTCCTCGAAGGTTCCCCGCTCCCTTGCCTCCATCCCGGCAAAGAGGCTATCTTGGGCGGGGAAGGTGATCAGATTGGGTAAGACCTCGTTTATCGTTTGCACGCCTAAGCCACAGGCTAGTGATAGGATTGCCTCTATACTATCTAGCTGTGGCTCAAGAGTAGTGGTTATCAGGTGAGTATCACACTGCTTGGCCACCGTGGTTGTTTTAATCTTAAAATCTTTGCCTCTCAATTTACCGCCGAGTTCTACCAGTTGACCTAGAGTTTTAGCCTCCCTCAAGCCCCGTGGCGGCTGGGTGCACCCGTCACAGCCAGCAATCAAAATACTGGTGTAAGGGGACAAATAATCCAAGATTATATCTAAGGGCTTTGGGGCGGTTACTATCATTGCTTTCCCTCCTTAGAACCGGCTTCTATCCTTTCGCGGAACTGCTCCAGCTCATAGATAAAGCTCTCCGGGTATCTTGGAGCAGCAAAGCAAAAATGAAGCCTATCTTCAAGGCCGATTTGGCTCAATTTCTTCTTTAGCTGGGTGATGGAATGTTCCGCCTCCTTGCTCGTTTTCTCCTGCTTACAATCTTCTTCAGGACAAGCTACTATCAAAACACCATCTATATCATTATGGAACGCCTCTAGGATATGCAGGGTGTCAACCCTGGCGGCACAAGGCAAATCTATTGCCCTGACGTTTGACGCCAGTTCTTCATCAAGCGCAGGGAAGATTGCCCACTGGCACCGAAATACCAGAACCTTTGGCTTGGTCATCTCTGAAGAGAGCTTGGGAATCAGAGCTGATATACGTTCTCCCTCCCAATTCTCCAGCTCCAGGGCCATAGCTGGACATAGGGCAACGCACAACCCACATCCCCGACATAAGTCCAGGTCAAAACTGACTGCTTCCGGGGCTTCCAGTTTAGCTGCATGGTAAGGGCAGTAGAATACGCAGTTGCCGCAGCTAATGCACTTATTTCTGTCTTCTTTTACCTTGAGACTATTCCGCTTTAAGCTGATAGCTTCTTTCCCGTAGCCAAGTTGCTCCAGGAGAAGATTGAGCACCAGGATTTTGCGCCCAGCAACGGCGCTCCCATCTTCAAATCGGCAGTAATCTTTATCGCAGGCAAGAACATGAATCCTCTTAATGCCCATAATTATGGCCTTTAGGAGAACCTCCTCTGGAATACGACCAATACAAGGGACAGACAGCGGGATAAATTCTTTGACTCCAAATAGGTTCTCTATTCCCTCAAAGGTGGGGGCGCTCCCTTTACACATAATAACTAGGGTATCGGACCCATATTCTTGCTTTGCTCTCTTCAAATAGCCGGTTAAAGAATCTATATCATAATAAATAGTGGTAATAGCTTTAGCCGGACAGGTGGAGTAGCACATTCCACACACTTGGCATTTGTCTATCTCCAAAACTGTCTTACCGGTTTCAGTGTCCCTCTTTATCGCCTCAAAGGGACAAAGAGAGGAGCAAATAGAACAGCTACTACAATACTCTTCATTTAGTTTAACCGCCGCTGTCTGTTGTTCAATTTTCTCGTTCATCTCAATATACCTCTTACGATAATATCAACTGCCTCTTCCTCATTTAGCCCTCTTGCCATCAAGGTTTGCATCTGCTTCTTATCTATACTGCCTATGGCAGCCTCATGAGTAACCTTTGCCCTTTTGTTGTTCACATATGCCACCGGTATCGCCCTTGCTATCACCCCCTCCCCGTTCACAATCTCCATACAATCGACATGACCTCTGGCAAAAGGGGCATTGCCGTATGTTTCACCTGTGACCACTGCTTTGGCATTGTCATTTAATACCAAACGACTTTTACTAAACCCCTGGCTCCTTTGCCATCCAAATGGATCTTCTCCACTGAACTACCGCGTTCATAATATGGGGCAGTGAGACTACATCTATGCCAGAGTCGGGTTCGTCTAAAATAGCCACTTTTGGCTTCATGGCAAGGACAGAGGCAAGCTCGACCCTTTCTTTATCTCCAGACTCAAATCATTAATTACCGGCTTACCATTCAGCGTTAGTTTGAGACCCCTTACCTCCAACATCTGCCTCGTCTCCCTTTATTCATAGATGGGCATTTCCCTCTCCTGATTCCTCGGTAAAGGACTCTAAGAATGCCTTGGGGATTTCAGGAGCCTGAGCATCTGCCCACTTCTTAAGGCAGGTAAAGGAGCAGAAATTATAGTGCTCAACAGAGCCAAAGCCTTTCCAGTGTGAAAGCATAAGCCAGCCGGTAAGCATCTCGCAAGGTGGCTCCTTTGCCGAGAATTCTACCCTTTGGCCACAAGAAGAACAGATAACCTGTCTTTCTGGCATTTAAAACACCTCGTTTAACTATCCCTCTAGACGGCGATCACTTCCTTGACCTCAGGTACTTGTTCCTTAAGCACCCGCTCAATCCCCATTCGTAAGGTCATCGTCGCCATAGGGCAGCCACTACAGGCACCGGTCAGCCTAAGCTTGACTACTCCTTGGCTCACATCCACCAGCTCAACATCCCCTCCATCAGCCTGTAGAGCCGGTCTTATCTGACTAAGTGCTGCCTCTACCTTTTCTCGCATGATTTACCTCCTCAAATCCCATTCAGGAAGACCCTGGCTCAGCCTTTGAATTTCATTTCCTTGGAAATCGCGGATAACCACCTCAAGAGGCATCTGCCCCGGGAGTGAGTGAGTAGCACAGGCGATACAGGGGTCATAGGCACGAAAGGCCATCTCCACCATGTTGAGGAGTCCCTCGGTGATTTCCTTTCCTGCCTTAATTAAGCCTTGTGCTGCTTTCTTTACCGACATATTCATCGCCGGGTAATTGTGTAGTGTAGCTACAAGTAGATTTACTTTTTTAACCATGCCATTCTCATCCGTCTGATAGTGGTGATACAAAGTGCCCCGTGGAGCTTCTACTACACCTACTCCTTCATCTGGTGTGGCAGTAGGGATAATGCGGATATTGGGGTCAGTAATTTCCTTATCTTGGGCAAGCTCTAAAAACCGCTCAGCGGCATATAAAAGCTCAATAAGCCTCGCCCAATGGAAAGCCAGGGTAGCGTGAACTGGCTTTCCGCCTAAAGTTTGGTAAAACCTCTCATACTCCTGCTGAGCTAAAGGTGTAGCCATCCCATCGGCAACATTGAGTCGAGCCAGGGAGTTCACCCGATATACCCCGCTATCCATCCCCTCAACCATCCCCTTCCAGCCAACTTTTTTCAGAAAGGGAAATTTAAGATAAGACCATGGCTCGGTATGCTCTAAAATGTGGTCTAGGTATTCAGCGGGTTTGAACTTGGCAAACTCGTCCCCCTTAGGGTCAACCACACGAATGTCCCCATCATAAAAATTAACCTTATTATTACCGTCAACTAAGCCCATATAGTAGCTCTTCATGAAATAGATATCCCCGGTGATTAAATCCAGATACTCTTTGTTGGCTAGGACAAGGTCATCAAACAGCTTCAGACTTAGTTTCCCAAACTCAACAAAGGACTTGCCTTTTTCCTCAAAATCGTGGCGCTCGTCCTCAGAGATAGCTCGGCTCATTCCTCCGGGGAGGCCACAGACAGAGTGGGTGGCCCTGCCTCCAATAACAGCCTGAATATCCTGGGCATAGGCTCTATGTTTTATAACCTCCATTCCAACATCCTTCCCCACCTTAGCGATGACCCCTAAAATATTTCGTTGCGCTGGGTCAGCCTGAGGACCTACAACAAAATCAGGTGCAGCTAGGACATAGAAGTGGGCAATATGAGAGTGAATCATATGAGCACAGTAGTAAAGCTCCCTCAATTTCTTGGCTGCTGGCGGAGGGTCAACATGATAAACGGCATCAGTGGCTTTTGTTGCCGCAATATGGTGAGCTGAAGGGCAAACGCCACAGATGCGGGAGGTTATCCGGGGCATTTCCTCGACAGGACGACCCTCGCAGAATTTCTCAAAGCCACGAAACTCCGGCACCTGTAAATAGGCATTAGCTACATTCCCCTGTTCATCGAGGAAAATCTCTATCCTGCCGTGTCCTTCCAATCTGGTTATAGGCTCAATGGTTAATTTCTTCATTTGGCTTTATCTCACTTTAATCGCTTATTCTCTTTCTTTGAAGCAAAGAGGTTGACATTCCAAATCGATAAAAAGTGCCTGCGGGGTCTATCATCTCTTCCACCATCCTAGCAATCTCCTTCTCACCGTTGACATCGTAGATAGAAGCCACAGCACTGAGCATCTTGGCGCCTTGATCAACGACTCCTGCTGGTGGTCCGAAGCAGCCACGGCAGGGCATGTTAGCCTTGATACACCTTTGACCGCAGCCTCCTCTAGTAGCCGGTCCCAGGCAAATGATTCCCTGTTCCAGAAGGCATCGCTCAGGCTCAGGGATAATCTGGTGAGGGCGGTAAATCTTTGTGATTTTCTTCTCTTCCTTTTTGCGCTCACACTCGTCACAAAGCGTCTTCTCGGCAGCGATCACTGAGCCAACCGGAGGCAACTGACCTGTGGCTAGGGCGTCAACCACCTTTAGGATTAAATCTACCGGTGGGGGACAGCCAGGCAAAAAGTATTCCACCTTGACCACTTGATGCAGGGCTAACACGATCTCAAAGAATTCAGGGAGTTCTAATTCCCCCTCGGCGACCTCGGTCTTGGTTTGGGGGAAAACCCGAGCCTGATTATCGTTGGAGGGAGACTCTACATAAGCTCGCTCAAAAATCTCATCACGAGTGGTGAGATTGGCTAGCGCTGGTATCCCCCCAAAGCAGGCGCAGGCACCAAAGGCAACCATTGTCTTAGATTTAGCCCGAAGTAGTTTAGCCATCTCATCTTGTTCTGAATTTCTCACTGAGCCATTGAATAGGCAGACATCAATGCTGCCATCCTCCATAGACTCTACATGATGCCGCTTAAAATCCATAGCTATAGGCCAGAAAACAATGTCTGCAATCTCAGCGATGTCCAGTATCTTCTCATTAGTGTCAAGAACAGCCACATCGCAGCCACCGCAACTTGCCGACCAATATAAGCCTAATTTCAGTTTTGCCAATTTTGCCTCCGATACTACATTACCTTGAGAATGGACACAGCTCCTTTATACTTTGGGTCATATCGTTGACAGCAGAGACAAACGACCCTTCTCTGCTGCTGAAATCCGTTCTAACCGCGCTCGTTCCTCTCCTAATTCTTGTTTCATCGTTTGATAAAGTTCTTAGCTAGCAACTGAGAAATTTGATGTGCGCTGTACCCGAAACCAAGTTAACAATCCCAAACCTGGTCTCACCTAAGAAGGCTTTGAATACCTTTAATAGATGAGGTTTGGTTATATTTCTATATGCGCATTTTCAATTATGACCAACATAACTTACACTAAAACTCCCTTTTCGTCAAGTGTCTGAATTATAACTCCTCCACAACCTTATGCATGTTCTCATAAGCCTTCCGAAAATCTGGATCACCTTTCTCAAGCTGGTTTCTCAAGGCATTTATTCTCTCTACAAACTTCTGCTTATCCTTGTTTTCTACCAAGTCTGCCCAGATTTTTGAGTTTCTTTGGAATAATTTTTCAATTTCTGCCATATTGGGTAAATTCATTTGTAATGAGGCATAAAATCCTGCGTCCTCTGAAATAACGCTTTCTGACAGCGTTAGTAACACTTTATAAGTACTCCCCCCAATCGCTCTCATCAGTTTTAATTTATCAAAGCTGAGCAAGGTATCAGCTGTAACAATAGCAATGAAATGAGACAGCCCAAGAATAACAGACATCATTTCATCATGTTCTTGAGGAGTCATCAGCATAAGTCTAGCCCCTTTAGTTTCTAAATACCCCCCGATTTTTTGAGCAAGGGCTGTCTCCTCCTCATTAGTAGGTGTTAGAATAAAGTTTTGATTGGCAATGCCCCTGGCACCAGGACCAAACATTGGATGCGCACCTAGCACTAATCCTGTTTTTATATGCTTATGCATTATTTCCACCGGGAGCACCTTGATAGATGTAATGTCTACAATGACTTGCTTGGGATGTATATAGGAGGAGATCTCTCTCACCACCCCCTCAAAGTTGTCTATCGGCACTGAGAGCAAAATGGCATCGGCACGCTTAGCTGCTTCCACATTAGTGGCAACCTCAACACCCAGTTGCTGCTTGGCTTCCATAAGCTTTCTTTGGTTTCTGCCGGTTATTATCACCTCCTTGCCCTCTTTTAACAAAAAGTTGGCAAACCATCGCCCCATCCTCCCTGAGCCACCAATTATTGCTATTCTCACTCCATCACCCCGTGGTCTTCTTCACTTTGCTTTGGGATATGAACCCAAGACCTTTACAAAGAGTGAAGCTCTCTCTAAGTTGTCTAGAGCCTCCTGAGATACTTTATCTTGTCGATGACCTTCGAAGTCCAAGTAAAAATTATATTCCCATGGCTTTTGCCTCGTTGGTCTAGACTCGATCTTGGTTAAGTTGATATTTCTGACAGCAAGTTCGTTAAGGGCTTCATAGAGGGCGCCTGGTTTATGTTTTACCGCAAAAACTATAGAGGTTTTGTCGTTCCCTGATGGCGAAGAATCTTGTTGGGACAAAATAAAAAATCTGGTAAAATTATTGGGATTATCCTCTATTTCCTGGGTAATTACCTTCATCCTGTAGATTTCTGCGGCTCTGGCGCTGGCAACGGCACCACCATCCAGCATTCCCTTCTCCTTTATCATTTTCACACTTCCAGCGGTATCATAGGTTGGGATTAATTCACAGCCTAGGTGTTTTAAGAAAGCCTTGCACTGAGCTAGAGCCTGCGGATGAGAATAGACCCTTTTTATCAAACCCAGCTCGGCCTCTGGATTGGCTATCAGACAATGGACAACCCGAAGTTCTGTTTCACCACACACCCTGAGACTTGACGCCAGAAGCAGGTCATATACCTGGCTTATACTCCCCTCCAATGAATTCTCAACAGGAACAATTCCAAATTGCACCTCCCCCCGCTCCACAACCCTGAACACATCATCTAAGCTTTCACAAGGTTTGACCTGAATTGAAGACCCGAAGAAATGAGAAGCTGCTTCCTCGCTATAGGCACCAATTTCGCCTCGAAAGGCAACCCCTGTTTCTTGTACCCCTTTACATGAAGTCACTATTTGCCTATAGATACCTTCTATATCTTCTTGGCTTAGGTTTTCTCCTTGGGCAATCCTTTTGACATTTTCCAGAACACCCTTTTCTCTACCTATATCCTCAATTTGTTTTCCTTGTTTCTTTTTCTCCTTACCTATTTCCTCAGCAAGTCTCATCCTCTCAGCTATAAGCTTCACTATCTTGGTATCGATTTCATCTATTTTCCTTCTTAAATCTTCCAAGCTCATTTTATCACCCTCGGTATTAGTCCAGCCCTCATCGCCAAATCACAAAAGGTTACTGCCATCATAGATTCTACAACCACAACTGCTCTGGGAACAATGCAGATATCATGCCTTCCTTTGACCGCCAAGCTGGCGCTTTCCATATTTTTGATGTCCACTGTCTGCTGACTTTTGGCTATAGAAGATGTTGGCTTGATAGCAACCCTGACCACTATCGGCATCCCGTTACTTATTCCACCAAGTATGCCGCCAGCATTGTTGGTCGCAGTAACTATCTTACCATTTCTAATGGTGAACGGGTCATTATTCTCTGACCCTCTTTTCCTAGCGGCGGAGAAGCCTGAGCCAAATTCAACCCCCTTAACTGCCGGGATGGCAAACAGGGCTTTGGCTAACTCTCCTTCCAGTGTGTCAAAAACTGGCTCCCCCAAGCCGACTGGCATATTGAGGGCTATACCTTCTATTATACCTCCAAGGCTATCGCCCTCTTCTCTAGCTTTGTCAATTGCTCTACTCATCTCTTCAACAGCTTTCAGGTCAGCGCATTTCACTGGATTTTTTTCAATATTTTCCTTTATTTCATCAAACCCCTTTGGCTCAGCCGTTATTCCTCCTATTTCAATGGTATGAGCCAGAACCTCAATGCCAATCAGGTTGAGCAATTTCTTGGCAATGGCTCCAGCCATGACAAAAGTGGCAGTGATTCTTCCCGAGAACCTACCCCCACCCCTGAAATCATTAAATCCTCCATACTTCATAAAGGCGGTATAATCGGCATGGCCTGGCCTGGGCAAAAATCTCATCCTCTCATACTCACTTGAGTCAATATCCTTATTCCATATTAATAAACAAATGGGAGCACCAGTAGTGACTCCGTTGAAGATACCGGAGAGAATCTCGACCTTATCCTCCTCCACCCTCTTGGTGTCTGCTATACTCACCCCTGGTTTTCTTTTATTTACCTCTCTTTGAATATCCTTCTCGGTGATAGGTAAACCGGGGGGGCATCCATCTATGATAACTCCCACACATCTGCCATGGCTTTCGCCAAAGCTGGTTATGGTAAAAAGCTTGCCCAAGCTATTCTCCATCTATCTTCACCTCGCCCCCAATTCTTTTTAGCTCGTCCCAGAATTGAGGATATGTCTTTGACACACATTCAGCGTCATTGATTATCGTTCCTCCAACCACTGAGCCGAGTATGCTGAATGCCATTGCCATCCTGTGGTCACCTCTGGTATCTATGACCGAACCTTTCGGTCTTGAGCCAGTGATGGTTAATCTATTTCTCTCCTCTTTGACTTTTATGCCCATCCTTTCCAGCCCTTCTCTTAAGGTGGCAACCCTGTTTGATTCCTTGAGCCGCGCTCTTTCTATGCCAGTGAACTCGCTTACTCCGTTGGCTGCTGCTGCCAGAACTGACATGGTTGGCAGGAGGTCTATGCAGTCGGATAAATCGGCTCGTATGGCACTGAGTCTCGACCTTCTCACTATAACTGAATCTCTGTTTATTTCAACTAAAGCGTCCATATCTTTCAAGAGATTTAGTATCATCTTATCGCCCTGCCAACTTTCTGGATTTAGATTCTCCACCTTCACCTCCCCAGATAGAGCACCCAAGGCTAAGAGGTATGAAGCCGACGACCAATCCCCCTCCACCCTGTATTTAGTTGGTTTATATTCTTGCGTTGATACTTCAAATTCTCTAAGGTCTTCAGAGAATTCTACCTTTATCCCGAAGCTCTTGAGGCAGTCCAAGGTCATCAGCACGAAAGGCTTTGATTCTAAGGGCGTGGTCAGTTTGATTTTGATGCCCTCCTCAGCCAAGGGAGATATAAATAGTAAAGCCGATACAAACTGAGAACTGACATTGCCCGGTAATTCGGTCGCTCCCCCCTTTAGTCTACCTCCTTCAACCATTACTGGCGCCACCTCACCGCGGCACGAGCAGTTCACCTCCAGTTGGTTAAGTGCCTGGATTAATGGTTTAACCGGTCTCTTGGAGAGAGAAGGACCAGCGGTTAAGCGGCACTTTCCGGGGACTAGTGAACAGGTAGCGGTCATAAACCTCAACGTCGCCGCCGATTCACCACAAAACAGGTCTGTATCTGGTTGGTGAAAATCGCCTCCGGTAACTTGCCAGGAATCCCCCTTTCGATTGACGCTAGTGCCAATCTGGCTCAACACACTTAGGCAAGCATTGGTATCATCTGAGTTCAGGGGATGTATTACTTCACTCTTGCCTTTGGCTAAGGCAGCACACATCAACCCTCGAATAGTGTAACTTTTTGAGGGAGGGGCTATCACCTTCCCTGTTATTTCGCTTTTATAAATTGAAGCTTTCATCCTCTCTCAGCTTTCTTATTATTCGCTCAGCAACAGAATCAGCACTTAGTCTTGAGGTATTTATTTTAATGTCTGCCGCCCGCTCATAAAAGGGCTTTCTGAATCTTAGAAGCTCGCTGATGGTTAGGGCAGGGTTAGCTACTTCAAGCAGAGGTCTTTCCCCCCCACCACTTAATATCCGCTTTAAGATTACTCTCGGAGATGCGGGCAGGTAAACTATTATACCTCCTTCTCTCAGCCGGTCGATGTTTATTTTATTTAGGACTACCCCTCCGCCACAAGCGATAACCGAATTTTTATTCTTTGAAGCCTCTTTGGTAACCTCAATCTCAAGCTCCCGAAAAGCCACTTCACCATCCTGCTGAAATATCTCAGGTATGGACTTTCCCGCTTTGTGCTCAATCAAGGAATCCAGCTCGACAAATTCTCTATTCAGCTTTTTAGCCAGAGCCTTACCCACGACAGTTTTCCCGGCTCCCATAAAACCTATTAGAGCTATATTAGTCTTCATGACCTTCTAGCGCCTTAACAACCTGTTCTCTCATCAGCTTGACTGGTGCCTTAAGACCAGTCCACAGCACAAAGGCTAAAGCCCCCTGCCAAACCAGCATGTCAACCCCACTTATGGTTTTGGCACCAGCCGCCTCAGCTTCTCTTAGTAATCTAGTCTTGATTGGATTATACACAATATCGTAAACAATCAAAGAGGACTTGAGTAGGTTGAAAGGAACAAGGGTTTCACCAGTATTGGGGCTCATGCCGACACTGGTAGCGTTAACTAAAATATCTGATTCTCCTAACACTCTTGCCAGGTTTCCCTCATTCAGTTCTAGGGCTTCAACTTCAGAGGTGAAAACCCTGGAAATATTACTAGCTAGCTCCTTTGCCCAATCCAATTCCAATAATCTGTTGAGTATAACCAGATGGGCACCCCTCTCAGCCAGAATAAAACAAATTGCCCTTGAGGCGCCACCAGCCCCCAGAATAACCACATTCTTACCCTTTGGCTCGATACCCCTTTCCAGTAGAGCCTGTAGAAATCCAGTAGCATCGGTATTATAACCCTTTAGAACCCCATCGTCATTCACTATGGTATTAACTGCACCAATCCTCTCAGCCAGATAATCTAACTCGTCTAGGAGTGGGATGATGGCAACCTTGTGGGGTAGGGTAACATTCAGTCCTCTTATGTTCAGAGCTTTTATACCTTCAACCGCCTTACCCAACTCTTCTTTCTTCACCCTGAATGGAACATACAGGTAATCTAACCCCAACTCTCTAAAGGCGGCATTGTGCATTACCGGCGAGGTAGTATGCTCTATTGGGTCACCTATTATCCCGTAGACCCTCATCTTCCCACCATTTCATAGATATTCCTTAAATCCCTTACGGTTATCTGTCCCGAGGCAGATTCTTTGCCTTTCTCAATTGAGGCATAGGTAAAATCTCCGCCAACCAGCGGACAAAGAATTCTGCTGGCTAAACCTAAAGGACCCATGGCAAATGAAACTATTTTTGCTTTGGGGAATTCAGTAATAAGTTGCAAAACATTCAGATTGTCCTCAAACCTTTGGGCAGTGGTAATCATCTTACATATGTCGGCACCTGCCTCTAACTCTTTTTGAATTACTCCTCTCATCCTATCCAGAGGGGGTGTTCCTTCCAGTTCATGAAATGACAAAAGGCATTTTGCCCTTTTCTTAATCAACATCACGGTTTCCTCTAGGTTTATTGTCCTAAGTTCAATATCAACTATATCTGCCCCTAGCTCTACTGCTTTAACCAGCTCCTCTATTCTTCTTACCTCATCCCCTTTCCATCTGCCCCCCTCATCGGCACTCCTATTACAGGCTATCCACGGTTTTTTCAGTTGCCTAGCCAATTCCTGCCAACCATCACCAATAAGGTCTATTCGGAGCTCGAATAATTCAATGAATTGTTCCACTCCCCTTATTGCTTCTAGGTCTCTATTTACTATAACCGCGCAAATTCTAGGTCTGTTCATTCCTGCTAACCAAAACCTCTTCTATTAACGAAGGGCTTACTTCGTCGGTGACAAATACTTCCCCTATTGATTTGAGTAGGACGAACCTTATCTTGTCTCTTAAAACCTTTTTGTCATGTTTTATCGCCTGGATTATTCCTTCTACCTCGAGGTTCGGAATTTTTGTAGGCAGACCGGCCCTGGTGATAAGAGTCTTCAGCCTGATTAGTTCATTTTTGTCAAGTATCCCCAGCTTGTTGGAGATTCTGGCCGCAGCTAACATCCCAATGGCAATCGCCTCACCGTGTTCCACCTTGAAATCTGAAGCCGATTCAATGGCATGCCCTACTGTATGACCATAGTTCAAAATACTCCTTAAACCTAAATCCTTTTCATCTTTTTCTACTATTTCGGCTTTAATTTTGGCTGAGCGGAAGACAATCTCCTCAAGCGACATATCATCAAGCGATTTTATCTTGTCGAGGTTGCCTTCGAGAAAAGCGAAAAGCTCTTTATCCCCAATAACTGCACTTTTTATGACTTCGGCTAACCCATTAGTAAATTCTTTGGTGGGAAGGGTTTTCAGGGTGCTGATATCGGTAATTACTGACCTTGGTTGATAGAATGCCCCGATTTGGTTTTTCAGGTGTCCGTGGTTTACTGCCACCTTACCTCCAAGGCTACTATCAACCTGTGCCAGCAAGGTAGTTGGTATTTGTATAAGTGGCACGCCTCGCAAGTATGTGGCAGCAACAAATCCTACCAAGTCTCCGATAACGCCACCACCCAAGGCTAAAATAGGTGTTGTCCTTTCAGCATAGAAGTCGGTCAATTCATTATATAGTCTACCTGCGGTGTCTAATGATTTATACTCTTCTCCATCAGGAACTTGCAGAATAGTTACTCTGAAGCCTCCTTGGGTGAGATTCTGCTTTAGAGTATCGCCATATAGCCTTTTCACTATGGGGTTGGTGATAATTACTAGCTTACCGGTAAACCCGTTTTCTTCTAACCGGTGTCCGGTCTGCATAAGTATACCTGAACCTATATAGACCTCATAGCTATTGGCGCCGAGTCTTACCTTAATTTTTTTCATTTCTCCTGGGCGCAATCAGTCGGTGAATTCGGTGGCAGGCATCAATGACATCTTTAAGTTCATCAGGCGTAATCATTTGTTGACTATCAACCAGTGCTTCCTGTGGGTTGTAGTGTACCTCAATCATCAGCCCACTGGCTCCGGCGGCTATAGCGGCACAACTCATGTTGAAGATGAGGTCTCGGCGACCTGTCCCATGACTGGGGTCAACGAATATAGGCAGGTAGGTTTCTTTCTGAATGGCGGGGACAGCGGCGAGATCGAGGGTATATCTGGTATAGTTTTTGCCTTTGCCTATGGGTATTATTCCTCTTTCGCATAAAATGATATCCTTGTTGCCCTCAGCGGCAATATATTCGGCAAAAGACAAAAACTCTTCAATACCAGCACCGAAATGCCGTTTAAACAAAACAGGCTTGTTTTTGTTGGCTACCTTTGTCAGCAGGTCTTGGTCATACATATTTCTGGCGCCTATTTGGAGCATATCAACATACTCTGCCACCAGGTCAACCTGTGCTTCTCCCCTTACTTCAGTTACCACTGGCATTTCGAACTTTTTCCCGGCTTCATACAACCACTCTAAAGCCTCCTCTGCCTTGTCTGAACCTCCAGCCCCCAGCCCCTGGAAAGAGTGAACCGAGCTCCTCGGCTTAAAAATGCCTCCCCTCAAAATATGAGCTCCGGCCTTCTTTATCCCCTCAGCAATTTTGAATAGCTGTTCTTTGGTTTCCACTGCGCATGGTCCAGCTATGAATATTGGCTCATCACCACCTATTCCCATGTTTCCCACTCTAATTACCTTGGGCTCACTTACTTCTTCAAAGAATTTGCCATATTCCCTACTGATCAGTTTATAGGGGGCTTCAATCCTCATTGCCTCTTTTACTCCGGGGAGAACGGCAAAATGAGCAAAGGGTATTTTACTCTCATCCCCCACTAGCCCAATCACAGTCCGGTATGCCCCCTTAGAAACATCAGCTCTTAGGCCGTATTTCCTTACTTCTTTTACTACCTGAGCTATTTGTTTCGGTGTTGCGTCGCTTTTCATTATTATCATTTTTCTTCTCCATAATACTTTAGTAACCTAAAAATAAGAGAACCCTCTGGCTTGGGAGGGTTCTCTTTTGAGCTTTTCTACTTTATATTTGTTACCTAGTAGCGTGGCTACCTCACACCAAAGCCTCCCAAGCGCATCCTCTGCGCCCCGGAAATGTAAAGTACGCATAATATGATCCTTGGGAGGCAATATAAACTAGCATCTTTGTGTAACGCAACTTCTAATTTTATCACAAGAAAGATGGTCTGTCAATACCTCGCTTAGTTCTCCGTAGAAATCCGACACTCATCCTCCTTTCTGAGTGGTGTGTTCATTCTTAGTCCCATGTGAGGCCGGTGGTAATGATAACGTTC
>SDBU01002040.1_pt1 | contig 27540 bp, 27 predicted proteins | sample 2277071 | NCBI WGS metagenome assembly SDBU01 (sample SAMN10397929, study PRJNA504765) | marine sediment metagenome | isolation source: marine sediment core GS08_GC12, 126 cmbsf | place: Arctic Ocean: Gakkel Ridge, Loki's castle | collected 2008 | reverse complement strand
CAGATTTTTCTCTGATGAGCCTTCTCTAATCATGATAAACATGCCCTGCCTTAGTTTTTCTCTAGCCTCATCCAGAGAAACAGACTCATGGTCAGAATAAATGCCAGCCGCGATATAGGCGCTAAGGTTCTTGCCGCTAACACCTGGGGCATGACCATCAGCTACCTTTCCCTGAGCAAGGTCAATTCTACTCAACACATCATCATTACCAGCAAGCACACCGGGGAAGTTCATTACCTCTCCCAGTCCAATGCAGCCCTTCCATCTTAAAACCTGACGAATAGCCTCGGTATCAAGAGTGGCTCCCGAGGTTTCGAGATGGGTGGCTGGCACACAGGAAGGAGCCATCAGAAAGAGCTCCAGGGGTAAGCGGCGGGCACTGTTTAACACATGCCTTATACCATCCATACCACAAACATTAGCTATCTCATGGAGCTCAGTAACCATAGCCAAGGTGCCTCGTGGCACTACTGCCTGAGCATATTGACCAATGTCAAGCATTGAGCTTTCTGGATGAATATGTCCATTGATAAGACCAGGGGCAAGATATTTACCGTCTAAATCCAGCACCAGCTTGCCCTGGTGGTAATCCCCTACCCCAGCGACTCTATCCCCATAAATAGCCACATTGCCTGGCTCAATCTCACCGGTAAAGACATTCACCACCTTAGCCTTAGCCAGAACCAGGTCAGCAGGAAGTTCCCCCTTAGCTACTGAAATCAAGCGATTGTTTATCAGCCCCACCCCCTTTAGGTTTTTATGAGGAAACTATGGTTTTGAGGGGGTTTCGCCCCTTCAAACTACCCTTAATAAACGACCTGAAATTAAGCATGCTAGTTTGGTCAACACTAATCCTCAACTTCCACAAAACATATATCAGGCAGGTAGCGAAACTTCTCATCCCAATCTATGCCATAGCCCACTATGAACTTATCAGGAACAGTGAAACCCAAGTAATCAATAGTAACTGGAACCTGCCGCCGAGAAGGTTTGTCAGTCAAAGCACAAAGCTTCAAGGAGGCAGGCTTTTTCTTCTGCAGATAATCAAAGAGGAAAGCGATACTGAGTCCGGTATCCACTATGTCCTCAATAACCAATACATCCCTGCCTTTAACTTCAGAGCGAAGACCCTGCACCACCTTAATCTTCCCTGGAGTGCTCCTACCCCGACCATAGCTGGATAGTCTGATAAATTCTACTTCCAGCGGGAAATCAAGATGCCGAATCAGGTCAGCCATAAACACAAACGAGCCCTTAAGGATACCTATCAAAATAGGGTGCTTGCCGTGGTAATCCTTCCTGATTTCAGCAGCCAGCCTATTGACAGTGGTTTCTATCTTATCTCGGTGGAAAAGAATGTGGGGTTTAGGTTGAGAACTCATAGTTACCTGAGATTATAGCCCTTCCCGTCAAGCCTGTCCAACGAAGACTAATTAAGCTAGCTCTATTGAAGTAAGTATTGTCGTTAGGTACTTCTTGAATGAGCTGGAATCTTGGTGTTTGCTTATCCCCGGTCTCTTTGCTGACTTATATCGCAAATAAATCCAGTCGGGCAGCTCTGACATTCGATTTGCAGAGTAGTATGTCTTACGTTGAAATATCTGGCTAAGTCCTGATTGACCGCCTTCACAATTTCTGCGCTTTTGCTCACTGTCTGACCCTCAATAAGCAAATGAGCACTCAGGGCATGCATGCCTGAAGTAATAGTCCAGATGTGAATATCATGCACATCCTCCACACCCGGAACATTTTTAACCGTCTCAATAACTTTGTCCATTTGAATATGTTTGGGGACTGCCTCTAAGAGGATATCCGCTGATTCTCTGACCAGCCGTACTGCTCCCCAAAGTATAATGCCGCCGATAAAAACAGCAATGATAGGGTCAACGATATACCAGCCAGATATAGAAATAACTACACCGGCAATGATCACACCCACTGAAGATATGGTGTCACCGACAACGTGCCAAAAGGCAGCTTTTATATTTAAGCTGCCGCGGCTTACTCCCCTTAATAGCCGTATTCCAATAAGATTGGCGATTAGGCCAATTGTAGCCACCACTAACATTAGTGTGGTCTGAACTACAGGTGGATTTAGAAATCGTTGATAAGCTTCATAGAAAATCCAGACAGCAACCAAAACCAGGGTGACGCCATTAGCCAGTGCCGCCATGATTTCTGCACGATGATAGCCATAGGTTTTAGTTGCTGTTGCCGGCCTTCTTGCTATTTTGATAGCAAAAAGACTCATTCCAAGAGCCAGGGCATCCACTAGCATATGCCCGGCATCCCCAAGTAAAGCTAGACTATTACTCAGGATGCCACCTATGACCTCAGCCGCCATGATCACCAGCACGATGATGAGAGCGACTTTCAACCGCTGGCTACCCTTTGCAGCTAAGTAGCTGGCTTCGCTATGCTGATTATCCATTTTTTATCTCACCGGTATAGCTTCATTGAAATCACAACTCTTTCCGCGTGCTCTGAGTAAATAATATCATGCCCAGACGCAGGAGAGAAACACTCAGTGGATTCTGGCCGCTGAATCTGTGTATGCAGAACAACCGAAGCTACTGCTACTCGATATTACTGCCCTTAGGCATAATGACTATATGAGGAACACCAGTTACCGGATGCGGCTCCACTCTAACTGATGCCGAAAAGACCTCGCTTATCATTTGTTCAGTTAAAACCTGAGCCGGGGTTCCGTCAGCCGAAACCCTACCCTCCTTAAGCAGGATTAAGCGGTCAAAGTAAAGCGATGCCAGATTAAGGTCGTGCATAGCGGCAATAACAGTAAGCCCCCACTCCACATTAAGCCTTCTTACCACCTCCAGGGTTTCTACCTGATGGGTAATATCCAGGTGCACTGTTGGCTCATCAAGAAGTAGTAGCTTGGGCTGTTGAGCCAGCGCCATAGCCAGGATAACCTTCTGTCGCTCCCCACCACTTAGCTCATCAAAATGGCGCTCTTGCAGTTCATTGATACCAACCAATTCCAGAGCATTAGTGACAGAGCGCCTATCAACCTCACCTTCCTCGGCAAAGGCTTTAACGAACGGGATTCGCCCCAACATTACCACCTCATTAGCAGTAAAAGCAAAGGGTATGTGGAACTGCTGTGGCACTACAGCCACACTGCGGGCTACAGACTTCCGGCTCAACTGGCTTAAGCTACGCCCATCCAGCCAAATTTGCCCTTGGCTGGGTTTCAAGATGCCACTGGCCAGCTTAATTAGAGTGGTCTTGCCTGAGCCATTAGGACCGAGTAAACCTACCATCTCACCAGCCTCAATGGAAAGGTTAATGTTATGCAAAACCAGCCCATTAAGATAGGAAAAGTAAACCTGCTCAATTCGTAAGCTAATCATTAGAATGCATACTCCTTTCTAGTGCGCCTTAATAAGTAAAGAAAAAACGGAGCTCCAATAAGGGCAGTAATTACTCCTACTGGGATTACCATAGGAGCCAGGAGGATGTGAGCTAAAAGGTCGGCAATAACTAAAAAGGCAGCGCCAGCTAATGCTGAAGCTGGTAAAAGGAGCCGATGGTCTGGTCCCAAACTCAGGCGCACAGCATGAGGCATCACCAGCCCGACAAAACCAACCAAGCCGCTAATGGAAACTGCGGCGGCGGTGAGCAATGAACCTAAAGCCAGAATAAGTAGTTTATCCCGCTCAACCTCAACGCCTAGATAGGCAGCACCCTCTTCCCCTAGAGAAAAGGCATTCAGATGGAAAGCAAAAAATCGGGCTCCGATGATACCGCCGATGACCAGCGGGGCAATAACCGCTATCTGCCCCCAGCTAGTCACCGAAATATGACCCATAAGAAACGAATAAACGGAGTGAAGATTCAAGCTCAGCCGGTCGCTTATTGACATCATAAAGGCGATAACTGACGCTAGTAGAGAGCTTACTACAAATCCAGCTAAGAGCATGCTTATGATGGGTGTCTTGCCACCCACCCGCGCCAGATTATAGACTAGAATCACTGTAGACAGGGCACCACAGAAGGCGGCTAGCGGCACCAAGCCAAAACCAAGGAAAGCTAGGTTTATAGGAAGTATCATAGCTATGGTAGCCCCTAAGGCAGCTCCGGCTGAAGTGCCAATGATATACGGGTCAGCCATAGGATTACGTAATAAGCCCTGAAACAGCACCCCAGCCGTAGCCAGAGCTGCCCCAACCAGGGCACCACCTATTACCCGGGGCAGCCTAATCTGGAAGATAATTGTTTCATCCACAACCCTCCAGGTAGATGGAAAATCAAAAATGGCTAGCTTATTAAGAGCCATTTTCAATATGTCAGGTAAGGGGATGGTTACCGTACCAAAGGCACTAGCCAAGAATAATGAGGCAACCAAGCCCCCACCCAACAGGAACAAAACCAAGATTAACCGATTACTGTGTTTTAGTTTAACAAGCATCTACTTCGCACCCGAATAACTTATAGATATTAAAAAAATCCCCTCGTCTGCAGAACAAGGGGATTTCTTATATCTATGCCTGCTTCCCCCCCTTCTCCGCGGAGGTAATCAATAGGAGGGGCTGGCGTTCTGACTTCCGACAGGCAATAACCCTCGGTTACAGTAGGCGGGACTGTGCCGGACTTACACCGGTCTTGCCCTCCATTTAAGCCTTCACTTACGCTCAGGCACCCCTACAATTCCTATTAAACTTTACCCAGCATAGCAGAAAGGTAAACGAAAGTCAACTTTTGACAACGGTCATCAAGTTATTTATAGTGTCTATTAAGTTTCAAATAGCTTTTCAGGGGGTGTAAGTGTCTTTGAAACAATTGATTGAGCTTAGGGTAAATGGTGAAGGTGTTTACCAGACAGGCATTACAAAAAGCCCTAGAGCGAGCCATTCAGCCGGAGGTAAAAAAGAATGAGTGAGTATTCGGTTGTAGGTAAAAGCCTGCCGAAGATAGATGCCGTAGCCAAGGCTACCGGTGAGGCTAAATATGCCAGTGATCTGGCTCTACCCCAAATGCTTTCCGGGAAAATCTTATGGAGCCCTCACCCCCATGCCAGGATCCTAAATATTGACACCAGTAAAGCAAAAAGACTAGCTGGAGTAAAGGCAATCATCACCGGGGAAAATACGCTAGGAATCAAACACGGCTGTTGGCGACGCTACCCTGCCCTTCTGGACAAATTAGCCCTCGCCATAGATAAGGTCCGTTATATAGGAGATGAAATAGCTGCCGTGGCTGCTATTGATGAAGACATCGCTCAAGAGGCGCTGGAGCTAATCAAGGTAGAGTATGAGCCGCTGCCGGCAGTGTTTGATATTGAAGAGGCTATGAAGGAGAATGCCCCACAGATTCACGATAATATTGAACGCAATATCAGCATAACCCGCCACATTGAGTGGGGTAATGTGGAGGAGGGCTTTAAGAACTCAGCCTATATTAGGGAAGACCGTTTTTTTCTCCAGCCGGTAGTCCATGCTTGTATGGAGACTCATAGTGCAGTAGCCAGCTTTGATGGCAATGGTAGATTGACGGTCTGGACTTCAACTCAATGTCCTTACTTCATTCAATGCCTGCTGGCGATGACACTGGGAATGAAAGAAGGCAATGTAAGGGTAATAAGAACCTATGTTGGCGGAGGTTTTGGTGGCAAAAACGAGCTATATGGCGATGAGTTCTGTGCTGCTCTCCTATCCAAGAAGGCAGGAAGACCGGTAAAAATAGTATATACCAGAGAGGAGGAGTTCACCATCACCTCGCGCCGACACCCCATGATTTATGAATTGAAAACCGGGGTTAGGCGAGACGGTACCCTGGTTGCCAAGGAGTGCCGGGCTTTTCTTGATGGCGGGGGGTATAATTCCATGGGAGCTACCGCCCTTTACCTCACCGGTTTCTTACAGACCTTCCCTTACAAATTAAGCAATTATAAATATGATGGCTACCATGTTTACACCAATAAATCGCCTTCATCTTCAATGCGGGGGTTTGGAGGTCCGCAGGCAGTATTTGCTGGGGAATCTCAATTTGATATGATAGCCGAGGAATTGGGTATCGACCCAATAGAGATGCGCCTAAGAAATGCTATGACGCCTGGCTATGAAATTCCAGGGCAGTTTAAATTAAGTAGTTGTGGTCTTAGCCAATGCCTAGAAAAGGTCGCTGAGAGCATAAAGAAACGAGGTAAACTACCCAGTGGTCGAGGAATAGGTGTAGCCAGTTACGGCTTTGAGTCTGGCGGCATCTTTAATTGGTTTGATACCCCCTATGCCTTCTCTAGCGCCCTAATGAGGATAGATATCGATGGCACCGTTAACCTGTTCACTCAAGCCTCAGACATTGGTCAAGGCTCTGATACTGTATTGTGCCAGATTGCAGCCGAGGAGTTAGGCGTGCATGTTGAGGATATCAGGTTAATTGCTGGGGATACAGCACTTGCCCCTGTAGACATTGGTGCCTGGGGCAGCAGGCAAACCTTAATGGCTGGGCACGCCGTCAAAGCTGCGGCTGCCGATGCCAAACGGCAACTGCTTGAGGTTGCCACGGTTAAACTTAGCCCGAACATTGTTTACGAGTTAGAGTGCAAAGACAGACGAATCTATGTTAAGTCGCGTCCTGAGAGGGGGATCCCCTTTGAAGAGGTTGTCCAAGCTGCTATAAGAAGTAAAGATGGCGAGGCTATTATTGGCAGAGGGGTTTATACCCCTAGAGGTAAAGGTATGGTGTCGCCTGCTTACAGTTTTGGAGCCCAGGTGGTAGAGGTAGAGGTAGATAGAGAAACAGGGCAGGTGAAGGTGCTAAAGGCTGCCACCGCCCATGACTGTGGTCAACCAATAAACCCGTTAGCCGTTGAAGGGCAACTGGAAGGGTCAATATCTATGTCAATGGGATATGCTTTATCCGAGGAGCTTTTGACCGAGGCTGGCAAAATCCTTAATCCCAACTTTGCCGATTATAAACTGGTTAGAGCACCTGATATGCCTGAGACAGAGACCTTTGCCGTTGAGACTTTTGAGCCTGAGGGACCGTTTGGGGCTAAGGAGGCTGGCGAAGGACTTACCCTGCCTACGGCAGCGGCTATAGCCAATGCTGTGTATAATGCTGTAGGCGTTAGAATAAAAGACCTCCCCATAACCCCGCAGAAGGTCCTCAAGGCGCTAAGGGAGAAGGAAGGTAAATCCACATAGGCTCACAAGGTAAGGTAGTCGTCTACCCAGCCGGCTGGGCTGACATAGCAATATAATCCCGCCACAGAGTATTAAGTCCATCCATATCAAAGCCATAAACCTTGTCTAAAGCTTCATCATAGGTGCTACCCTGTTTAAAGGTATTCAGTAACTCAAGCATCTTAGCCTGTCCATAATCACTAAAGAGAAATTCAACCAGACTATAACTCTGAGCATAGGAAAGGACAGACTCCTCGGCATAAGCCGAAAAGGGACTTGATAAGCTACGCACCGAGATAAGACTATCTTCAGCTATCGCCTTATCAAGATAGGCTTTAACTTCTGGCTCCAGTAGACCCTCAGTGTACATAGCTAACCCTTCGTCAAGCCAAGTAGGTAGCCCCCCATAGGGATTAAAAGTCATTTGATGTATGACCAGATGGGTCAGTTCATGGACAATTGCCCTCTTCCCCCACTGGAGGTTACCTAGAGCTACACCAATAGCGATAACACCATATCTGGTAAAGGCTACCCCCCCTGTCCACTCCCGGGGATAAATCATAGCCCCCTGCAAATCCTGGGCATTAGCATAGATATAGAGCTTAACCGGCTCCTCCAGATAGGCACCAGTATCCTCAGCCAGCCGAACCAGGGCTTGCTGAGCTGCCGCCATTAGCTCCTGGATGAAGGACTCATCCCCTTTATACCAGCACATTGTTACCTTACCCTCAGTTAAACTACGCCAGGAATAACGATTGTCATCAAACTGAACTTGAACCGGAGCCGTTTCCACCTTATCACCCTTGGCATCTTCTATCACCCACCAATACTCTACACTAGCGCCGGGCGGTAGCCCACCAATTTTCACCATTTCCAAAGCCCACGCTACATCAACAGTAGTACTGGGCACAAATTCAATATAGACCTCACTGGTTACCTCAGCAAAACTCACTCGGTCAACGGTATAGCGGAGGCGAATATCAGTAATATTGACATCACTCTCCACCGTTAAATTGAAACTGAGCTTGGACGGAAACTCTACCTGAGCTGAGCTATCTAGTACTGTTAGCCTACCCTGGGCTTGAACCGAGACGGGACTCAGTACAGCCAGGATTAAGCAAACAACTAAGGCTAATATTCTAGTCTTTTTAATCATATTTCCCCAGATTGGAGCGGAGATAGGCGGTGATAAAGCCATCCAACTCTCCATCCAGCACCGCCTCAGCATCGCTTGTTTGATAATCAGTTCTATGGTCCTTTACCATTTTATACGGATGAAGAACATAACTCCTAATCTGATTGCCCCAGCCAGCAGCGATGCGTTTCCCCTTAAGCCTGGCTCTTTCTTCAGCTTGCTTAGCCAACTCTAGCTTCAACAGACGAGCTTGAAGTATCTTTAAAGCAATCTCCTTGTTCTGGTACTGAGAACGCTCACTCTGACAGGTAACCACCAGCCCGGTGGGCAAATGGGTGAGTCTTACAGCACTGCTCGTCTTCTGCATATGCTGTCCCCCTGGTCCGCTAGACCTAAAGGTATCAATCTTCATGTCATCGGGTTCTATCTTCACATCAACATCAACTTCAGCTTCAGGCATAACCTCCACCATAACAAAGGAAGTGTGCCGAGCATGGTCAGCATCAAAGGGAGAAAGACGAACCAAGCGATGGACACCGTGTTCCGATTTCAAATAGCCACAGGCATAATCGCCGCTAATCCCGATAACGGCACTCTTTATCCCCGCTTCTTCACCAGGGGAAACATCCAATATCTCAGCCTTATAACCACGACGCTCAGCCCAGCGAAGGTACATTCTCAGTAGCATCTGCGCCCAGTCTTGAGATTCGGTGCCTCCAGCTCCAGCATGAATCGCCAGGATGGCATTTCTGGCGTCATATTCACCGCTAAAAGCCATCTCTAGTTCCAACTCATCAAGGCGGGAAGCTACTTTTTCTACCTCAGATTGAATCTCTTGATTAAGGACGGTATCTTCCTCGGCCAGAGGGATTAATTCAGCAATGTCAGCCACTTTTTTCTCCAGCTCACGCCAAGATTCCACTACCCTCCTCTGCTCAGACAAGAAACGCATAACCTCCTGCGCTTTCATCTGGTCTAACCAAAACTCAGGCTGGGCGGTCTCTTTCTCTAACCTGGCGATTTCTTCTTCTTTAGCAGCAATGTCAAAGATGCACCAGCGCCATAGAGATTCTAGCCTGTAAATCCTTTAATTTATCCCTTAACTCCTCCATCTGCCCTCAACTAATCCTCCTATTCAAAAAGCTTCTCTTGATAACTCACCTCAGACGCCCTAGTGTCCTTTTTGTCGCTCCAGATTGCCTCCAGCCGCCAGATGGGCAAGCCGGGTGGGCTCGGGTAAGCGATAACCGCGGCAGCATTCAAGCACCCAATAAATGGTAGTCTGAAGGTCAACCTTATGACCTATAGAAACATAAACGGGTTTTACACCGAGCTTAGTCCGCAGAGCTACCCCTATTGTCTCACCCCTTTCTATTACCTCAGCATAGCTACCTGGCTTCTCACCGGGCACCTCATGGCTACCGCATAGCAGGGATTTAGCGCAACCAATTATTGGCATATTCAAAAAGAGCCCTAGGTGAGAGGCAATACCAAACCGTCGGGGGTGGGCAATCCCCTGTCCATCAACCAAGATAAGGTCAGGGCTAATAGTAAGGCTTTGACAAGCAGCCAGGGTTAATGGTGACTCTCTAAAAGACAGAAGCCCCGGGATGTAAGGAAAATCAAGCTTGCCATTCGCTACTTTTGTTTCTACTACTCTGAGTTCGGGATAGTTTAAGACAACCACCGCCGCTGTAGCCGTCCCTTGGGCTTTTCCCACTGATATATCCACGCCAGCTATAAAACGGGGGGTGTCAAACTGGCCACTCTTAGATACCTGGGCTGCCAGCCTTCGCTGCAGGTCTAAAGCCTGAGCCGGACTAACCTGCCAACTGTGCAATCTCTCTACCTTCATACCCCGATTATAGCGACTATATAACCTTAAGACAACTGTATTTTAAACCCCATTTGACAGTTAAATAATTATAGCTCATAATAGCTTAAACGCTAGATTGAAAAGGGCGACAAAAATGGTAAAGATTAGACTACGACGAACAGGAAAAAAGAAAAAGCCAAGTTATCGGCTAGTAGTAGCCGATGTTCAAGCACCTCGTGATGGAGCATTTATTGCCATTATCGGGCACTATAATCCCCTTACTGACCCTGAAACAGTAGTTATAGATGAAGAAAAAGCACTAAGCTGGCTCAGACAAGGGGCTCAGCCCACAGCTACCGCCGCTAGATTACTAAATAAAGTAGGGGTTATGGAGAAATTCAAAATAACCAAGGAGAAAACATGAAAGAACTAGTAGAATACATCGCCAAATCAATTGTCAACTTGCCTGATGAAGTGGTAGTTACCGAGGAAAGCAGCGATGAGGGCATAACGCTTAAGCTGCAGGTTAACGATGAGGACAAGGGAAGAGTGATTGGTAAGCAAGGCCGAATAGCTGAAGCCATGCGCACCTTGATCAGGGTAAAAGCAGCCAAACAAGGTACCAGAGCTACCCTTGAGATTATCTAAACTAACTGAACTGGCATTAACCAGCTGGTTAGGTTCCCGGCTTTCTTTTTCTTCTCTTCTCCGCCACCTGGAGACGAACCAGGGAGCGGTGTAATGCTGCCTCAGCCTGAGCCTCATCTATACCAGGAGCATGACGGTCAGACAGCCGCTCCTCAGCCCGCCGCTTTGCCTCTTCAGCCCGAGCTATATCAATTTCCTCAGCCCGTTCCGCAGCATCAGCCAAAACTATAACTCTATCAGGGCGTACCTCAAGGAAGCCACCGGTAATGGCCAAGGAAAGCTCCTCCCCACCCTTAATTACCCGAAGCTCGCCTAGCTGTAACATGGTCATCAACGGGGCATGGTGGGGTAAGATTCCCAACTGACCTTCCACACCCGGGGCAACAACCACATCCACATCGTCTGAATAAACCACCTGTTCTGCAGTAACAATATCAAGCTTTATGCTGGACATTATCTCTCCTACCCCTAAAACCTCAGCAAGAAGGTGCACCCCTGCACCCCAAAATTACTTGACCTTGATTTTAACTCCTGCGTGTCCAGGAATAAAAAAGATGCGTTCTCCCTGCTGATAATCACGCCACTCACTCTCTTCCAACCAAAGTAATCCTGGATTAGTACAACCCACCCTACCACAGATTATAGCAGACTCTGGGTAACCCACTGGCTGAACTGCTTGGCCCGATATACCTCCGTGTTCTGCCTTGCGGTACTCCATGATTAGAGCATCTTGCTAGAGCCATGATATACCTCCCAACTACATGGAGCTTAGCCTCTTTGCCTCCTCTACCGCCTCATCTATAGTCCCCACCATATAAAAGGCCTGCTCTGGTAGGGCATCATGTTCACCATCCAGAATTTCCTTAAAGCCGCGCACGGTTTCCTTCACCGGCACATACCTTCCTTCCCTGCCAGTAAAAACCTCGGTAACAAACATTGGTTGAGATAAAAACCTCTGTATCTTGCGGGCTCGAGCCACGGTAAGCTTATCCTCCTCACTAAGCTCCTCAATACCGAGTATAGCGATTACATCCTGGAGGTCCTTATAGCGTTGCAAGACCCGCTGCACTCCACGCGCTACTCTATAGTGCTCTTCACCAACAACACTAGGGTCAAGGATACGAGAGGTTGAGGTTAGCGGGTCAACCGCTGGATATAGGCCCTGCTCGGCAATAGACCTTTCCAGAGCAACAACTGCGTCAAGATGACCAAAGGTGGTAACTACTCCAGGGTCGGTATAATCATCAGCCGGAACATAGATAGCCTGGAAGGAGGTAATTGAGCCCTGTTTGGTAGAGGTAATTCGCTCTTCTAACTCGCCCATCTCTGTAGCCAAAGTAGGCTGATAGCCTACCGCCGAAGGCATCCGTCCCAATAGAGCTGATACCTCCATGCCAGCTAGGATATAGCGATAGATGTTATCAATAAAAAGCAAAACATCCTGATGCTCAACATCACGGAAGTATTCGGCCATAGTTAAGCCGGTTAGCCCCACGCGAAGGCGAACCGCAGGGGGTTCATTCATCTGACCAAAAACAAGCGCCGTCTTATCAATTACGCCGGAAGCCCTTATTTCATTCCACAAGTCATTACCCTCTCGAGACCTTTCCCCTATACCAGCGAAAACAGAAAAACCCCCATGCTCAGTAGCAATATTGCGAATAAGCTCCATAATAATAACCGTCTTACCCACCCCAGCACCGCCATAGGCGCCTATCTTACCCCCTTTGGTAAATGGGGTAATTAGGTCAATAACCTTAAGCCCCGTCTCCAGTATCTGGGTAGATGTCTCTTGTTCTTGGAATGAAGGTGGCGGGCGATGAACCGGCCAGTGTTCGGCAGCCTCAACAGGACCAAGGTTATCTATGGGCTCCCCCATAACATTGAACAGACGACCTAATGTGGCTTTGCCTACCGGCACAGTGAGCGCTGCCTTAGTATCTACGGCTTCAGCACCCCGCTCAAGCCCATCGGTGGATGATAGAGCCAAACACCTGACCCAGTTATTGCCTACATGCGCCTGAGCCTCAAGTACAATCTTCTCCCCATTTCTGGGAATCTCAATAGCATCATAAAGTGCTGGTAATTCATCAGCGGGAAACTCTATATCAACCACCGTACCAATCACCTGAGCTACTTTGCCTTTAGCCATAATAACCTCCCCCGTCTAAGCCAGAGCCGCAACCCCGCCAATAATATCAAGAAGTTCTTTAGTAATCGACTCCTGGCGGGCTTTATTATACATCAGGGTTAAATCCTGGATAAGCTCGTTAGCGTTATCGGTGGCATTTCGCATCGCCACCATTCTGGCTGACTGCTCACTGGCAATGGATTCTAAAATGGCATGATATACCTGCATCTCAACGAATCGGGGTAAAAGCTCACCTAATACCAGAGCTGAGCTTGGCTCAAATATATAGTCTACATTCTGTCCCTTGGGTAAAGTTGCTGGCTCAATAGGTAGTATCTGCTGCAAAATCGGTCTCTGAAGCATCGTGGAAATAAATTGAGCATAAACTAAATAGACCATATCTATAACGCCATTAGTGTAGTCATCAATAATAATGCGGGATATGGGCAGAGTATCAAATAAGCTGGGGCGGTCGCCAAGCCGAGTAAACTCAGCTCGAATATCTCGACCATATCGCCTCATAAAATCCAGCCCCTTGCGACCAACACCAATAATGGTAACTGGTGTACTCTGCTCCAGAATAAAACTCGCTGTCCTGCGGTTGATATTGGCAATAAGTCCGCCACACAAACCACGGTCGGGGGTAACATGAACTACAGCAATTTTAGCTACCGGTCGGCGCTGTAGTAAAGGGTGCAGCCAATCACCAGCCTGAGGTAGAGCAGCCAGGTCGGCTAGCACCTGGCGAATCTTCTCCGAATAAGGCCTTCCCGCCAAACCAGCTTCCTGTGCCCGCCTCATCTTTAAGGTGGCAATCATCTCCATAGCTTTAGTAATCTTAGCTGTGCTCTGAATGCCACGTATGCGGCGGCGAATCAGGCGAATATTAGCCAATCTCTAACCTCACTCCCTTAATCCCCCTCTCCTTTTAAGGAGAGGGGGAAGGATGTTCTTGAAGGGGCTTCGCCCCTTCAATCTACCCCAAAAAGCCCTGTTTGAACTCCACAATGGCTGCCTTTAATTTCTCTTCGGTCTCAGCACCGATTTCCTTTTCCCTGGCGATAGTCTCACCTATTTCAGGATGATTTGCTTCCATAAACCTATGAAAACTAGTCTCAAAATCAATGACTTTGTCTAAGGCTATATCATCAATATAACCATTAATCGCCGCATATAAAATCATAACCTGCTTTTCTAATGGCACGGGGACGTACTGAGGCTGCTTTAGGATTTCGGTAATTCTTTGACCACGGTCAAGCTGAGTTCTAGTCGCTTTATCCAGCTCGGTAGTGCCAAATTGGGCAAAGGCAGCTAACTCCCGGTATTGAGCCAGTTCCAGCCTGAGTCTACCTGCCACCTGTTTCATCGCGTTAGTCTGTGCCGCACTCCCCACCCGAGATACTGATAAACCTACATTCAATGCCGGTCTGATACCGGCATTGAACAGGTCTGTTTCCAGATAAATCTGGCCATCAGTAATAGAGATAACATTAGTCGGAATATAGGCAGCTACATCACCAGCCTGCGTTTCAATGATAGGTAGAGCGGTGAGAGAACCACCGCCATATTCAGCGGCATACTTAGCTGCTCTCTCAAGTAAGCGACTATGTAAATAGAAGACATCACCTGGGTAGGCTTCCCGTCCCGGGGGACGGCGCAGCAACAAAGAAAGCTGCCGATAAGCCCAGGCATGCTTAGAAAGGTCATCATAGATAACTAAAGCATCCCTTCCCTGCTCCATAAATTCCTCACCTATAGCACAGCCAGCATAAGGGGCAAGATATTGCATGGCAACCGAATCAGAGGCATTAGCGGCAACAACAATAGTATGCTCCATAGCTCCATAGGTTTCTAAGGTAGCTACTACTCGTGCTACCCTGGACACCTTCTGTCCAATGGCAACATAGATACAGGTTAAATCACCACCCTTTTGATTGATGATGGTATCAAGGGCGATGGCTGTCTTCCCTGTTGACCGGTCACCGATAATAAGCTCCCTCTGCCCTCGACCTAAAGGAATCATACTATCTATAGCCTTAATACCGGTTTGCACCGGGGTATCTACTGGCTTACGCAGGGTAACACTGGGGGCAACACGCTCTAAAGGTCGAGCCTTATCAGTCTTAATTGCGCCTTTACCATCCAGGGGACGACCTAGAGAATCAACTACTCTACCAATAAGGGCTTCACCTACCGGCACTTCGGCAATCCGACTGGTGCACCGCACCTCATCCCCTTCCTTAATCTTGGTGTAGTCGCCAAGGATAATGGCAGCCACATTATCCTCCTCCAGGTTCAGGACAATCCCCATAATCTCACTGGGAAACTGCAAGAGCTCATTATACTTAGCTGTGGCTAGCCCATGAATCCTAGCAATACCATCACCAACCTCAATCACCGTGCCCACATCTACCATGGTTACGGCTGCGCCAAATTGCTCAATCTGCTGTTTAATAATAGAAACGATATCTTGCCCTCTTGTTGTCATCTAATCTACCTCACCCCCTTCAAACTTCCTAAGTGACCTCTAATTACCTCCCTGCCCCAGCCAACTCATTCTTTAAAGCCTGCAACTGGTTGCGGATGCTGCCATCTAGTAATTTGCCACCAACTCTGGCTATAATCCCGCCTATTAAACTAGAATCCACTTCAGACCTAACCACCACCTTCTTACCAACTACTGCACCAAGATGCTCGCCCAACATTAGCCTATGTTCATCATCAAGGGGAATGGCACTAATAACCTCAGCCTGCTCTATGCCACGGTAACTATCTAATAAACGCTGATACTCATCAGCAATATCACCTATCATAGCTAGCCTGCCTTTGGTCAATAGCAGATAAACCAGGTTTAAGGCTAAAGGATTTATATCACCCAATCGTTCAGCGAGCAATCTAGCTTTAGCATCAAAATGAAATTTGGGACTCTCTAGCCAAGCCATAACTGTGGCATCCTCACCCAAGCCAGCAATTTTTCTCAGGTCAGACTGCCATCTATCTAATTCCTTTCTCTCCAGGGCAATCTCAAACACTGCCTGGGCGTAACGCCTAGCATAAATCCTTCTCGCCATGGTATCTCCCTAAATACAAGAAGTTAACTTTTTTTCAGGGTGGGGGCTTCTTCTAGTATCTTATCAATAAGCTGGCGATGTGCTTCCTTATCCAGTGACCGGTCAATGACCTTCCCCGCCGCCAGTATGGTTAAGTCAGCAAACTCCTTACGCAGCTCATCAATAGCATCATCCCGTTCTCGGTGAATCTCCATACGCGCCCTAGAGATAAGGAATTCGGCTTCCTGCCTAGCCTCTTGCTGTGCCTTTTGCCTTACCTCCTCCCCGGTTTTCACTGCCCGGGCTATCACTTCCTGCCCCTCCCTACCAGCGGCTTCAAGCTGCTTCTTAACCTCTTCCTCGGCATGAGCTGCTTGTTCCTTGATAAACTCTGTCTGCTCCATACTTTCCTTAATCTTCCGTGAGCGCTCATCAAACATCCTCATAATAGGCTTATAGGCAACCAAATACAGAAGCCCGAACAGAATCACAAAGTTTATGATTTGCGCCACCAGCGTTGGCAGACTAATTCCCAATCCTTCCAAAGGAATCTCCTTTCAAATAGAGTCTGATAGCTTAATTAGCCACAGAAACTACCTAAGATGGTGTTAGAAGGAATACCCAGGTAACAGCTGCCATTGCCACCATTACGCCGATAACAAGAATAGCCGAAGCTATAACCACTATAAAAATTGGTATACCCTCCTCAGACATAATTCCGTCTCCTTCCTGACTATTCCTAGGCTATCATGACAATTATGATTGCCACTATTAGAGCATAAATCCCAATAGCCTCAGCAAAAGCTATCGCCAATATCATATTAGTCATTATTGGACCTCTCGCCTCAGGGTTACGCCCTAATGCCTGCATAGCCCCATAGCCCAAAATCCCGATTCCAAGCCCTGGTCCTAGGGCACCTAAGCCCATGCATAACCCTGCCGCCAACATTCTCATCGCTTCTACGTCCATTCTTTACCCCCCTTGTTATAAATTTTACACAAAACGACCTTGTTTAAGCTGCCTCTGCCCCGTGGGGAGCCACGGCAAGGGTGAGAAATACCAGGGTTAGCCCACCAAAGATAAGAGCCTGGACAAAGCCAACCAATAGCTCAAGCCCATAAAAGGGTATGGCGAATATCCACGGGACGAGGAAGGCGGCTATTAAAAGCAGCATTTCACCAGCCGTCATATTGCCAAAAAGACGGAAGGTGAAGCTGATGATACGCACTAGTTCGCTCAGTGCTTCCAAAAAACCAACAAAAATATCAATAGCCCCACTAAATAACCCACTAAGCCCAACCCGGAACTTACCGGTAAATATATGAGCTACGCTTCTAAAAAATTGACCCACATTAACAAACTTTCCCAGATAACGAAAGCCGTGCGACCTTAGACCAAAATACTCAACAAAGACAAAGGATATTAACGCCAGAGCTAAAGGCATATTAATATCAGTATTGGCACCCCGGAAGAGATGCACTGCCTCGCCCTCTGAACCAGTAATATTTATTGAGCCGAACCCAGGTAGCAAACTCAGCCAGGCATTCATTATAACAAAGAGAAAGATAGTAGTCACTACCGGAAAGAACCGACGCCCATTTTTCTCGCCAGCCACCTCCTGACAAAGGTTATAGAGCCAACCAAGAGCAAATTCCAACAGGCTCTGCAGTCTAGTTGGTATAAGCTTCAGCCGATGCGTAACTGCGTAAGAAATCCCGACTAAGATAGCAATGCTGAGCCAAGCACCAATGATACTATTAGTGATAGGAAAGTCAAACAGGTGGAAAACTACCTCAGCAGGAAGCTTAGGCTCTGGTCTGGGGACACTGAACCAGCTAGGTAAACCCAAATCACCAAACAGACTCCTGCCCAGGGGACCAACAACGAAGCCAATTACAAAGAGGATGAGGAAGACAACTAGAACCCCAACCAAGATGGGAAGCGAACATCCCAAGTAACTTCGTTTAGGCACTAGCTAATCTCCTTGTCTCATTTGCTACGCATAAGGGGAAGAAACATCCGATAAACGCCATAAAAAGCGACAACAATTCCGAGAAATAAGCCAACTATGACCAAAACAGGCTCAGTACTCAGCTTACTATCAAGCCACAGACCACCAAGCACACCCAAAACGATGGAACCGCCAATAAAAAAACCTACTCCCGTTAGCCTTAAAGCTGCTTCCCACCTATGCATACTGGGAGCAGCATACCAAACCTGCGCCTTCAGGTCAAGCTCATCATAGTCATCAAAAAGCCCCAGACCTTTCAATCTGAGGCTCCTTGTCATCAATCTAAAAATTGGAGAAATAACTGTGTCCCATAATAATGCTTCTAGTTGTTCCTACACCAAGCCTACCTATGGCTAAAAAGCTGAGAAAGGTATCCATCAAAGTCTCTTAAGAAATTGTGCATATCCAACACATCATCTGCAGTTATCCTGCCTACATTCTTGAATCTATCTAGTTCCGCCTCGGTGAGGTCAGTAATAACCTCAGGCACCCTATCCTCCTTAATCACTGCTGCCACTAGGCACTGAGTGTGGCAAGCTGAACAAACTGCCCCCAAAAACCACAAATCCTCCTGATGACCAAGGACATGAATATTATCTGCTTCATAGCACTGCCCACAAACGCCACACTTTATTGAAGTCATCAACCTTTTGATAAGACCCTCTTCTATCAATTCAGCCTCTTATACTAATACTAAGACTAAGATTTACGCTTATCAAAGTCGTCTAAATCAAGGGTGTTAATAAAATCATAAAAAGCCGACATTTTCTTCATCTCTTCTTCACTAATCTTCTTGTCCTTGCCACCAGCCTCACCCATCTCCTCTTCCGGGGAAATAGGTTTACCCGTCTCCTTGTCCAGTAGAATACTGGCTTTATCTAATACTACCTCTTCAGCATAGATAGGCACCTCAGCCCTTACCGCCAGTGCCAAGGCATCGCTAGGACGAGAGTCGACCTCCATCAGCCCCCCATCTACATTAAGAATAATCTTAGCAAAAAAGGTATCGTTCTTAAGGTCGCTGACAATGATAGAGTTGATGGTAGCCCCTAAGACACCAATGACCGAGTGTAGTAAGTCGTGAGTTAATGGTCTCGGCACAGTAACACCCTGCAATTTTACGGCTATGGCATCTGCCTCGGCAGGACCAATCCAGATAGGTAGAAAGCGATCTGCTATTTTCTCCTTCAGAATTACCACTCGTTGATAATTCATCAGACTAACCCGAATACTGTCAATAGTCATCTCTATCATAACCAAGCCTCCTCTATTTCTCAGCCAACATTTTTAATTCTACCCTACATTACCACCCCTGTCAACTAGAGATACTCGGGATTATTCACCCTTTTGCAACATTTAGTTAAAGCGGCTTCTTATGGTATAATAAACAATTAAGTAAATTTAAATTAAGCTGAAAAAGGAGGGGCAAACTGTGTATGAAGGCCAAAAGGCGATAGTTTGGTTCAATGAGGTCACCAAAAAAGATGTGCCCATTGTTGGTGGTAAAGGAGCAAATCTAGGTGAAATGACTAAGGCTCATATACCCGTTCCCCCTGGCTTTATTGTAACCGCTAACGCCTACTATGACTTTCTGCAAAGGGCAAAAATCACCGATAAAATTCGCCATCTGCTAGAACCACTAGACCCAGACAATACTAAACAGCTTCAGCAAATCGCCGAAGAAATTAAACAAGTAATTCTAAACGCTCCCATGCCACCAGAATTAGCCAGTGAAATTCAAGATGCCTATATAAAAATGGGGCGGGGCTTGGTGGCGGTTCGCTCTTCAGCTACTGCTGAAGACCTGCCTGAAGCTTCCTTTGCCGGTCAACAAAACACCTTCCTTAATGTCCAAGGCGGGAAAGAGGTGATAACTGCCGTTCAACAATGCTGGGCATCCCTGTTTAATCCGCGAGCTATCTTCTACAGGCATCAGCAAGGCTTCGACCATTTGAAGGTCGGCATCGCTGTCCCAGTCCAGAAAATGGTGCAGTCCGAGATTTCTGGAGTTATGTTCACCATAGAACCAATGACTAACGACAGGAGTAAGATTATCATTGAGGCTGTCTATGGGCTTGGGGAAGCTATTGTTTCAGGACAAGTAGAAACCGACCTGTATATTATAGACAAAGAAGGACTAAAAATTAGCGATAAGAAAATTGGCAGGCAGGAGTGGCAACTGATTAGGAATCCGGCGGCCGGTGATGGGGAAGCTAATATTAAAGTGCCATTGCTACCAGCAAGTCAGACCCAACAAAAATTAGCTGAGGCCGACATAATTCATTTAGCCAGGCTGGGGAAACAGATAGAGGATTGGTATCAATTCCCTCAAGATATTGAGTGGGCAAAAGAGGATAAGGAAATCTTTATCGTCCAAACTCGTCCGGTAACTACTATTAAGGCAGAGACAGTGGCTGAGGCTATACCTGAAATTAAAGCTACTGTGCTTTTATCTGGGAGAGCCGCTAGCCCGGGTATGGCATCAGGACCAGTCAGGATAATATATGACGCCGCTGAAATAGATAGGGTAGAAAGCGGCGATATTCTGGTTGCCGAAATGACTACCCCCGACTTTGTGCCAGCAATGAAAAGAGCTGTGGCTATTGTAACTGAGCGCGGGGGCAGAACCTCGCACGCCGCTATTGTCAGCCGAGAGCTAGGTGTCCCCTGTGTTGTCGGCGTAGAGCGGGCGTTGGCTACCCTGACCGTTGGGAAGATAATCACTGTAGACGGCTCACAGGGTAAGATATATGAAGGCAGAGTGGCAGAGGAAAAATTGGCTGTCTCTACCGCTATTGCTGGGAAGAAAATCAAGACCAAGACTAAGGTTTATGTAAATCTGGCTCAGCCTGAGCTGGCTGAGACGGTGGCAACTCGTAATGTAGATGGCGTGGGCTTGCTCCGAGCCGAATTCATGATTTCCCAGATTGGCGAACATCCCCGCTATATGATTAGCCAGAACCGAGGCAATGAGTTTGTCGATAAGCTCGCGCAGGGGATAAATACCTTTGCCAAAGCGTTTGACCCACGCCCGGTAGTTTATAGAACTAATGACTTTAAGACCAATGAGTATAGAGAGCTTCACGGCGGTCAAGAATACGAGGATATGGAAGAGAATCCTATGCTTGGCTATAGAGGGGCTTCACGATATATTACTGACCTTGATGTGTTTAAGCTAGAACTAGAAGCAATAAAGAAGGTGAGGCAGAACTACCATAATCTATGGGTGATGATTCCCTTTGTTAGAACTGTTGACGAGATGGCTAAAACCAAGGAGATTATGGAATCAGAGGGACTAGCGCGTTCTGATGACTTCAAGCTATGGATGATGGTCGAGGTCCCATCCAACATCTTCCTTATAGAGAAGTTCCTTGAGGTTGGCATTGATGGCATATCCATTGGCTCAAATGACCTAACTCAGCTTATCCTGGGAATTGATAGGGATAGCGAAAAATTAGCTGAGATATTTGATGAGCGAAATGAAGCTGTACTTATAGCTCTGGAAAGGGCGATTAAGGTATCAAAGAGTATGGGGGTTACCTCCTCTATCTGCGGGCAGGCGCCCTCGGTATACCCTGAGCTCACTTTAAAACTGGTAAAGTGGGGTATTACCTCAGTTTCAGTAAGCCCTGATATGATTGATAAAACCAGAGAGATAATCGCTAAAGCAGAGGAGAGGTTAAAAACCTAGTGATTAGTCGGCTTAATATTCGCCAGATAGCTGAAGACAGAGAAGAAAGCCTCTCCCCTTATGCGGTGAAAAGTAAGTTATCACGGGGCAGAGTTAAATACGAAGAACCTTGCCCGGTACGAACTTTCTTTCAGCGCGACCGAGACCGCATTATCCACTCAAAGGCTTTTCGCCGCCTCAAGCATAAGACACAGGTTTTCATTGCCCCCTTGGGTGACCATTATGTAACCCGGCTTACCCACACCCTAGAGGTTTCTCAAATAGCTCGAAGCATAGCCCGTGCCCTAAACCTTAATGAGGATTTAACTGAGGCAATTGCCCTGGGTCATGACCTAGGTCATACCCCCTTCGGTCATGTGGGTGAAGAGGTTTTGAATGAGCTCTATTACCAAGGGTTCAGGCATAATGAACAAAGCCTGCGAGTGATTGACCTACTAGAAAATGATGGTCGGGGGCTCAACCTCACCTGGGAGGTGAGAGATGGTATTGTTAATCACTCCAAGACAAGGGCAGATATATTGGGACAAGGTTGGGGGAAGGTGAATACCTTAGAAGGTGAGGTGTGTAAGATTTCAGATACCGTTGCCTACATTAACCACGATATTGGTGATGCCATAAGGGCTGACATCATCACTGAGAACGATTTGCCACTATCAGCCGTTACTGTATTAGGTCGCTTCCATTCGCAACGCGTCAATACCATGGTCTGCGATATTATTGATTACTCATGGGCAGCAACCGGTCATAATATTACTGACAGCCCTACTATTGGTATGAGCCCTCAGGTTTTAGAGGCAACGAATACCATCCGTGAATTTCTTTTTGACCGGGTATATAACCTGCACGCAGCCGAAAAGGAAGCAGAAAAGGCAAGAGAGGTGGTTCGCCTACTATATAAATACTTCAATGAACACGAAGATAAGCTGCCACCAGAGTATCGTCTTTACAGCGACGAAACAGAACGGAAGGTAGTTGACTATATCGCCGGTATGACCGACCAATATGCCTTGAGGCTCGCCGAGGAGCTTGTACTAATGAAAGGCAAGGCTAAATAACAAATTATCAAGGGAAGAATGGAGGGGCTTCGCCCCTTCAAAACCACTCCTCCCCTTCTCCTTTGAAAGAGAAGGGGATAAAGGGGATAGGGTTACAAAATAACAAGATGAGCGTTATTGACGAGGTAAAACAGAGGATAGACATCGTAGATGTTATCGGCCAGTATGCCTCTTTAACCAAAGCCGGGCGAACCTTCAGGGGGCTATGTCCATTTCACAGTGAAAAGCACCCCTCCTTCTTCGTCTATCCTGAGCAGCAGAGCTGGCATTGCTTTGGCGCCTGCAATACCGGGGGTGATGTCTTTTCCTTCATTATGAAAAAACAGGGCATTGATTTTGGGGAGGCGCTGCGTCTTCTTGCCCAAAGGGCTGGCGTTACCATCCCGTCAAAGTTTGAACCAGAAGCTGAGGGAAAGGAAAGACTATATCAAGCTAACCAGGCAGCAGCCCAATATTTTCACAATCTGCTCCTCAACTCTCCGGCTGGAGAAAAGGCAAAGAATTATGTAGCTAGTCGGGGTGTTTCACCAAAAACCGTTACCGACTTCCAACTAGGCTTTAGCCTGAATAGCTGGGAAGCTCTAAAACAACATCTAATGGAGAGAGGCTATACCGAGAATGAACTACTGACCACTGGTTTAATAACAGAGTCAGAGAGGGGGGAAACACATGACCGATTCCGCAATCGGTTGATGTTCCCTATACTTGATAGTAGAGGACGCATAACTGGATTTGGGGCAAGGGCACTTGATGATTCATTGCCTAAATACCTCAACTCAGCCCAGACACCACTCTTTGATAAGAGTAGTAGCCTTTATGGGATAAATCTAGCTCAGGCAGCTATTAGACAGCAAAACCTGGCAGTGATTGTAGAAGGCTATATGGATGTCATCACTGCCCACCAAAATGGCTTTAATAACGTAGTTGCCTCTATGGGAACCGCGGTTACCGAAAAACAGGTAAATATTCTAAAGAGGCTAACCAAGAATATAGCTTTAGCCCTTGATGCCGATGCTGCTGGAGAGGAAGCTATGCTGCGGTGTGTCGGCTATGAAAACAGCCTTGACGCCGAGGTAAAGGTTACCATCCTGCCTAGAGGCAAAGACCCTGATGATATTATTAAACAAGATGCCGAAATTTGGCAACGTCTGGTGGGAGAGGCTCTACCGGTGATTGATTTCACCTTCAATATGGTCACCACCGCAGTTGACCTGACTACAGCCAAGGATAAATCTTTAGCTGTAGATAGGCTTCTGCCTATCATTGCTGAGATAAAGGATACTGTGCGCCAGGCCCACTATTTACAGAAACTGGCTCGCTTAGTTAAGGTAAACGAGCGCAGTATTGAAGCTGCTCTAGGAAGAATTAAACCAAGTCAAGCCAGACGCCGGGTTAAAGAGCCAGAAGCCATGGCACGCCCCCTGCACCCACTCTTATCCAGCCCGGCCGAGGAATATTGCCTGGCTCTCCTATTGCAGCACACAGAACTTAAAGCTGGCTGCCAGGGTCTTTTACCTGAATATTTTGAAAATAGTGAAAACCGTGAAATCTTTATTGCCTGGCAACAAGTTAATGACCTACCATCACTTAAGGAAAGGCTTGATACTACAATTTGGGAGCACCTTGATTCTATAATAAACAAGAGCTTACCCGCCAATCAAATAGAACAAAAATGGGCTAACTGCATCCTCCGCTTACGGGAAAAATTCCTCCGAAGTTTGGAGAGGAAAAGAGAGGAGGTTCTGGTCCTAGAAGCAGAATCAGGAGGTACTGCTGCCGCACTGGCTAAGCTTGAGGAGCAAGGGATAGAAGTTAGCACTGGGCTGCGAGAAGTTTTTGCTCAAAAGAATCAGAGGAGGCCAGGAACAAAGGAGTAAAGGATGGGATTAGAAAACAGTGAGCACCCGATAAAGTTGCCGCCCCAAAATGAGACAGATAAGGAGCTGCTTCCAGATGAAAGGCCAAATGCTGAGCCTGAGTCAGAAGTGCCGGATGTTTTGTCTGACCCTCGTCTTGAACCTGAGGGGGAAATAGAAACTGAAGACATAACTGAGCCGCGCCAACTATGGAGTGGAGTGAGGCACCTTGAGATTGAGAAACCTGAATCTGAGGCAGGCTTAGAATTAGAAATGCCACTAGGAGAACTGGAGGAGCAAGAGATTGTAGAAGATCCGGTTCGCATGTACCTTCATGAAATTGGTAGGGTGCAGCTCCTCACTGCTGGGGATGAGAAGGTCTTAGCCAGAAAGATAGAGGAAGGTAGACGCATCAATGAAATTAAACAGGACTACCTACAGAGATATGGAAGACCCCCTTCGGCAACTGAAATAGTAGTTACTATGCTCAAAGAGCTGGGGCAGGATTCTACTATTATCCATCTCCTCCAAAAGCAGCTTGATTTAACACCTGCCGTCGGCTTTATAGAGACCATCTCCAATGCTAAACTGCGAGATAGCATTAATGGTGAGTTAAACCAGCCACTAATCCAGGCTATTGCTAGCCAGATAGATAGGTCGCTACCCGAAACAGAACAGTTTCTTATCAAACTGTCCTTAAATAGTAACTTACTACCCCAGGAAATCCTTAATGCTATCGGAGATAATGTCTCTTTAACTGACATAGATAATCTGGTATCAAATACTGCGTTCACTAATTCCATTCAGGTTTATGAAAAGCAACTGGAAGCTTACCTAGAGAATATTGAGCACGAAGCTAAAAAAGCAGAGAAGCATCTCACTGAAGCCAATCTGCGTTTAGTAGTCAGTGTCGCCAAGAAACATATTGGACGAGGCATGTCACTCCTTGACCTCATTCAGGAGGGCAATATTGGGTTGATCAGAGCCGTAGAGAAATTCAATTACCATAAAGGTTATAAATTCAGCACCTATGCCACTTGGTGGATTCGGCAAGCCATTACCCGAGCTACCGCTGACCAGGCTCGTACTATTCGCATCCCGGTTCACATGGTTGAGACCATTAATAAGCTGCTAAGAGCAAGTCGCCAACTGGCTCAAGAATATGGGCGAGAGCCTACCTCCGAGGAAATCGGTAAGGAAATGGAAATACCTCCAGAAAAGATCAGAGAGATAGTCAAGGCATCACAGCTGCCAATATCACTAGAGTCACCTATGGGTGAGGAGGAAGACTCCCGATTAGGTGACTTTATAGAAGATTTCAATACTGTGCCACCAGTTGATGCCGCATCAAAGCAACTGTTAAAGGAACAAATCGCTGATGTGCTATCCACTCTTACTCCTCGTGAGCAGCGAGTGCTCCAACTCAGGTTTGGTCTTGAGGATGGACGAAGCCGAACCCTGGAGGAAGTAGGCAAGGAATTCAATGTAACCAGAGAGCGAATCCGCCAAATAGAAGCTAAGGCATTGCGTAAGCTCCGTCACCCCAGCCGAAGCCGAAAATTAAAGGATTACCTAGAATAGAACATCCCCATTAAATTTTTGGGTAGCTTACCGCCAATACCCATCTTCATCAGCTTCTGCATCTGACGAAACTGGTTAAGGAGCTGATTAACATCTTGTGGTTTCATCCCACTACCTCGAGCTATGCGACGTCGTCGGCTACCATCAATAATAGTTGGATTATGCCTCTCCTCAGGGGTCATTGAAAGTATAATTGCCTCAACCTTCGTTAGTTGCTTTTCTTCGGTGCCATCGGGTAGTCGCCCAGCTAACGATGACAGACCAGGGAGCATCTCAACCAGTTGGGCTAGGGGTCCCATCTTCTTTATCTCTCTTAGCTGAGACAGAAAGTCATCTAAATTGAAGCTCGCAGTTCGGACCTTCTTCTCTAGCTCCCTAGCCTGCTTTTCATCAAATGTCCTCTCCGCTTTCTCAATGAAGGTTAATATATCACCCATACCCAGGATGCGTGATGCCAGACGGTCAGGGTAAAAGGGCTCAAAGGCATCAATTTTCTCACCAATACCGATAAACTTGATAGGCACTCCACTAACCCATCTGATAGAAAGGGCTGCCCCACCGCGGGTATCACCATCCATCTTGGTCAGGATAAGCCCAGTTAGATTCACCCTAGAATGAAAGTCACTAGCCACCCGAACTGCATCCTGACCAGTCATAGCATCAACCACCAGTAATACTTCAGAGGGGTTTAACTCCTTTTTAACTTGAGCCAACTCTTCCATCATTGCCTCATCTATATGGAGGCGCCCAGCAGTATCAACTATAACCCAGGTAGCAGCTAAACCCTTAGCTTTGGTTAAGGCATGAGCACAAATATCCTTGGTCGTGGTCCCAGCAGCTTCACTATAAACCGGAACATCAATCTGCTCGCCCAAGACAGCTAGCTGCTCTACAGCTGCTGGTCGGCGGTTATCGGCTGCCACCAGTAAAGGGCGCTGCCCAGAATGCTTTAGATGAAGGGCTAACTTGGCGGCAGTGGTAGTCTTACCACAACCCTGCAACCCCACCAGCATAGCTACCGAAGGAGGATGAGCTGATTGAGCCAGGCGACTCTGCTCTCCACCTAGCGTAGTAATAAGCTCCTCATTGATGATTTTGATTATCTGCTGGGCTGGAGTCAGGCTTTCCAGTACCTCAGCACCAACCGAACGCTCCCGCACCCTGGCGGTAAAATCCTTCACCACCCTAAAATGTACGTCCGCCTCTAGAAGGGCTAGCCTTACCTGGCGCAGGGCATCATCTATATCCTTCTCACTAAGCCTACCCCGGCTACTTAACCCACGAAATACCTTACTTAACTTATCGGTAAGAATTTCAAACATAGCAATTTCATTCTAATTGGGTGGAGCCTTAACCGTCAAGTGAAATTTTGGGAAACGATATTATTAAAAATCAGGGAAACAATTCGTGCGTGGGGAGG
>SDBU01002039.1_pt1 | contig 27548 bp, 48 predicted proteins | sample 2277071 | NCBI WGS metagenome assembly SDBU01 (sample SAMN10397929, study PRJNA504765) | marine sediment metagenome | isolation source: marine sediment core GS08_GC12, 126 cmbsf | place: Arctic Ocean: Gakkel Ridge, Loki's castle | collected 2008 | reverse complement strand
TTGGTGGAGGCGGTGCACCTAATACAGCGACGGAATTTCATGCCATTACTGACGGTACAGGATCAAGGCGACGGGCGGGGACAGCAGATGAAATCGCCCTTATAGCAGGCATGAAATACGGCGTCTTTTTCAATATGTCTGTGGCTTCCGGCACTGCTCCATTTTATGATTTACGGAGTGAACTGAACGGGAATATCAGTGTTACTGATGAAGGGCCGCAAGGTTCGTTTGTTGGAGTTAATAATTATTTTGAGTTTACCGCCTCATCCACCGGGACGGCTGTAATGCAGTTTTACAATACGACCGCATCAGAATATACTATGACTTTATTAAATGTAGTCCAACTCGGCGCAGTAGTGGAATATCGTTTAGTACATACTAATTCTCAAAGTCCTTATCAATTTATGAAAAGTAGATTTTTACCTGTTAACGAACCTGAATTTTCTAATCAGATTACTGGAGTTGCAGGGGGTGGGCAAACTAAGACGGCAAGTCTTGGGGACGATGAACAAATATTTCCTATAAATATGATGAGAGTTACAGAAACTTCTAAAAATAATTTAAGGACTTTTTTACAAGATGATACAGTAGATTATGCTTTAAATGATTTTGTATTTGTGGACGAGGATAGTGTAGAAACTACAGTACGTTATCTAAATAAAGGTGGGAGAAACGTACCTATTGATTTTCCAATGACTAGAGGTGGGTTATTTAATTTAAGTCTTGTTGTGCGTAAGGTAATAACGTGAGCCGGTTTAATTCATTAGTCGATCATATTCGACAACATTCTAAAGCTCTGGGGGCTAAGCCCCGTATTGGGATAGATATTCCCGGTCTTTCAAAGGCTTTTTCTATAGGAAAAGCTTTCTCTTCAGATACAACAACGTTTACAGATGAAATTGGTGGAATACCTTCTATACAAAGAAGTGTACCACGTTTAGGTGGATTAGGTCAATTATCTAGCCTTTCTTTTGCTGTAACTAATCAAGATTTATTTTCAGACTTATTCGCTTCAGGAGGTTCGCCAAATCCTGAAAATGAACCTGTTAATGTTTATTTATACTATGATGATGGTACATCTATACTGAACGCTGAACGTGAGAAATTGTTTTCCGGTATCATAGATGATTTCCCTACACTTGATTATAGTAAAGTAAACTTTAAAGTAGATAGTCAAGATGAAAGTTTCAATAAAACTATTGGAACTTTGTTAACCGATTCAGATGCAGCGGACACTGAGCAAGGTCTCCCAGAAGAAGCGCAAGGGAAAATAGCACCAATTATTTATGGAGATCATATATATTTAAAGGGGAACAATTCTAAGGCTTCCGATACTGTTTCTAATAAAAACAATATGGTACCCGCTGTTTATTTAGGGGTTGATTCTAGCGGCAATCATCGCTGGCAGATTTCTAGTCATCAAGTTGATCAAATCAATGCCGAAGGGGATGATCCAGAACAGCAACAAATTTGGGGATTTGATTCAACATTGAATCGATACGTAAGACTTTCTACCACTTTCACGGTTGAGAAAAATAATTCATCTGGCTGTATAATCTCTCATGCGAACAATCCCTATTTTTATGACTATTGGTATTCAAAAGGTGATGTAGTTGCATCAGTTAGCGGTAGTGGGACGACATCTAATCCGACTAATGTTAATGATAAAGATTTTACTACTTCTGGAGAATTGGCTGGTAATACTGCTGGAATTAGTGGATCGCTCCAGAGATTTGCTGTACCTTTCTCGACCTACGATGATCAAAGTTTAAGTGATACAGATATTTCTGAGATTAAAGTTTTCGTTTATGCTTTTGCAACTTATTTAGGTGTTGCTGGAGATGGTGATCATGAAGTTGAGATAGAAGGGGGTTCTGGTTATCAAAATTTATTAACACAATATATTGATGATGGTGGAGTATTTCCCGATGCAAGAAATGGTATTATAAATGGTACAAATACTCTCGCAGATATTGCGAACACGAGTATCATTAAGGTAACAAAGCAGAATAGTGATGCTAATAAAGGCATCGAGGTAGATGTTTATGAAATGTATAAACAAATTGAGTATACTCGTAATGCACGATTACCGCTTTTCTTTGCTGGCAAAGGCCGGGAATATGGAGATTGGATTAACGGGCGGTCTACTGTTGAAGGTTATACTGAAACCCATCCCGATGATGATGGCGAAGGAACTTTAATAGAAAATGGTGCCGGTGTAATTGAAAGCCTTTTATTTGACGAACTAGAACGTAATAAAAACGCTCTTAACGAACCAAAATTTGTTACCAATCTTAAATGGGATATTACTGAAGATTTTGATGATTCTGGCGGGAATGCTGAATATGCATTCGTTGCTCCTGGGACAAGTACATTAACGCAAACTGCTGCTAACCGACCGAATGTAAGAGGCGTTAAAGGTGTAGGGCAAACTATATACGAGTTTAAATATGTTTGTACGGTAAGTCTGGCACCAGATAATTTTGCTTTAACTATTACCAGTGCTTTTGCCGCTAGTGCGGTTACATTACCTTTTACTGCCGGGACTCATGTAGTAGAATTTTTATCTGCCGTAGGAGCAGTTTCAGCAGATTTTGTTATATCCGCCGTTTCTACAGGGACCGAAGGTCAGATTCAACTTGATAATATGTTCCTGCATCGTAAGGAAATTAATGAGGATAAATTTAATATAGCGGCCACCGACTTGTCTACTACTGTACTTTCTTTCGCTATAACAGAGCAGATTAAAGACGGCGATAAACTTCTTGATGCAATATTAAAAACTCTTGGAACAGTTAGTTTCTACGACCACGATGATGCATTTTCTTTAAGGACATTTGTAGCCACAGATGGATTTGGGGCCAGTGCTGGTGATAGTCCTGCTGCTGAAGATATTTGGGAATTTAGTCCGCATACTCATTTCATTATAGAATCGGGAGTGAATGATGTATTAAGATACAAAGACAGTAATAACGATATCTATAATGTTACTGTCACAGCCGGATCATATACCGGAACCGGGCTAGCAACTGAATTAGAAACTCAAATGGATGCTGTTAGCACACCTGATATGACAGTTTCCTATAATGCCAGTACTGGTATCTTTACAATAGCAGACGCAGGTGGGAATTACGAACTTTTATGGTCCCACGGAAGTACAACAATTGGAGAAATGCTAGGGTTTGATCCGTCAGCTACTGACGCCGGGGCGGCATCTTATACCTCGGATTTTCCGGTCTGGCAAGATTCATTTGTTGAACATCCCATAGCAAAAAAAGGTGGATTTTCATTACGAAAATCATCCGATCCTATTGTAACAGATTTAACGGTAAATTATTATCGTTCGTCTACAGGTGAATATCAAGATATTAGTAATGTAACTGATAATACAAATCATGCCGAGGTTATAAAGAAAACGATTGTAAATGACTATACTAGAGATGCAACTACAGTAGAATTTCACCGAGATTTTTATCTTGCAAGATCGTTTAAAAAGTTCTGGTATCTAATAGTTAAAGGTATGGACGCAAATTTGTCTGGGTTAGGTGTAGAAGAGTGGGATTTTATTAACGCCCGGCATCCATTACTGAACGGGATTTTTGGAACTGGGGAAGAAACTCAAAAACATTTATTACTCAAAGAGAAACTTTCTTTAAAGGATTTGTCTATACTAGTAGAGGCCGAAGAAGCATAAAAATAAAGTTAAAGAATTAGGTAATTGGGTAGTAAATTCTATCCTAGATATTATATATAGTATATGGCTTATCTAACTATCAAACACCAAAAACTCGCCTTACAAGTATCTCCTGTAGAGAGATATGCTGCTCTATCTATATTGGGTAGGAAGTATGATCGTTCTACTAAAATGTGGTTATATCCTTTTGATAAGTATGACCAAATTTTAGAGAAATTTGTAAACGTTAAAATTGATTCTTGTGTAGCGGCAGCCGTTAAAGAAAATCAAAAAGAGTTACATTATTTAACGACAATTAAACAAGATTTAATAACCGGTAAAACTAGTTGGACTGATAAATACCCAATAGCATTAGCAGTAGATAACCTATTAGAGCATCAAAAATTCTCGATAGGTTTTTTTAGTCAAATACCTGACGGACTGGGTGCTGATTTTAGTGAACCTGGGACTGGAAAAACTCTTATCCAAATAATGTTAATAAAATACCGCACTTTATTTCAAGGTGTAGAAAACATTATTGTATTCTGCCCTAAGTCAATAATGTACTCAGTCTGGAAACAAGAACTAAATAAATGGTATCCTGATATAAATGTAGTAGTTATAGATAATACAGAACCACCTGTAGTCGACTTTGTACCGCCTGTAGTTTGGGTTGTAAATTATGAAAAATCTTGGAGAATGGAGAATTTTCTTACTTCCTTAAATGCTGAAATAATCATATTAGATGAATCTACAAGGATAAAAAATCCTAATGCTAAACAGACCAAGGCTATTCATAGAATAGCCTTGTCTTCTCAGTTTAGGTCTATAATGACTGGTACTCCTACACCCAATAGTCTTATAGATATTTACTCACAATTAAAATTTCTTACCCCATCAATTTTTGGTACTTTTACTCAATTTAGGTACGAGTATTTCCAAGAGATTCCCCAAATATTCACATGGGTCCCCCGCGAAGGTACTGTCAATAAGATCAAAAAACTAATGGATCTTCGTGGGGTCAGTCATTTAAAAAAAGATTGTTTAGATTTACCCAAATTAACGGTACAAGATATATACTGTGAACTGGATGTAGAGACTCGGAGAGTGTATAATAATATTGTAAATGAAATGATCAGTTATTTTAATGATGAAACCTATGTGGCCCAAATAGCAATCACAAAAATTATAAGATTGTCCCAAATAACATCGGGATTTATTCAAAATACTGGTGGCGAAGGTTTAACTGAGTTTAGTTTCCAGCCTAAATTTACTTTGTTATGGGAGTTAATTAGGGATATTCCAGATACTTCTAAAATAATTATATGGGCTGTTTTTAAGCATGATATGGCAATGTTAGAAACTACTTTTGGGGATAGTGCGGTCAGTATTCATGGTGGCATAAGTGCTAAAGGTAGAGAAATTGCTGTAGATAGATTTCAAAATGATGACACTATTAAGTATTTTATTGGGCATCCGGCCAGTGCTGGACATGGTATAACTTTAACGGCTGCTAATTATGCTATATACTATTCATTAAATTATAGTTATGAATATTATCAACAAAGTATGAGTCGTATCGATAGGATTAGTCAAGAAAAACCTATGACAGTCTATAGGTTATTGGCCCGCAATACTATAGATAGTGTAATATGTAAAACCCTAGAAAGGAAAAAGAGTATGAATGATTTTTTGAAAGACCTCAAGGAGAGTTTCTAATGGATATTTGGGTAACGCATTTACTTGATAGATTCCCTCTAACAACAGCGGTTAAGTTTTTAGACCCTGGAGCGGAATTTAAGAAGGTATTTGAGGGGAATATGAATAGTTCTCAGCCTCAAAAGTATCTACCAAAAATAAAAGAGACTGTAGATTTAATGAAGAAAGAAGATTTTTTATTAATTGTAGGTAGTCCAATTATTACAGCATTATGGTGCTCTATTTTTTATAAAAGATTTGGGCGCTTAAATCTTTTAATATGGGATGCTGTACAACAAAAATATGTAAAACGGAGTTTAGCATGAATGAACTAAATGAAGAAAAACAAGGTGAAGTACTAGGTACTTTTATATTTGAGTTAGCTGGAATTAAGGTAGGTTTATCAGTTATTGATGAAGATTACAAGAAAAAAACAAACAATTTAAAAGAAAGAAAAAAGGAGATTGAAAATGAATTAGATAGAATAATGGAACAGATAGGAGTTGATAGTTTTAAGAATGAAGCAGGTACAGTTTCACGCAAAATTAATACATTTCCTAATGTAAAGGACTTTGAACAGCTAGTACAATTTATCGCAGAAACAGGTAATTATGCACTATTAAAAAAGGCTGTTAATTCAATACCGTTTAGAGAGATGTTAAATGCGGGGGAAAATGTACCTGGAGTAGAGTCGTATGTTAATTCTACAATAGGTTTTAGAGTTAACCCAACTTTCAGAGATGCTTTCATAAAACAAGGAGATTACAATGCCTAAAACAACAGCAATAGCAACAGTCGAGTCACAGTTAACGCCCGCTACAATTCAGGGTGAAGCCGCTAAAGGGTTAGAACATTTTAGTGGGGAAGATTTGATTATCCCCTATATGGTTATCATGCAGAAACTAAGCCCCCAACTTGAGGACAGCGACCTGGAAGAAGGGCAATTAGTTAACTCAATTACACTGACCCCTTACGATTTACCGCTGTTATTCATCCCCCTACAGTTAACTAAACAAAGGAGACTGTGGAAGGACCGCTCAGAAGGGGGTGGGATGGTATGTGCATCGGTGGGCAAGGGGTCGGGATTGACTCCCGATATAGGTGAATGTATTTCAGAGATTTGTGCTAAATGTCCTAAAAATCAATGGGCTGATGGGAAACCTCCTGAATGTACATTTTATCGTTCATATCCTTCGCTCATAATAGCGGCAGAAGATATAGAGAAATTGATAGTTATATCATTTCCAGAGACCAATAAATTTACTGGAGGGGCTGGTAAAAGATTGGCAAATATGGCTTTATCATCTACAGGGGATTTATTCAGTAGAATGTATACTCTGAATTGTACCTCGAAACAGAACTCGAAAGGTCAAAAATTCTATGCCCTCAGTGTAGATAGACCTAGTAAAATTCATGAAGATGATTATAAACAAGCCTTAGATTACTTTGAAATGCTCCAGAAAATGAATGTATCTTACCACGAAGAAAGTGTGGGAGAAGATATTGTAGAGGAAGATAGTGGTAAAGATACGCCTTTTTAAAAGGTGGACATATTAAGTAAGATTGATGCTGCAATAGATTACCCTAAATTCTATGCAGATCATGGCATCAAGATAGAAAAAAATGCACAGTGGATCACTGTAAGTAGCCCATTTCGCAACGATTCTAATCCATCCTTTTCTATTAATTTAGATAATGGGGTTTGGGTAGATCAGGCAACAGGCGATAAAGGTAATATTTTTAACTTCATTGAGAAGTTAAAAAACCTTGATCGTAGAGAGGCTACTTTATATTTATGCTCTTATCTTAATATATCCTATAAGAAAAACAAGATTGAGAAATCTGTATATAGAGGTTTTCATGATGCACTTTTAGGGGATAAAGAAGCCCAAAAGTGGTTGTCAACTAAAAGGGGGATAACCATACAGTCTATAGTAAGATTTGAACTCGGAGTAGAAAAAGATCGAATAACTATTCCTGTTTTCGATATTGAAAATGATTGCCTAAATATTAGAAAACATACTATGAAAGGGGATAAAAATAAAACTATCAGCCATAGAACTGGTTATGGTTCTAATAGATTATTTGGAGTAATTCATCTAAAAAAGGAGAAGGAGATTATATTATGTGAAGGTGAACTTGATTGTATTTTATTAAATCAAATGGGTTATAATGCGGTGACTAATACAACAGGGGTAGGTAAATGGTTACCGTATTGGAGTAGATTATTTGCAAATAAAATAGTATATATTTGTTATGATAGTGATATTGCTGGGGTAAAAGGTTCTAAATTAGTTGCTAAAAACTTAGTGGAATCTGCAAAAGAAATTTGGATAGTAAAGTTACCTTATGAAATTAAAGATTCTAGAGGGTTAGATGTAACTGATTATTTTATAGTTGATAATCGGGATAAAAAAGATTTTGATATTTTACTCCAAAATTCTCAGCAATACCAGAGAACGGCCCTTGATGCAGGGGCTACAATTGATTATAAAGAAGTAGGGCTTGAAGAAGCGGGGTTAGATGAAAATTATTATATGCCCGTTCGTTTTTCTGCCATAGTATCGGGTATGGATTTATCTCCTTTTCTTATCCCCCGTAAGATAAAAATAACTTGTGGAATGGATTTGGGAGCAGTTTGTGCATATTGCCCTGTTGCTATTTACAATAAAGGGGTCGGTAAAGAGGCTAATTTATCTTATACGTTTGATCCTAAAAAGAATAGTGCTGAAATTTTAGAAATGATTAATATTACAAAAGATAAGCTGTATAAAATATCTAAACGTACTATTGGTATTCCTGATAAATGTACTATATTTGAAAGTGATGTTAGTGAAGCTAGAAACGTACAAGAAATTAGAATGATTCCTATAATAGACTATAGTAGTAGTGAGCAAAGATATGTAATTAGACGGGGTTTTGTTATAGGGGAAGTAGTTGAATGTAATAGATCATATATATTTAAAGGAATTACATTACCTGATCCTAAAACTCAATACGTTATACACTTAATAACATCTACAGAAAGTTCTATTGATTCGATTTCTTCTTTTAAAATGAATCCAAAAATGTATAAAATGCTATCTATATTTAAGCCAGAGTATGATGCTTAAAATAGAACATATTAGAAATGCCACATTGTATTTAGGTGATTGTGTAGAGATCATGCTAACGCTGAATAAAGTGGATGCAGTGGTTACCGATCCACCGTATGGAATAGGGGAGGCATCTGGAAAAAATAAATCTCGTGGGTTACTTGCAGTGTCCAAAGATTATAGTTATTCAGATTGGGATAATAAGCCTTGTTCTCCTGAAGCAATTATTTTAATGCGGGGAATAAGCAAACAGCAGATAATATTCGGCGGTAATTATTTTGCATTACCACCAACAAAATGTTGGCTTATATGGGATAAAGATAATGGAGCAACTGATTTTGCTGATTGTGAAATGGCTTGGACAAATTTAGATAAAGCCGTAAGATTGTTAACTTGGCAATGGCATGGGTTTATTCGTCAGAAAAAAGAAAAAAGATACCATCCCACCCAAAAACCTGTAGGAGTTATGCAATGGTGCATAGATCATTTACCTAAAGATTGTCAAACAATTCTTGATCCGTTTATGGGGAGCGGTTCTACTGGAATTGCTTACAAAGATAGAGATAAAAAATTTATAGGTATAGAAATTAATGAAAAATATTTTGATATTGCCTGCAAACGAATTAGACAGCATATAGTACAAACAAATATGTTTTAAAAATGCTTAAACGTACTGAAAAGTTAGTGCAAAAATATAAAGAAATAGTTGCAGATTACGAACAGATAACTGGTATTTATCAACGTGCAGATTTATTTTTGGGTATAGACCTTTGCTTTCATTCCGTTCTAAAGTTCAATTTTCAAGACAGACCTATCATTAAAGGGTGGGTAGAAACCTTGGTTATAGGTGATACCCGAACGGGTAAAACGGCTACCGTAACTAATCTAGTAAATCATTTTAGGCTAGGGGAAATTATAACTGGTGAGAATGTATCCTTTGCCGGATTGGTGGGCGGCATACAACAAATAGCCGATAGACGGGCTGTGCAATGGGGTAAAATCCCATTGGCGGATAAACGACTTATTGTCATAGACGAGGTTAGCGGGCTAAATATTGATGATATTGGTCGGATGTCCGGTATAAGATCATCAGGGATTGCCGAGATAACTAAAATACAGACCGAGCGCACACTAGCTCGCACCCGACAAATATGGTTATCTAATCCCCGTAGACCACAACCTATGTCAGCTCATAGTTACGGAGTATTAGCGGTAAAAGATTTAATAGGCAGACCAGAAGATATAGCAAGATTTGATGTAATTGTAACTTGTGCTAGTGGCGACGTTACCGAGAATATATATAATAAACCCCATAAAAGAAAAAAAATAACGTATACATCATCAATCTGTAGAAATTTAATACTTTGGGCGTGGTCAAGACAACCCTCAGATATTGTAATATTATCTGAAACTGAGAAATTGATTCTAGAATATGCTACAATACAGGGAGAGAAATATTCAAGTGGGATTCCAGTAGTTGAGCCAGCAGAACAAAGAATAAAATTGGCTAAACTTGCGGTCGCAACCGCGATTAGATTTTTTTCAACAGACGAAAATGGTATAAAGGTAATTGTTAGACCGGAACATATTGACTTTATCTATAATTATTTGGAAAGGATTTATTCAAGTTCATCATTTAGGTATGATGAATGGAGTCAAAGAGAACTTGGCAAGAAAAAAATAGGTAATATTGAAAGTATTGATAGAATAATTGAAAATAAATACGTAATACAATTGTTAGAATCAGAGATATTTAACATAACAGATTTTCAACATATTGTAGGTGATAGGGAATTGGCAAATAGTGTTATATCTACTTTAAGACTTGAAGGTTGTTTAAAGAAAACGGGGCAATCTGTATATAAAAAGACACCCGCCTTTATTGATTATCTTAGAGATCGTACAAGCGGTATGACCGATGAAGAAATGAAAATAGATACCGAGGATGTACCATTTTGAGTAGGATAGAACATATAGGCAATGCAACTTTGTATTTAGGGGACTGCTTGGAAATTCTGCCAATGCTTGATAAGGTTGATGCGGTGGTGACAGACCCGCCGTATATGAATTTAATGGGTAACGTCTCGATCACCTTCGATAGTGGTGTTGCTAAACGGAAAATAGACACTCCGACAGTGGGAGATCTGTGGCAAGCAAACCTCGAATGGGTTTTGCCCGCATGGGAGTTGGCGGAACGAGCCTTTTTCTCGTGGTGTTCATTCCATTTCTTGGCAGAACTACGAGTGGCGATCCCTAAAAAGCCCACCTGTCTGATAACATGGTTTAAGCGTAATTCACCTCCAAGCGTGGCAAATGCGCCACAATTTAAGACCGAATTTTGTTGGGTTTTTCGTAAAGGACAAGGATTGAACTGGAGAAAACTACCAACATATTTGGATATACCAAGCCTTGCCGCAGGATGTTTTGCAAGTGAGCGAATAGTGAATAGTGATGGTAGTGCAGTACATCCGACACAAAAACCCATTACAATTATTGTACCATTAATCAAAATCGGCTTAGAGTCTGTCCTAGACCCTTTCATGGGCAGCGGCACAACGGGTGTAGCCTGCATTAATCTCAGGAGAAAGTTTATCGGCATTGAAATCGAGGAGAAATACTTCGACATAGCCTGCAAGCGGATAGATCTGGCGCAAAGACAAGGGCAACTTTTTGAGCCTGCAGAAACTAGGATACATTAAAATAATGATAATAACTAAAAAAAGTCAATTCGATCAGGTTAGAACAGCATTACAATCTTGTAAATCATTTGCTATTGATTTTGAAACAGATGGACTCGACTGGTGGACAGGGGCTATATTTGCAGTCGGGCTATATAACGGTAAAGATTCTTTTTATATACCTTTCAATACATTAGATGATAAACGAAGAGATAATCAAATTGATATGTTTATATCGTTTGATAAACATGAAATAACAGTACAAGATTTTGGTATAGAATTTAATTATATATTAAGTAATCCTAAATATGCTAAAATAGGTTCTAACCTTAAATTTGATATATCCTGGGCTGAATATAATGGTATACATATTAAAGGCCCATTACTAGATACCTTCCAAATGGAACACCTGTTGAATGAAAGTGATGTATCTCGTAATGGATTAGATTATTTATCAGAAAAGTATCTAGATAAAAAGAAGTTAAGTTATAAAGAATTAACTAAGACGACTCCATATTGGAGACTATCTGATAAAGTTGCTGCTGAATATTGTATTGATGATGTAGTAACTGCTTTTGATATATTTTACATACAATTAGCCTTATTTGTTGAAGATGATTTGCCATATGAATTATATACCCAAGAAGCAAAAATCATAGAAGTATTACGGTGGATGGAGATGAACGGAATTAAAATAGATGTAGAACACGCTCAAAAATTTGTTATCGATTATAGGGCTAAAGTAGAGTTTAATTCTAATACTGTGATAGATATATTGCAAAAAGTAGCTAAAACTGATAGCCTGAAAGAATCTGTTGGGGCATTAAATCTAAGCAGTCCAAAACAAGTTAAAGAGTTATTAATTGAGAGAATGAAATTTCCCGACCTGAATAATGGTTCAGTAGATAAACATACTTGGAAAAAGTGGCAATATAGTAATGATCAAAATATGGTAGATATAGGACAGGCTATGAGAAATTATAGCAAGGCTGTATCTAATCTTAAATTTGTAGACCCTACTAAGCCAAAAAGCATTTTAGCCCGTATAAATAAGATTAATGGAAAAGTACATCCTGGTTTTCATAATGCTACAACAGTACAAAGATTTTCTTGTAAGAATCCCAATTTTCAGAATCTACCTAGAGAGGAAAAGGCTATCCGGGGATGTATTATACCTTCAGATGGGTTTGTTTTTTATAATCCTGATTATAGTCAAATTGAACTTAGATTTATTGCCCATTATTCTAAAGATTCTAATATGATGAAAGCCTTTGATCCTAAATCAAAAGTAGATATTCACGAGATAACTCGTAAGGTCATAGAAAATTATCTTGAAACCGATGACCCTATAGAACAAAGAACAATCGCTAAAGGCGTAAATTTTGGAATATGGTATGGCCTTTCAGCCCCTGCATTGGCCGATACACTGAACGTGAAACAAGATGTTGCCATTAGAATTATTAACTCTACTTTCGATACTTACCCTGAAGCGAAACAATGGGTTGAAAATGTTAAAAAATGGATAGTCAATAAACAATATGTACAGAACATCTTTGGGGCTAAGAGAAGATTCTTTGATATAGATTTTGATACAATATCCGACAAAAAAAGAGAATTTTTATTAAGGGAAGGCGTACATTTTTTACCCTGTTCTAGTGCGGCAGGGTTAATTAAGGTAGCGATGATTAGGCTTTATAATGAATATGCTGAAGAAGATAATGTTAGGTTAGTATTACAAGTACACGATGAACTTTTATTTGAGATAAGGGAAGAAATTATACACGAGGTGGTTCCTAGAATTAATGAGATAATGAACCAACCTATTAAACGTATTAAATTAAGAGTGCCTATTGAAGTTGAGGGTAAGATTTTATATAGATGGGGGAAATAATGGATACTACTACATGGCTTTGTGGGCCTCCACCTGCAAAGGGACAATATCAGCGTTATCCTAGTAGGTTTGTTTTTAATCTTAAAAATTTCTATGGAGATATATTTAAAAATAAAAAAGTGCTAGAAATGTTCTCAGGTACAGGTGCTATAGCCGCTTTAGATACTAAAGAATATATCACTAGTGATTCTAGAAAAGAAACGGGGGCAGATATAATAGGGTTATATAATTATTTACCGTTGAAGGGTAATACTTTTGATGTAGTTATAGCAGACCCTCCTTATACAAAAGGCTTTGCAAGAGAGTGGACTAATTTAGAAAAAGATATACCCAAACCTAAATATGTATTAGGAGAGGCTACAAGATTAGTTAAGCCATTGGGGTTAATATTTATTCTCCATGTTATTATCATACCTGCTTACAAAGAATTTGGAGTAAAACGTATTGCACTGCACCCTATTTTAACAGGGCCGAATAATGCTATTCGGGTGCTTAATGTTTTTCTGAAAGAGAGATAATGGAAAAAGATCAATTCTTATTGTTCGAAGCAGAAGAATGGTGGAAAAAAGAATGGCAGAATATGCCAGAGTTTATTCAAGAAGATTTATCTCCGTTTAAATCTATTCATATTCATTTTATTAATAAAGAAGATTTAGTTGCTTTTTCAAAATTAGTAAAACAAAATATTACATCAAAAACACAATCGATTTGGTATCCGAAAGCTGAAATTTGGACTATGGCAGATAAAAGGTGGATTGATGAATCCTAATTATCCAGTGTATATTATCTCAAAAGGACGTTGGGAAAGTCGTTTAACTAGTAAATCTTTAGAAGAAATGGAAGTTCCATATTTTATTGTAATCGAACCTCAAGAATATAAACAATATGAATCTGTTATAGATGCTTCAAAAATTCTTACTCTCCCTTTTAGTGATCTAGGACAAGGTTCAATCCCTGCTCGTAATTGGATTTGGGAACATGCAATTGAAAGTGGAGCAAAGCGACATTGGATATTTGATGATAATATAAATGGATTTTATAGATTACATCATAATTTAAAAGTTCAGGTTTTAACCGGTGCTATATTTAAAGCAGCAGAAGATTTTGTCGATAGATACGAGAATGTAGCAATATCGGGTTTTCATTACTTTATGTTTGCATCAAGAAAAACAAAAATGCCTCCGTTTAATACTAACCGGAGAGTCTACTCAAATCTATTAATTCAGAATGATATTCCTTATAGATGGCGTGGCCGTTATAATGAAGATACAGACTTATGTATAAGAGTTCTTAAAGATGGATGGTGTACAGTATTATTCTTTGCATTTTTAGCCATGAAGACTACTAGTATGACAATGAAAGGAGGTAATACTGATGAACTTTATAAAGATGATGGTAGGTTAAAAATGGCCGAATCATTACAGAAACAACATCCAGATATTACTAAAATCTCATATAAATTTGGTCATGCTCAACACCATGTTAATTATGAACCTTTTAAGAGAAATAGACTAATTAAAAAAGCAGGATTAATTATTCCTAAAGGTGTAAATAACTATGGAATGGTATTAAAAACTATCAAAGATAAAAAATGAAAATAAAATTACAAAGTAAAAGAAAACAAAATCCTAGACTCCCCTGGGACAATATCCTTGATGCTCATATTTGTAAATGCTGGGATTCATATAAGGCTAGAAAAATGACTACCCAAACTTTATTAAATCATTTCCCGGGAAGAACTTTAAACGCTATACGAAGTAAGGTTTGGAGTATTAGGGGCCGGACAGAAAGTAATTATCCTACCGGGTATAACCCGGACCAAGAAGATTTATTTAGACGGCAGATAACAGGGTAAATTTTAGCCCTGTCTAGTGATTAGACTTTAGCCCTTAGTAGGGTATAGGTAATGAATTTTAATCCCTTAGAAGTAAGATTAGGGCATAAAAAAAGGGGCACCATTTGATGCCCCTTTTTAGGTTTGGATGGTTATCGCGGTTAGTCGGGTTCGGTGACCGGGACATTTGCCGTGTAATAGGTAGTAACCTCAACCAGGGTGCCTGCTTTCCGCAGATCACGGACGATACTTTTCAGCCATGCTTCCTTGTAGGAATCGGGGCCAAATTTCTCAGTAACCGCAGCCTCGACATCGGCATTAGTCTGCGGGCCGGTAGTCAGCATTTCCCGGATGAAGTTCTTTTTCTGAAATGCGCCAGACCCACCAGTACCCTGCAACTTTTTCAGGGTCCGTCTATCCTTATTAAGGGCGGTAACGGCCTTGGACAGAGTTACACTGGCCTCCCGCAAGGCTTTGGGATCGGTAGTGTCCACACTGATCAGAGCGTTACGGGCCACATTAACGGCAGTCTCGCCAATCTCTATAGAGGCTTGGACTTCCTCTACAGTAGGTTCCGGGGCAGTCTCTTCAGTTTGGGCCTCTTCAGTTTGGGCCTCTTCAGTTTGTTTTTCTTTAGCCATTTTACATTCTCCCATAGGATTGTTATTGTTTAAACGTACCCCAATTTAGGGGCTAAATAGGGCTACCTTTAAAAAATATGAAAGAATCTCAGATTACCACAAAAATCCTCCACGCCCTTAACCAAGGGCGTGAGGCTCTTTACTGGAAAATCGTAGCCCACCCTTTCCAACAGGCCGGACTCCCTGATATAATAGGGGTAGACCGGGGCAGGTTCCAGGCTATTGAGGTCAAAATTAACAGGGGCAAAAAGACATGCCCGGTCCGGGGTCTATTAACAACCCTACAGTATGATACCCTTGCAAAGATATGGAATTTAGGGGGAAATAGCCAGGTCGCCCTGTATTTAGAAGGTAGATTAGGATTTTATCTAATTCCCCTTAAACACGTTAAAAATTATGAACTTATAACAGATTTCAAGACCCAAAATAAAGATTATTTTACGGTTTTTAGGTAAATTTATATATTTTATTAGGGATTAGGGTAGTTTAGGGTTAATATAGGGGTATGAGCCACCCCAACCAAATAGGAGATAGGAAGATGACCAAAACTGAATCTACATTACTCTCAATGCTCTTAAATTCGTGCAGCGACGCGAAGGCCCCGTTTGCTGGTCCCCGAGATACAAAGGCAGCACTTAAGTTGGTTAATACTATCGACTGTATTGCTCTTGAGCGTGGCAATCTTGTTTGGAAGCTGGTTATTAAAAACCGTTCATGGGATGATGTAGAGCACTGGCAAGAGCAGGCGCGATTCATTGCCGAACTTACGAGAGTCAAATGATTTCTAAAGGTATTTGGATTAGTAGATTCTTGATCCACTGCCCCCTACCCTGTACGATTTTACGGGGATTAGCCCTGGTAGCATTTGTAACAATGATCCTTAATAAATAGGAACTAGTAACCATGTTTGAAGAAAAAGCAGTACCGATAAAACGATTAATATCACGACCGATGGGCGAACCTATTGAGGATGAACCGTCCCTGTATGAAATCTATTACATAGCTGCCAATCGAGCTAAAACACCAATCTTTGTTGCTTGTAATATGCATAAGGTTTGGGCTGAGCACTTTGTACTGATCCACAATACTAATCTGGGACTGGTACGATAATTAAATAACCAAATAGGAGATAGTGAAAATGGCATCCCGTAATAAAAACCTAACCCGTAACCAGAAACGTGAAAAGGGAATGACCAAATCTGCCGGTCGTAGCAAATATGCCCGGAAGAAAAGAGAACAGGCTAATGGTCATTACTCAACTAACTCACCATTCAAATCAACTAAATAGGAGATAGCAATAATTATGCCCTACACCGTAACCAACTATCCCAGTAAAGTGGCCTTAAAACGCGACCTGGAGGCCGGGAAAATGATTTCTGTCTATCAACCAGGACCATTCGGCCCCGAAGTTAAAGATGGCCAAGTATGTTTGGAAGGGCCGCATTACCCACAGCCTCACAGGTGGTATGCAACTGCCCAGATTGAAGATGGGGTAATTGTAGGTAAGATTAAATAGCCAGAACGGTTCCGCCCCGGTTCGATTCCGGGGCTGGCACGACCTAACAACCAACTAAAAGAGGATATTATGGCACGACCCCAACTGATAAATAAAGTAGTCCCCGGACCACGCGTACCGGGTGATAGACCTTTCCAAGTTGATTACTGGCTTGAGGAAGGGCAGGACGGCGCCATTCATCTGTGGTGCGAAGGCGAAGGGACGCACCCGCGCAAAATCTTTACGATTTATGCCGATGGATGTGGGTATGTAAACAAACACACCGGGATACGCCCGCCTGGTATGGAAATCGATCACGCCGGGCGCATAGCGATAAAAAGCTATAACTAGCCTGTATGGTACTTGCCCCGGTTCGATTCCGGGGCTGGCACGATAGTTAAATAGGAAATAGATAAATGGCTTTTGAATTATTTGATAAACGTAAACCGGGATTAAAGGAACTTGAAAAACTTTCTAAAAGAATGTCCCGAAAGTTTAAGGTGGACAAGACTTGGATTAAGATTGGCCATAAACAAAGAGCATTACAATATTTTTCTATAACAGATACTATTTTAATTACTAGCCGAGCAATATTTCCTATAGAACATTTATTACATGAATTTGCTCATCATATAGTTTATCATAAACATTATTATCGTACTGGACCTCACAGAAAACCATTTCAAAAAACATTATGGAAACTTGTAATGTGGTATTATAAAGGGAATCCAGAAAAATATAATTGGGTAAATGAATATCCTAGAGTTGCCGCCTATGGGTTTAAACGGCTTAGTGGATTAAATAAAAGAAGGGCTAATCTTGCAGGGCTTAATTAAAACTAAACATTCTATATTTATCTTTCGGGATGATATAGCCCAGGATTTTAAATATTTTGCATGGGAAATTTATGCCGATGGAATTGGGTTTAAGATACATACCCATAAATGGAATAGACTACCTAAAGAGGTTATAACTTTATTTAATTTAGAGTGTCCACCCCAAACAGTTTCCTATTTACCAATACTTAATTAACATGAATAAGGCACAAATCGTAGCAGCGAAATCCGTCGAACGTGCTTTAAACAAGGCCGGACGAGTTGGTCTAACCGGTGGGGTATTTGATAGCAAATTTTGTCTGTGGCCCGGCAACTGTGAAGATATACCGCCAGGGAGAGAGTTTTTTGACTTGATCTATAAAAAAGGCATGGTCCTACATACTCCTGATATTTTTCTGGATGGTGGGGCAGGGGTTTAACTAACCATGAAAGCACTTTTCTGGATTGTAGCAATAGGTTTTTGTCTGGGTTGTTGGTATTTATTAACACAATTAGTTTTCTGGATTATCGAAAATGAAATCCTATCCCTGTAGAGTCTATTGTGATAAAGGGGTAGTAAAAGTGTTATCAATACAAACCAATAAATATGTTCAATTCTCTATAAATAATTGCCCTTTAGAATCTATTAAAAAAATGCAATTTGAAGGAAAATTTAATAACGGTAAAAGTTGGGTGATGAACCTTACCCAATCCGAGATGAACATAGTAAAGGAGATGAAATGAAACACACATCAAAACCTTGGAAGGACAAGCAGTTCAGATCTACAATTATGTCAAGTGAACAGTTCTACCTCGATTGGGCGGATTGGAACCATTCCAAGGCCTGTGTTAATGCCTGCGAGGGGATTAACCCCGAAGTAGTGCCGGATTTACTGAAAGAATTGAAAAGGATAAAAAAGGTTCTTTCCGAATATGGCCATATCAGCAGTAGTGCCACGGCTACTATAAAACGAATTCAATATTTTGTATCTAAAGCCAAACTTTCTTAACAACAAAGGAGAATGAAAATGGATTTAAAAACATTACACGGTAAGATGATCACCCTGTTAAATCTTAGGAACCTTAAAGCCTCTAAAGTTATTTTAAGAGGCTCTACAAAGAAGTTTTTAAGATATAATATACCTGGGAGTGAGGAAATGGTCCAAAACTTAAAAGAGGATCATCATGTCTTTCCCATAGATGACTTTGATGAAGTTAATCAAATCGCCTTAACTTACCTGGAGTCGAAAAAAGCGTTCTCGGCCCTTTCAGCAATAGCAATATAGGAGATAATAAAAATGGCTATTGAACATGCGCATGTATTAAAAAGGGAAATAGCAAATGTATCTGAAATAGATGTAACTAGTGAAGTTGTTCGTAGACTTTATGAATATGTTATATCTAAAATGGAATCTGCTTCTAATGCAGGATATAAAGCAGGTTATGAACATGGTCAAATAGATTTTCCTAAAAAACGAATATAGGAGTTAGAAAAATGAGAATATTATCACATACTACTATAGTATTTAAAAGCCCAACCGAAGAACAGATATTTGTAAAAATATCTAATGCAATAAATATACTTCCTTGTCTTAAATGTGGTGAGACAAGTGAAGCTGTATTAATACTAGTAGGACTTGATAATCCTACTCCAGATGAAGAATATTCAACTATAATATACCCCTGTGGATATGTTTTAGGAAAGGATACATGTTTTAAAGATCAGTCCAAAAAATCTTTTTTACAACATGATTTTGAAGATAGAGGGGAATGAAAATGATTTGGTTAGAGATTTTCTGCGATGTAGAAGATGTATCTAGTCCATCATTGATCGGAATAGATATAGTAAATAGATGGGCTGTAGTCCAATGGCAATTGAACGAGAATTATGAGGCTATTATAGATTCTGGGAAAAGAATTATTAGTAGATTAAGTTATGACGATGCTGTTATAATTGCCCGTGGACTAAGGCATCAGTTAAATGCTAAGGGTGAACAAGTTACAATATCAAATCCTAACCCCAATTCCAGATTTGTTATAAGGTCAATAGAATATGAATTAGATGCCTATGACCGAACAAGATTGGTTTTTAGTGCATTAAGCGAATTAACCAGGCCTCTGACCCCCTATGAGGCCTAATATTGGCATAACAGCCCATATCCTGGCCCTAAGCAACTTTGAGGGTATACCTACTCTACCATATAGGGGTAGGCCCGAAACCCCCTTAAAAGTATATCCTCGGGCGATTAAGATTTACCTAAAAATGACCTAATTAGGGTAAATTTGGATAAAAAGATAGTAAATTAACCAACGAAAGGAATAACATGCCAAATAATGTGCAAAACGAATTAACAATAACTGGAGAAACCACTGAGAAAGTATTTGAATTTCTCAAAGGTAAAAAGAAATTTATTGATTTTAATGCAATTGTACCAATGCCTGAATCTCTCAGGGGTGAGTTTCATAGCGGAATTACTACGGCTGTTGAGTATGCTCTAAAATTATCAACTAGCAACAACGTACTTTTGAGAGACCTTCAGGCTACAAATCGACGGCATAGTAAATCGGCCTTAGAACTAAAGGATGAAGAGTGGAATAAATTCATCATCTGTCTAAACAACGTTCGGAAGTATGGTCATGTTTCTTGGTATGAATGGTCAATCGCTAATTGGGGCACCAAGTGGAACGCATATGAACAAGAACGGATTGAAAATATACTTAGATTTGAAACCGCTTGGAGTAATATAGCCAAACTAATAAAGATGGTTAGCGAAAAATATCCTAAGGCTACTTTTGATTATAGGTGGGCCGACGAAGATACGGGTAACAATACAGGTCATATTATCTTTAATGCTGGTGAAAGTAAGATAAATATACCGGAAAACAACTCGAAAGAATCTTATGATCTTAGATTCTCCCTTTGTCCTAGTGATAGAGAGTATTATGCGCTAAAGGGAGGAAAATATGAATATGTCGGTGACTAATCAAAAAAGACAAGGGATCAATAATGGAACAAATAGAATATAGTTTAAACCTACTAATTGATGATCTAAGCGAGTTTAACCAGGTATCTAAACCTATATTTGTTTTAAAAAGAAGTAAGTTTAGATCAGATTATTATATGTACAAAGCAAATACTGAATCAGGGTTTGAACCTGTTAATGAGATTAAGATAAATATATGCCGGGAGGTTAAACCTGAGGACGATGTTCTACATTGCTTTGCTCACCATATACTTTATTGCAAATATCGAAAAACTTTCAAAGTTATTAACAATATAGATAGTTTTAACCAAGGATTGCCTAGAGGACATGGGTTAAAATATCGTGAAACTTTAATGGGGTTAGTGTGTCACCATTATTCAAATCCGGTCTGGTACGGATGGGAATATGAATTACCTGTCATCTATATGTATGCCCAAAGAAAGTTGGGAATCGGCCCTGATAGCTGGATTGAATGGGCTAAGAATTATGATAATATGGCTGTAAATTTTGGTATCCCAAAAAGTTTTCGGGGAAAAAGATTTGATAATTTTATTGTAGTTGGGCTAGATTATAAAAAGAAAAAACCCATTGTTTGCGTCAATGTAAACGATGGCTCAACAAAACTTTTTTCAGTAAATCACGTAATAACAGGGGTAAGAAAATGACTAATGAAACTCATTTAGAAATAGATTCTTTTACTAAAGGTGGTGGAAACGAAACATGTGATGGATGTGGAAAACGTTATAAAATAGGAGAAAAAATATTAGTCAATAACTTAGGTAATATAGGTTCTTATCATGATATTAATTATGATGATGATCGTTATAGTACTTTATGTAAAGGTTGTGTTCGGTGGGCTTTTCTTAAATTATTTAAAGATGCTTTCAGAAAGTTATTTGTTGGGGTTAAAAATTGATAGTCCTGAAATAACTTTAAAAGAGTGCCCTTGTTGTAAATTACAAATAGTGGACCGGGGGCAAGACCTGTGTGCCACCTGTGAGGCTAATAATCACCTCTACTGGTGGTTTCCTTGTAATCAGCATATAGGGTATAAAACTGAAGTAAAAGACCTTGACAAGCCTGTTATGGCCGTAGTTTGCGAAGTCTGTGTACAGGTTGTATTAATAAATAGCCCTGCACCCACATTGTTTAAATGTAAAAGTTGCGTTAAGTATGCGTAGCTGTAACTACAATCCCTTTACCTTGTTTACTTGCAGTCCAGCATTTAATCTCTACCTCCTTTTTTAAATACTCTATAAACTCCTCAGATATTTCTTTATTTAGTTCTAAAGCCCCATAATCAGTAAGCACTTTAACTATCGTATAGTGTAAAGTTCTACCCGTAGGCATCATTTCATTAGGGTTTTTCTTTAAAATTGTGGGGTCCGTGTGAAGAATCATTTCCTTTTCTTCGATTGTCCCGTACATATACCCGGTAACTTTATCCCATTTTATTATCAATTTATTGTCAATAGCTTTAAAAGGTCTAATCACTTTTTTTCTCCTTTTTTACAAACGGACCGGGAAATGTTATAGCATCTGCCCACTCGTTATCAGTGATAGATTCATCTACCGTTAGTGGTATATAATAATGATCTATTGTTGTACAGCGTTCTTTAGCCTTTTCCTTACTGCTAAAAACACCAACACCTCTAGACTTTTTCTTTTTCGTTAGGTAACCTACTAGATATACGTTCATTGTCGCTCCTTTTTAGTTAAACAATCTTGCCAACCTTTAACATACCCTTGTCTAAATATTGTATCGTGATTTCGCTTGATCATAAGATCAATTTCTTTAGCCCTGGTACGGGGTTTAACGGGTCTACTTTTCTTGTATAGCCAGCGTAACATTTTCTCATAAGTAACCTTACGGGGCATAGACCCTGCCTCTGTGCGAAATATAGTGGCTATTTCTACCCCTATTTCTTTAGCAATATGCTTTTGAGATAAATGCCCGTTATAACAACACCCATTATTACACTGACGGCCCAAACGTTCTCTGTAAATAACTTTACCAATATTATAACGGTATTTTCGGCCTGTGCCTAATGGGGCTGCCATTTATTTTATAATACTTTCAATATTCTCTCTAAATTTCTTCAATATAATCTTTAAACGACGAGCCTAAATTATTAGGGGCTATATCGTAGTTAAGCATTTAGTAACTTCTGTTATGGGTTTATATCGCAATATTTTTCTCTTTTAATTTGGGTAAGAAAGTCTCTATGTGTTTATGTTTATCTACTACTTGATTCAATTCATCTACATTTAAATCCATAGGCTCGTCCTTAAAATATTCTAACAATGCATCTACATAATTATCGCTAAACTCCCCGTTACTATTTATATATTGCTCCCAATTTTCTTTCTCCCTATGGGCTTCGACCTCATCAATTGTAGGCCGTGTATTTTTTACCAATCCTCTGGTGATAAGTGCTACAAGATGCTGGGAAACATGGTTTCTACAATCTTTTACAGTATCTACACTATTGAAAGTAAGGTCAGGATCACCGTAATATTTTCTAACGGCTTCTTTATAAGTTGTAGATAATTTTCCTTTTTTAGTTAAGAGCGCTTTATATTCATATTCGGCAGGAACATCGTGATGCCTAATAATAATAGATTTTTCTACTGCTACAGGACTAGAGGGAAATGGATCAATATACTTAGTTGTTTCCATCCCCCTTGCTGTCAACTCCGAACTCATTTCTGCTACGGCACCTTGTTGATCTTTTATCAACCCCCTTTGTACAGTTTCTTGTATAGGCGGCGGCTCTTTTACTCCTGGGTCTATAGGGGCATCAAGAGATCGTCCATAAGTAGTTTTAGGCCCACTCCCGGTAATTGTCAGTGTCCGTCTATATTGAGGCTCTGTGATAAATTGTCTTAAAATTAAATCGATAATTTTAGTCCTGGATAAAAAAGCCTGATTTGCAATTATATCAATTTCATTTATAAGATCAAGACTTATCGGCACAGGCATATTTCTTTTTTCCATCATTTCTCCTCTTATGATATTGTATTAGTTTCCATAGTTTCAAATTGATAATAGTCTGAAATATTAATCGCATATTCTAAGGCTTTTACCTTTTCCAATCCATTATCAATTTCCATTCCAATACTTCGTATTTCTGTTTCAACCACTATTCCCAATTTATCTTCTTTAACATTATCATCGTGGCTAAGCCGGTTTAAAACTTCTTTAAGTTTTTCTATTATCTTTCCGGCATTTTCTGCCGTTTGCTGTATTCCAGATATTTGATTACCTAATTCAGTTTTACATACTTTAATTAAATCTATATGCCATTCTCCTAAATGTTTTTGTAAAACTTGGGCAAATGTCTGTACTAACATTTGCATCGCAATTATCTCTATAGGTTGTATATCAGGGTCTTCTCCCCTATCAAATTTATCTTTAAGATTAGGATCAGATAATATAAGATATGCTCTATTGATACGTTTAATATTATTGTCGTTCCCACCTTTATCAGGGTGATGTTCTTTAGCTTTTTGTCTATAAGCTGTTTTAATCTGCTTATCGGTTGCATCGCGATCTATTTCCAGATCAATGTAGGGATCAGTCACTACTCATTTCCTCAATTTCTTTAAGGACCAAAATCCATTCTAAGAATATAGCAGCGGTATTTGTTACTGGTAAATCTACTTTTTCACATCTTTGTATTAATTCATCTATTTTATTTTTAGGTAATACTTTGTAAAAATCTATAATCATAGTCATAGTAGTTAAACTTGATACAGGATCATTTATTATATTTACTATATCAACAGTTGAGGATGATTTTTTTGGAGTCATTTGATTATCCTTAATATTGTAGGGGGACAGATTCCTATCCCCCTACATTTTTATTTTTTATTTAGGGTCAACTGTCCGTACAGGTTCAGATCTTGGACCACCTGTTGGAGTCCCTTTTTCCTCCTTTGTTTCAACTAACTCTAATTGATCTTCGTCGAATGTCTGACTATCAAGGGGTGCCCCTTTTTGATCCAACCCTGGAGGTTGCAAGGTTAATCGACGACATCCATATAGCCATTTAGATATACAAACTACTGTACCTTGAAACCCGCTTAGGAAGTCTCTTGCTAGATCACCATTTGTTATCTCAACCATTTCATTCTCCTTTTGTTGTATTAACTTTAGTCATTATTGATTACTTCCAATATTTTAATTATCTTTGAAATACTTAAACCCTTAATTTTAATTGTATAAGTGCCTATATTGAAAGATTGCTTAATTTTAAATGTAGATATAGGTCCGATGATTTTAAATGCGGGTACACGCCCAAAAAATGGTTTAGAGGGTATTTTATGAACCTCTAGTTGTTTATCCGTATTTAATTTCATTTTAACACTCCTGTATTATATAACCAAATTTCTCTTTACGTTCATTGACTATTTTCCTATAGAGAGTATTTATTAAACCCTTTTTCTTTAGATCAAAATTTTGTAAAATAACTCCTTCAAGACTTTCTCTATGGTCTTCTACAGCCAGTTCATCATCCATATTTAACCCTAATGGATTTAAAACCAAACGATTTATTTCTTGTACATATCCGGTATGGACCAGTTCTTCTTTTGTGATTAGTTTCATATTAAACTCCAGTATATAAATGTTATAGTACATCCTATTAATATAATTAATAGTGTTAACCACAATATAGCCATATTGCGATGGTATTTCGCTTTATTGTCATAGTAATCTGCAAGTTCTGAAAAGTATTGTTTTAAATTATTCATTGTTACTACTCTGAAATACTTGAAAACTCATTCATAAACTCTTTGTGAACTCGGTATATAGCCTCTATTGCATCGTTTTCTGTTTTGAAAGTAAAAGGTGTCACATATTGTAAGTGTTGGGTCCCAACAGGTAAATCAACATGAAATGGATATGCTTTATCAATATCCTTACCCACATCAGTAAAATCAACAATGACATATTCTAAAGACCCTACAGTATAAACTACTGTTCTTAACAATGGTTTTATAGTATATAAACTCTGTTTGCTCATTTGTGTTTAGCCTTTTCTATTGCTTCTGAAACTGGATTTAAGTCGTATAACAAGTGTGGAAGGTCTATAGGTTTACCCCATTTATCAAACAATTCATCGGGAGTAAATTCATCATAAACTCTACCGAATCTAACTATAACTATACCATCATAGGTAATATATAGACCGTCCGGTATATCTGCTTGGTCCCCTATACTAAAATGTGAAAAATTAAGATTTTCACCAACTTTTATTTGTGCTCGATTTTTATCCCCGTATGTATTATACACGCCCATTATTTTATCCTTATTTTATGGATTAACCAGGGGATATACCCTAATACGCCTAAAATCACAAAAAGGGGCCAAAAGAAAGCTACGAATCCTCTTGCTACATAACTCTCCCAATCATCCAGTTTCTTATAGAGAGTTAATATAATAACACTAATCAAGTAACCTATCGCATATGCTATTAGCCAATAAATCATTACTTATCTCCTGTTGAAAATTTTTTCATTATAATAGTATCATTTTCTACTTTATCTGGATCATAATTCATCATCACTTTTCTTAGTTACAGTAAAAGTATCAACTGCGGTCGTATCAGACGGACATTCCTCGAACCCGGTAAGGGCAAGTAACGCACCGCCCCATATGACAAGTTCAGACACAGCCACTTTTCCTTTATCGGCGTTTGGGGTATTCCGTTCTAACCCCATAAACCCAGCCATCATAACGAGTAATCCGATTAGTTTTAACATTTCTGCTCCTTTTTGTTATTCCTTAAAATGCCTATACTATAGGCACGTTCATTAATTGGTTCAAATCAGCACGATACTTTTCCGTATTATAACATGGGTCTAATCTATGTCGGTCACTTAATGCTAATACCTATCTTTTAAACATTAATTCCGTTAATGGTAGTGTAGGAATATCTAAACAAAATTTTATTGGAATTTGTCCTAAGTGCCACGCAATGAAAGTGGCTATATTAAATCTTGGATCATTTTCATATATTGCAATATGATGATCTGCTATACATCTTCTATCTATATTAGCGTAGGTGATTGTCTTAAATTTAATGTAATCTCCATCATACTCGGGTGGAGATTTAAATTTTGGTGCAACAGGGAAAATAATTTGATCAACATTTTTTGTTTCTATTTTTTGCCCGTCCGATGGTCCCCCAACAAGATGTACTATTCTAAATTCGTTCATATATTACCCTTTATTTCTGTGGCCTCATGGCTTTTAAACTACCTGTTGTAGTTTCCGAGCGCCTTTCTTCCCTTGAACGGTGATCTCTATGCCAAGTATCTCCGCTATTCAATGAGTAAACCTCCATTGAAAATACCCCGTTCTGCTTTAGGTCATCAATATACCCCCAATCAAAATCTTTTTGCCGCCGTCGCCCTTTGCGCTGGTTGGGATATTTCAATCCATCCTCCCGTAGAAAAACGAATTGTTCTATACAGACAAGCTTACATCCACATAACCCCTCATTGTTGGGATTTGGGCAGTTCGATCCGTTGGGGTGGGCGGGTTCAATACGAGCATTCTCGCCTTGGCAGTCGCCATAGAGGAGCAGAACGGCGCGATCAGATAATAGACTTGCCGCCTGAGTTGCCTGTCTTGTGCTGCTCAAAACTCCCAGATTGGCTAAATCATCTAGGATTTTTCTCCCCTCGTCCTCTCGCGGGAACTCCCGATGGGGGGCGAAGTAATCCCAAATGTCACTT
>SDBU01002038.1_pt1 | contig 27552 bp, 31 predicted proteins | sample 2277071 | NCBI WGS metagenome assembly SDBU01 (sample SAMN10397929, study PRJNA504765) | marine sediment metagenome | isolation source: marine sediment core GS08_GC12, 126 cmbsf | place: Arctic Ocean: Gakkel Ridge, Loki's castle | collected 2008 | reverse complement strand
ACTTAATGCGAAGAAGTAGTTCAAGGCTTGGCTCCGTTCGGACTTTTCGTGCTGCCACCGGCAAATGTGAATGCGAATGCTCGGGCCTCTTCATCGGCGGCATAGAGATTTTCGAAACTCTCAACCGACCTGGTCGTGCAGCGTTCCATGGTTTCGCCTATGACGCGCTCGATTCCGAGGAAAGGCAGCTTGCCTTCCAGGAACAGGTTCACGGCCACCTCGTTTGCGGCGTTCATGACGCACGGCGCGGTACCTCCGTCGCTCGCAGCGCTACTTGCAAGCTCGAGGCAGCCGAACGTGTTGTAATCCGGGCGTTCAAAGCTCAGTTCACCAACATCAGCCAGATCCAGTGTCTCGACGGAGAGACCTGCGCGGTGTGGAAAGTGAAGCGCGTACGAGATCGGAACCTTCATATCGGGCGCCCCCATGTGGGCGATGCTGGCACCATCGATAAGGTGAGCCATTCCATGAACCAGCGACTGCGGGTGGACCACCACGTCGATCCTGTCGCAGGGAATGTCGAACAGATGGTGTGCCTCGATGAGCTCAAGGCCTTTATTCATCAGGGTTGCGGAGTCGACCGTGATCTTCCCGCCCATGTTCCATGTCGGGTGGTTCAACGCCTGGGATGGGCTGACGTCGTCCAGCTCCTCGCGGCTGCAGCCCCTGAACGGGCCTCCTGATGCTGTCAGTACGAGCCGTTTGACGGTCCCGGGATCTCCACCGCACCTCTCTCCCCTGATCAGCTGGAAGATCGCGGAGTGTTCCGAGTCGACGGGAATGATCTGCGTATTCTTGGCCTCGGCAAGCTGCATGACCAGCTCTCCGCCGACGACGAGGCTCTCCTTGTTTGCAAGAGCCAGGTCAATGCCCTCTGACAGAGCGACAACGGTCGGCTCAAGCCCGGCAGCGCCGACGATCGCGTTCAGGACAAGATCGGCGCCCGAGCCGGTGATAAGCTCGACCAGCGCCTCTGGGCCAGCAAGAACCTCGCCATCAGGCCATGATCGGCGAAGTTCATCCGCACAGCTTTGGTCGGATAGCGCGACCCTACCTATATCGAATCTCTTTGCCTGATCAAGGATCAGTTCCCAACTGGAGGCCGCCGAAAGGCCGACGACATCGAGATCGTCACTTCCTGCAACCACATCAAGCGCCTGCCGTCCAATTGAGCCCGTCGAACCGATGATTACTATTTTCCTCATAAGGCAAAGTCTAGGCGTCCTGAGATCGCTGATGTGATGCGTGGTGATGAGATATGTGTGGTAGATATTCGATAAACGCGGATCCCGGTAAGATCGGAGACAGGTTCGGGGTTCTCTTTGAAGATAGCCAAACCCGTCGACATAATGTCAAACCCTCGCAAGACGTACCGGCCGTAGTTATGAGAGAAGGGCAACGAGGTGCCGAAAGATTGCGCTGGGGCTTGATACCTCAGTGGGCCGATGATGAGAAGGTCGGAAACAAGATGATCAATGCACGGGCGGAGACCATACTCGAGAAGAAGTCGTTCAAGCATCTCGTGAGCACGGCAGAGCACAGATGCCTAATTGTCGCCGACGGATTCTACGAGTGGATGAAGCCAGAGGACCCGAAGCAGAAAAAGACACCGATGCGCTATGGGTTGGTGGGAGATGAGCTGTTTTCCTTTGCGGGCCTCTGGTCGACTTGGTCCTCACCGTCAGGGGAAGAGATTGGAAGCTGCACGATCATTACAACGGACGCAAACGACCTGGTGATGGCCGTTCATAATCGAATGCCGGTGATACTTCCCGACCGGTCCTCGGAGGCAGCATGGCTGGACAGTGCCGCAGGAGGACAGGAGGTGTCAGGTCTTCTTGTGCCTCTCAGGGCAAGGGACATGCATGTGCGCGTTGCCGAAGAACTGATGGAGGGCCGATAGATCCAGATCCTGCCTTGCTGGCGAACCGGCACTGTTCATCCGAAATGCATCTCTTTAGCAACGTAGAAGATGACAACAAACGTGAAAAGCAGTGCGTCTATGCGGTCAAGGACACCCCCGTGCGCTCCAAAGAAAGAACCGCTGTCCTTGATGTCCGCGTCTCTTTTCACGAGCGACTCAAACAGATCTCCAAGCGGCGCGGCGACGGCCACGCTCAGCCCCAGGATTACGGAGTCCCAGCCGGTGATCCAGTCCTGGTAGTAGCCTACAAACCAGAAGGCAGCGATGCTTGCCAGAGTGCCTGCAACAAGTCCCTCCCAGGTCTTGTTGGGAGAAATTCGCTTGGCGAGAGGGTGTCTGCCGTACAGCTTGCCTCCAAAATAAGCGCCCGTGTCACCTACGAATGTGGATGCGAGCACTCCGATCACCAGGCCACCTCCATGAGCCAGCTCGCGCAACATCACGCCGTGTGAAAGCGCCAGTCCGATCCAGACGATACCGAACATGGTCACGGCCAGCGAGGCGGTCACGTGACGTCTCTCTCTTCTGACGATCGCGAGCAGGAAGACGAGAAGGAGCGACAGCATAAGTACCATCAGAATCTGATCTGCGCCGTACACGGTCGCTGTGAGGATCATTGCAACCGAGCCAATGAATCCGGCTAGCACCAGTGGCCTGTAGTCATGGAGAAGGACGTAAAGCTCATGCAGGGCCAGCACCGCGAAACAGGCAATGGTGATGGAAAAGACCCACCCCCCGAAGGAGACCACAAAAACGGCGAACACGATCCAGGGGATCGCGATAAGAACTCTCGCCAACGTGCCGGAGAGAAAGTCAGACCTCGAGGACTCTCTTTTATACTGTGTCATCTCGTAAACCGAAACGGCGCTTTCGGGACTGGTATTCATCCAGCGCCTTTATAAGGTCATCCTTGCCAAAGTCAGGCCAGAGGACGTCGGTGAAATAAAGTTCCGTGTATGCGCACTGCCACAAAAGAAAGTTCGAGAGACGCATCTCGCCGCTTGTACGAATCAGCAGGTCTGGCTCGTGCATGTCGGGAGCGTACAGATATTTTCGAAACGAGTTCTCCGTCTCTTCCTCATTCGATGAAGCTTCGGCATCGGCTGAGAATTTCCGTGCAGCGTCAAGAATCTCCCCCCTACCGCCATAGTTGAATGCAATATAGAGGTTCATTTGCGCGTTTTCCGAAGTTTGGCTCTGAGCCCAATCCATCTGCTCGATCAGCTTCTCCTCCAAGCCCTGTCTTCTCCCAACGAAACGTAGCCTAACCCCCTGTTCTCCAAGCTCGGGAGTCTCCGACTCAATAAGCTCGGCGAACATCTCCATGAGACCTCTAACTTCCCCCGAAGGCCTTTCCCAGTTCTCCGTTGAGAAGGCGTAGACAGTAAGTTCCTCTATCCCAAGCTCTACGGATGCGCGCACAATGTTCTTCAGGGCTTTTGCACCAACTCTGTGCCCCTCGAGCACCGGCACGTTTTGTGACAGCGCCCACCTCGCATTCCCGTCCATAACGATTGCCACATAAGAGGCGCTTCCCTGATCGACGGTAGAGTGATCCTCTGGTTTCACCCTTTCAGTATCTCTTCCTCTTTCCCTGCCAGAAGGTCTCCCATGGCTTCAACATGCTTGTCGGTGAGTGTCTGAAGCTCGGTTTCCGCCCTATGCTCGTCGTCCGACCCGGCATCACCCGCCTCTTTGAGTTCCCGCAGATCGTTAAGCACATCCCTGCGGATGTTTCGAACCGCAACACGCCCTTCCTCAGTGATGCCTTTAGCGACCTTCACCATCTCTAGTCGCCGCTCCTCGCTCAATTCCGGTATCGAAACGCGGATCACGTCTCCATCATTGGAAGGCGTGAGTCCCAAGTCGGCTTCGAGAATCCCCTTCTCTATCTGCGGGATGCATGATTTGTCATAGGGAGCGATGGTCAGCAATCTGGATTCCGGTGCGGCAATATTTGAAGCTTGGTCGATCGGTGTCATGGTTCCGTAATAGTCAACAGTGACGCGATCCAGTAGGCGGGGTGTCGCTCTCCCTGTCCGAACCGCTGACATCTCGTTTCGAGTCGATTCCACGGATTTGTCCATGCGCTGTGAAGCATCTTTTAAAAGTTCATCAATCACTTTCTCATAGCTCCCTCGCCTCGCTTATTGCTTTTTGCCAGAGACCAGTGTCCCAATCTTCTCGCCACGAGCGATCCTATCGATGTTCCTTGCGTCGTCCATATTAAAGACGTAGATTGGAAGATCGTTGTCCCTGCACATAGCGAGCGCCGTCGTGTCCATCACCTTCAGGTCGCGCTCTATCGCCTCCTGGTATGTGATGCTAGGAAGAAACTTCGCCTTGTCATTTATTTTAGGGTCTGAGTCGTAGACGCCCTCAACACTGTTTTTCGCCATCATGATCGCATCTGCGTGAACTTCAAGTGCCCTCAATGCTGCGGCAGTGTCGGTCGAGAAGAACGGATTACCCGTGCCGCCGGCAAAGATAACCACCCTCCCCTTCTCCAGGTGACGAACTGCCTTTCGACGTATGTAGGGCTCGGCAACCTCAGCCATCTGAATTGCAGTTTGAACCCTTGTATACGCACCCTGATTTTCAAGAGCATCTTGAAGTGCGACCGCGTTGAGCACTGTCGCCAACATTCCCACGTAGTCTGCGCTGGAGCGGTCCATTCCCTGGGCTGCACCCTGAACGCCTCTGAAGATATTGCCGCCGCCGACAACAATTGCAACTTCTATGCCTAGATCCAACAGGCATTTAACTTCCTTGGCGATAGCTTCCAATCTATCCGGGTCTGTTCCGTACTCAAGTTCACCCATCAGTGCCTCGCCGGAGAGCTTTAGAAGAACCCTCTCAAAAATCGGCTCGGAGCCGTTTCCGGACGGCACCACGTTATTCGCCACCAACCTCGAACCGGCTAAATCTTCTGATCACGATGTTCTCGCCGGTCTTGGATGAGATCTCCTGCCTCAGTTGCTCGATTGTCTTCTCCTCGTGCTTGTCCTTGTTCACATGCTGCTGGTTCAGCAGAACAACCTCGTCCAGCCATTTTCGCAACCTGCCCTCAACTATCTTCTCTCTGATTTCATCGGGCTTGTCATCGGCCTGCTGTTCGAAAATTCTGCGCTCTGACTCCACGTCATCCTCGGCGACGTCCTCCACGCTAACGGACCTCGGGCTCATCGCGGCAATGTGAATCGCAACCTCCCGCGCGAAACTAAGAAACTCATCATTCTTTGCGACGAAGTCGGTTTCGCAGTCGACTTCGACCATCACACCAATCTTTCCGTTCGAGTGCACGTAGCTGGAGACAACACCCTCCAGAGTCTCTCGGTCTCCGCGCTTTGATGCGGAGGCCTGTCCCTTAACCCTAAGCACCTCGATCGCCTTATCTACATCCCCATCCGATTCCGCCAACGCCTTCTTGCAGTCCATCATCCCCGCCCCGGTGCGGTCTCTCAATGCCTTCACATCTGCCGCGCTGATCGTCACTCTTGTTTTCCCTCCTTATTATCGTCCTTGGCACTTGATGCTGCCACTTTCTCGTCCTCGCTTTTCTTCTCTGACCCTTTCTTCTCACCATTGGAATCGTCTGGCGTATCGTCCTTGCCCCGTGCGTCTTTCTTCTCTACCTCTGCGCTCGGTGGCGATTCATCCTCTTCCGAGCCTTTGGCAACCTCTTTTGATTCCTTCGCCTTTGAATCCGCAACCTGTGCTTCGCGGACTTCTTTAGCTCGGCTCGCTGCTTCCTTGGCCTCTATTTCAGCGGCCCTCTTTGCCAGACGTTCCTCTTCCTGCTTTGCATCGGCTTCGCGTTTTTCCTTCTGTTCAGCATCTCTTTTCGCTTTCTCCTCAGCATCGCGCTTGGCTTTTTCCTCGGCTCGCTCGCGAGCAGCCTCCTCTTCATGTCTGTACTTTGAATGGCCGGCACTCACCTCTTCACCGATGCTGTCTAGAAATAGAGCGCATGAACGGATCGAGTCGTCATTGCCAGGAACAACATAGTCGATTTCGTTTGGGTCACAGATACTGTCCACAAGAGCGATAATCGGTATCCCGAGGCGCGCTGCTTCTCTGACTGCTATATCCTCCGCGCCGATATCGACGACAACGACCACATCTGGAAGCCTCTCCATGTCTTTGACGCCGCCGAGGTTTGTGTTCAGCTTGCTTCGCTCGGCCTCAAGTGACATCTGCTCTTTTTTCGGAAGCAGGTCCAGCCTTCCATCCTCTTTTAGTTCGTTGAGCTCGTGGAGTCTTTTTATCCTCTTGCTCAGCGTCTCGAAGTTGGTAAGAAGACCACCAAGCCAGCGATGGTTCACGTAAGGCATATTCGCACCTTCTGCGACCGCAACGACCTTGTCAGACGCCTGCTTTTTCGTTCCTACGAAAAGGAAAACCCCACCTTTGTCTGCGGTGCTCCGGGCAAAGTTCCTGGCCTCATCCAGGCAATCCTCAGCAACCTCGAGATCGATGATGTGCATGCCGCCCATCTCTGAATGCAGATAGCGCCGCATGTTGGGGTTCCAACCACTGGTCGGATGGCCGAAATGAAGTCCGGCCTCCAGCATCTGTTCAATGGTGACCTTTATCAAAATGTTCTCCTTCTTTATTCAAATAATCCCAGCCCCTACACGTGGACCCGGCGTTAGTCGCCGGGCAGGAACACGCTCTGAGACAGGGTCTCGCTCTCTTAGACACGACATTCTACGAAATGACGACAACTACCGTAGCCTATGCGCCTCGGATAGAGCCCGCTCGAGGTCGTCCGGGAGCTTCGACTCAACCTCGACGCGCTCCTTCGTGCGGGGGTGGTCGAAGCACAGGCGGTGGCTGTGTAGAAACTGTCGCTCGAGCCCGAAGAGCCCCCTGCGGCCGTACTTGGGATCACCCGCAAGCGGGTGGCCGATCGCTGCGAAGTGTGCTCTCACCTGGTGGGTTCTTCCGGTCTCCAGACGTACCTCAACGAAGGTGGCGCTCTCAAGAAACTCCTTTACTTCAAAATGTGTTCGTGCGGAGCGTGGTTTCGTCGTGTGCGTCGACATTGCAGTGCGGTCGCTTACATCCCTTCCAAGCGCAGCGTCAATCGTGCCGCTGCGAGCATCGAGCCTGCCTTCGGCCAGCGCAAGGTAGTTTCGTGATATTTCCCTCTTCCGAATCATCGCCTGCAGTAGCCTCTGCGTCTCAAGATCCCAAGCCACGATCAAAAGGCCCGAAGTATCCTTGTCCAAGCGATGAACGAGCCGTGGAGCAGAGTCACCCTCCTCCTCACCGCCGGCTGCCAGCACTTCGACGAGAGTAGGGCCCCCTCTATAGCTGGGCGCCGGATGGACGACCATTCCTGCGGGCTTGTCGATGACCGTCAGACAGGAGTCCTCGTACGCGACCCCGAAGTGTGCCGACTCAACAGAACGGCGTGCCCGTTCAACCGGGACACTCACGTCAACGGTGCTTCCAGCACGGACCTGATCGCTCTTTGAAACCTCGCGTTTATCTACCAAGACGCGCCCTGTCTGTATAAGCTTTTGCGCATACGATCGCGAGCCGATAGATTCATATTCCGCAAGGAACTTATCGATCCTCATTCCGCTCTGCCCCTCAGAGACCTTGAGCTTGTGTGTCTTCGCTTCAGTCACCTGCCAGACGGCCTCCGTCCGGATCTTCGGGCTGTAGAACGTCTGCCAGAAGCCCAAAGACGCCGACCACGATTGCAGCGTCGGCCAGATTAAATGCCGGCCATAACGATGGGTCGATGTAATCGGTCACGGCTCCACTGGAGATCCGATCGGCAATATTGCTGGTGGCACCACCCACAAGCAGCCCAAAGGAGACCCATGACAACGTGGAACTGCTTCTTAACGCAAGGTATACGGCAAGGCCGATCAGCGCTGCAAGGCCCACGGTGATGAAGATCGCAGCCTTGCCGGAGAGAAACCCAAAAGCGATGCCGCTGTTGCGTGTATAGACGAGCTCCAGTCCCGGCATCAGGCTGATTCTCTCTCCCAGGGACATATCTGCTCTAACCGTCGCTTTAATCATCTGGTCAATGACAACGATAGGAAGTGCAGCAACCGCGGCAACTGCAAGCATTCGCGAAGTGCTGTTACTTACAACTGCCGGCATATCAGCTCTGCGGCCCTTTTCTTCGAGAAAGAAGTGATTCGGACCGTCTTGTCTCTCGATCGCTTCCCATGTGCAACTACCGCTCGGTTTTTTTGTACGCTCAAAACGCCCGCAAGGAGCACGCTCACCGATCTGTTTGCCTTGCCCTCCTTTGCCGGAGCCTTTACTTGAAGCAACACCCTTCCATCTCTGATGTCGAGCAATCCATCGGCCCGTGCGCCAGCCTTTACCCTGACCCTGACGTGCAGGTCATCATCACGCTCGAAGATGCATTCGATGGCGGCCTCCTGATCCAGCTTCATCCCCCGGCTATTACCGGTATCAGGAAAGACCTTGCAAGGATAAGCACGAAGATTGCTATCAACGGGCTCAAATCCATGCGAAACCTTTCGCCAACCGGCGGGAGAAGGCGGCGGAATATCCTCAGATAGGGCTCTGTCACATCGTTGATGAACTGCAGTATTGCGTACAGAGATCTGTTGTAAGGGATCTTTGGCACCCAGCTCAAGATGATCTTTATGAATATGAGAATGGTGTAGATCCAGATCAGCTTGTCCAGGTAGAAGGCGATATCAACGCGAACGCTCGCGTATTCAAGAAAACCAGACACGAGTTCAATCACGGTTTATCCGCACCTCGACACTTGTTGAAGGCGCCATCGACTGCATCTGAGAAGGCATTGTCCACACCATGTTCGTCCAGTATGCTGATCCCAACCTCGGTGCTACCTCCCGGTGAGGCAACCTCTTGAATTATCCCCTTTGCATCGCCGTCGCGCTTCTCGAGCACAGCGCCCGTCCCGGCCAGCGCCGACGCCACTAACCTGCGCGACAGGTCGGCGTCTAGCCCGTGGCTCGCTCCGGCTACAGCGATTGCTTCGGCGGCCTTGCTGAAGAACGCAGGGCTGCAGGAGGCGACGGCGGTTACGGCATCCAGCAGATCCTCCTCAATCTTTATGACCTTTCCAAGTTTTTCGAACTGTTCGACGACAAGACGTTCAAGCTCGTCATCTACTTCGGCTGCTGTAGAGTAGGCGATCAACCCCTTTCTGACTTCCATGGCGATATTCGGCATCAGGCGAAAGATTTTCGCGCCCGGGGCAAGCTCTTCCTTCAGTTTCTCGATCGGCGTTGCGCCCAATACGGATATAACGGTCAGATCAAAGCCCTCGGTGACCTCGTTTATATCTTGAGCAACCTGATGAAGATGGACGGGCTTGATGCAGAGAACGACCGCATCGGATCTGCGTACCAGCTCACCATTTGAGGAGATTGCCTCCCCACCGGTCTCGCTGGCGAGATCTGATGCTTTTGTGGAGATCGAATCAGTGATCAGCACCTTTTCAGGTGAATCCTTGCAGGACGCCCAACCACGCGCCATTGTTCCGGCCAGGCTACCCGCACCTATCAGCCCGATAACCATTAATACGAGTCTACTTTGCTACGAACGACGTACCGTGAATGCAAGGTTCGCTCTACGACTGGTTGAAGAAGCCTTTTTCAACAAGTCGTGCCCTCTCTTCGGCTGAAACCTTGACGTTTCTGGGCGTAAGCAGAAAGACACGCTCTGCAATTCTCTGCATACCGCCACCCAGTCCGTACGTCAACCCGCTGGCGAAGTCGATAAGGCGCTTCGACAGATCTGAATCTGCGGTTTGAAGGTTGATGATGACGGGAACGGACTCCTTGATCTTGTCGCCAATCTGCTGGGCGTCGTTGAAGCTCTTTGGAATCAACAGGTGAACTCGCGAGGATTGGCCTGCCCCTCCGTTTCCCGTCGGCCTCAGTACCCTTGTTCGAGACCTGTCTCCGGGCTCATCGGAAAATATGTCGTCTATCTCGTCTCTACGTTTTCGCTTTCCCAGCCTTCGTACATTTGGGCGATCTTTGTATCGACCGGCAAGCTCCTCTTCAGGCTCGTCAAACTCGGACGTGCCTCCCACGTCCCTATCATCCTCGATGTACTCATCTTCCTCGGCCAAACCGAAGTAGACGAGAGTTCGATGCCAAAAATCTCTAAAGCCAGCCATAAATCAGCTCCTATTAGGGGAAAGTTCGCATAAAAGTTTGAAATACCTGCAACTACCACCTATATGCATCACGATCATTCTAACGGCTCAAGGGGCGTAATAACGCGGAGCCGAGCCGAACGATTGTCGCGCCCTCTTCTACAGCAACCGCATAGTCCTGTGATGTCCCCATGGAAAGTGTCGAGAATTCATGCCGTGGCGACCACGAACCGGTCAGTTTTTGGGCACGCTCTCTCAAGGCGGAAAAGTACCTGCGATTAAGCTCCGGGGACTCTGCGAGAGGGGGCATTGTCATGAGACCTCCGAAGTTCAGGTGCTCACAGCGAGATGCCTTCTCGATGAACGAGTCCAGATCGCGAACGTCCAGACCGGCCTTCGAGCTCTCCCGTGAAAGGTTAACCTGTAGCAGTGCCATGACTTCGCGGTTGGCCTTCGACTCGATCTGTGAGACGACCGAGTCGCTGCAGACGGAGTGGATCAGCCTGACTTCCGGCAGAATGTCCCTGACCTTGCGGCTCTGCACGCTGCCGATGAAATCCCATGACAAGATGTCTCCCCAGCGCCGCTTCTTTTCGATCAGATCCTGTGCCCGGTTCTCGCCCACGAGATCAAGGCCGGCCTCTGCGAGAACGCCCATATCTTCGACACCGACGTACTTGGTTGCGACAAGCAGTTCGACTTCGTCGGGGTGCCTGTCGCTCTTTGCGCACGCACCCTCGATATCTGCGCGAACGCGTGACAGATTATTTTGAACCGCTTCCAGCGTGACTTCAAACAAGCCAGACAGAACCTCCCTGCCTCCCAGTCAAAACATCGTCACGACGGTGTGAGAAGAAGTAGGCCTCATTGCAGCAGGTGCATAAATCGACATCGTGAAGCTTCCCGGGCGGGATGCCCGATGCGATCAGCTCCTCGCTTACGACTCCGACGAGATCAAGATGTTTCCCTTCGAAGAAACTGTCTCCATGTCCCAACTCGGACATCGCGGACTGCACCTCACTTCCCACCTCGTAACAGCACTGCCCGATGCCGGGACCAATGAAGGCTGATATATCGTCGGATACAGCTCCGGGGGCGCCCTTGAGCGCCAGAACTCCGCTGCTGACAATACCGCGGCCGATTCCTCGCCAACCGCAGTGGATCATCGCGACTGCGCCCTTTGACACCAGCGCCACAGGAAGACAGTCCGCGGTCAGGACGGTGAGGATCTGGGAGTCGTCATCGGTAAACATACCGTCGGCTTCAGGTCTGGAGGATCGTTCACCGAAGGCCATTCGAGCATCGACGACATTTGCGTCGTGTACCTGAACGGAGATCACCACATTGGATCCTTCGGGCTGGGCTGCCTTTTTGAGCCTCGCATGGTTCTCCATGACGGAGTCAGCAAGGTCATCCGTGAATATGCCGAGATTAAGTGAGCTGTAGGGACCATTACTGACTCCTGCCCGGCGAGTGGAGAACGCTCCGGCCGCGCCACCGTGGGAGAAAGATATCCAGACCACATCCCCTGACTTTCGCCATGAAAAGGGCTCTGCAAGCTCGGGCAGCTCTGCGTGCACGAGGTTCTAGTCGGTCTTCAGCTCGACGCCCTCGATGGGCTCTCGCTGCGCGTACTCGAAGTGGGCTCGTCCCTCAGATTTCATGTGGTCCGTCTGGCGCCACTCGCCTCTCAGTCCGTCCCTTGTATAGAGCTCTAGAACCATGTCGGCAATCTCTGTGTTGTAGCAGTATGCTGACTCACCGTCGGGATCGTGATATGTGACGCCGACAAGATCCTCAAGTCGAGTTGACACCTCACCCTTCAGCTTGTGCTTATGACCCTTTGCTTCGAAGTTCCAGAAAGTGGGTCCGAACTCACTTTTATTTCTCATCACACCCACGGGCCCCGTCAGCTTCAGATCGCGTCCGCCAATACGTGCTACGACCGGTGTGTTTGGCCCAAGCTCGCGTCCAAACCTGGGGACGAAGACACTCACACCATCAAAGAAAGTGTTCCTAAGCTGCTGTCCCCCGCTTGTGAAATCGTTGCAGTGCGTCCACGCCCATCTGGTTGCGTGCTTTGAGCCCCACAGGTGGGCCTGTCCCCCCCTTGCTCCATTTATCTGAAGGGTATTGCCGTCCATTTCGACTACGCCGTTGATCTCGACATCAGCGTGAGGAAGCACGACTATTGTCTTGGCAATCTTTGCCTTTCGCAACAACGGATGCACGTGGGAGTACTCTGGCAGTCTGGGCTGCCATGAGAGATCCCAGGAGTACTTCTTTCCACCGCTGTCGATAGACCCGGAGGCACCGAAATCGCTGAGGGAAGAACCGTTCATGCGTACGCTGAATGGATCAGTTGATGCTGTCATGGAATCGATCGGCAGCGTCAACTTCTCTCCAACATTTCTGCTCGGATCCTTTGGATCCATAGCCAAGAACCAGATTGAGCATGTCGGGGGCGCTTCGAGGGGAGCCACCATCGTGTACCTGATCCAAAAGCCGATTCCGGTTTCCGGGTCCGTCATCGTCACATACCAAACCTCATAGTGGCCGGGTTGTTTCTTCCACTTCAAGCCGTTCTCGTTCATCTGCAAGCGCATACGCTAGCGCGCTTTCATGACTCATTTGACGGTGAAGACTCGGACAACTCTCTGCGAGCCAGCCTGACGGCCGTTTCGAGTTCCTCCTCGCGGTCCTTGACGAATCCGTCGATCTTCAGATCGTACGTCTCTTCCAGCGCCCTTCCAACTGCGGGAGACTGTGGCACACCCTTCTCGAGCAGGTCATCCCCATCGATTTCAAGCCGGACGTGCCTGAGTACGTTCAGCCATGTCTCGATGTAGCCTGACACCCGCGAATCTTCCGGGGCGATCAGCTCTGTTGTTGCAAGCGTTTCAACCGGCAGATCGCGAAGAAGCGAGTGAAGCTCTGAAGGTGCGAGCTCCTCTTTCGAAAGCGCCCTGGCAAGCAGCGGGGGCACCGAGGCGGCAGATGCGACCACCTCCTGCTCTTTTTTTTGAAACTTCAGCCCGCCCAGGAAGCTGTATGTTTCCTCGCCCGACATATGTCGCAAAATCAGGGCAAGGCGCATCAGACTTCGATCCACATCGCCGCGATGGCCCTTTTTGTCGAGCAGATGCTCGGAACGGGCCACCAGGTCAATCGTCTCCGCGTCGCAGACAATCTTCGGGTGCATGGCCGAATCTATCCCAAGCTCGTTCAAGCGCTCGAGCGTATGTTGGATGTTGTCCGGCTCCAGTATCTCCATCAGTTCATCGCGCAGTCTCTCGGACTCAAGGTCACCCAGTAACTTCATTTCCACGCAGCCGCGAGCAAGTGAGAGCGTCCTGGGCTCCATACGAACGCCGATCCTTGACTCGTATAGAAGTGCTCTGAAGAGCCTGGTGGGGTCCTCAATGAAGCTGAGATTGTGCAGCACTCGCAGAGTCAGGAACTGAAGATCCTTGAAGCCGTCAAAGAAGTCATAGACGGACCCAAAGTCGTCCGCTTTCAAAGATGCGGCCATTGAGTTAATGGTGAAGTCCCGGCGGGCAAGATCGCGTTCCAGGGTCGACTTTTCCACCTTGGGCATCGCGCCGGGATGCTCGTAAAACTCTGTTCTTGCGGATGCCACATCTACCCTCAATTCCGATCCGTCTTGCCCTCTCCCCTTGATCACTGCGGTCTGGAACTTCTCATGTGCGTGTGAGTGAGCATTCAGCTCTCCTGCAAGCCTCATGGAAAAGCCGATCGCATCGCCCTCCACCATGAGATCCAGGTCGAGGGACTTCTTGTTGAGAAGGATGTCCCTGACGGCACCCCCGACAAGATATACGCCCTTTTCAGTTGCGCCGGCCCTCTGGACTGCCGGGAGTATCTCCTCCAGTGCGGGGGCGCAGTGCATCTTCTCACTGAACTGTTTGCTGGCCTCGGCGTTCGGCTCCGGGCCGCCGATGCTGGGAGCTTCATGAAGAGATCGCAGAACGTCCCCCTTGGTGACAACTCCCAGTGAGTCTTTTTCGGGCAGCGAGTAGACGGTAATGCACTTGTTCTCTGCATTTTTTGAGATAACGATCCGTGTCGAACTGCCCTTGGACAGGGTCGAACGAAGCTCGGTCGCAGACGTGTCTTCACCTGCGACTGTCAGGTCGGCAGACATGACTGCCTTTATCGGAGCGTGCCCGAGGTCGTGACGCATGGCTCTATCCAGATCTTCGCGCATCACCGTGCCGACAAGCGCTCCTTTCTCAACAACCTGTGCTCCGCTGTGGCCACGGCGCTGAAGCTCAACGAGCGCCTCGTTAATAGTCACTTCTATCGACATCGATTGAACTGGTTTGGACATAATGTCCCTCGCACTTTTCGCATGCGTGACAGTGCTCTTCACCGATGCAATCAGCTGGGACATCACGTCCTCGGCTGTGGAATCACGCACAATCGCAGAAGCAGCCTGCGCGTGACCGCCGCCGCCAACCGTACTTACGACACTGTCGGCGTCGATGGACTCGTTTCTGCTGCGGCCGACGACAAAAGTGCGTCCCTCCATCTCCACGCAGATGAAAAGTGCGTCCCAGTCCGCGATATCTCCGATCCTTGGTGCGAGGCCAGAGATGTCCTCGACGTAGAGATCATTTGTCGCCCACGTTGCAACAACCTTCATGCCCGCTACATCGATGACGATCCTGTTGTCAATCAGAGAGACCAAAAGCTCTCGCTGTTTCTCGGAGAGCGGTTTTCGCAGGTACCGGGCCAGCATCTGCTGGTTGGCGCCGGCTTTCATGCAAAACGCAAGAGCCGCAACATCGTCCTCGGTGGTGGATGGAAACGTGAGAGACCCTGTGTCCTCATGGATTCCCAGAGCAAATGCCGTGGCATGCATCGCTGAGATCTCAATCCCTCTCTCCGTCAAAAGTTTCAGCATGGTCGTGACCAGGCTCCCGTCTTTGCCAGAGACGACATTCTTGTCCTTGCTTCTTCTGCGGCCCGGATGGTGATCGAAAATCACTATCTCCGGGTTGCTTTGCTCTACCAGCGGTAGCGCAACTCCGAGCCTCGGCGATACGTGCACTTCAATCAGGATCACACGATCGAGAGAATCCACGTCAACGTCGGCAAGGTCCAAATGCGGTATTCGCTCCACATGCAGGTTGAAATACTCCTTCACATTCCGGTTTGGGCCCGCGTGCAGGCATACGAGTGATCCCGGATACAGCATCTGCGCCGCCAGCATGCTTGCGAATGCGTCGAAATCAGTGTTCGGGTGAGAAAGGATGATCGAAGATGTCTTCTCCAAGGCTCCCATATCAATCAATATAAGGGATCGCGTGCATATTCCCGTAAGATTTGTTGCGGCAGCCAAGCTTCAAGTAGCGACCCTCCCGCCAGCATGAGCTTGCCGAAACTCGTCGAACGTTGAAGTGTATGAGAGACACAGTGAGAACCATGAAAGCAGCATAAGCGAAGAGTTGCATTGAGATACATGTTTTCAAACAGAGGGCGCAGAAGGAAGCGTCTGATAATTGGTGGCATCGTGTCCGCCGTGGTTCTGGTCGGTGCCGCTGCGGCCGCGTACCTCGTCCTCCTTGCGCCAGATGCAGATGTAAATAGAGGCGAGAAGGTTGAATTCAACGCCAAGAAGAAGCCCAAGCCCAAGAAGCCCAAGGATGACTTTGTATGGCCCTTTTACGGCTACAACAAGGAACGGACTCGCTACTTCCCGTCCAAGCTGAAGCCGCCATTCAAGCCCATTTGGAGTAAATCGGGCCAGGTGCTCCTGGAGTTCTCTCCGGTGATGGCTAACGGTGTGCTCTACCTCTCAAGGAACAATGGCGCGGTGTGGGCCGTGCGCAGCGGCAACGGACATGTCTTGTGGAAGAAGAAGATCGGCGAGTTGAACGCGGCCTCACCGGCGTACAGCGAGGGCAGGCTGTTCATTGGAATGTTGTCCAGGCAGGTTGTGGCCCTTCGGGCGCGTGATGGAAAGAAGCTGTGGTCCTGGATGGCCCCTTCCAGAATCGAGTCCTCTCCTCTGGTTATAGGTGGAACTGTCTACATGGGCTCGGAGGACGGCACCCTTTACGCTCTGAATGCTCGCAACGGAAAAAAACGGTGGACGTTTCAGGCCGGCGCAGCCCTGAAGGCGGCACCCGCATACGCGGATGGGAAACTCTATATAGGTGCCTACAACGGGTCGATGTATGCAGTGAAGGCCACGAATGGAAAACTGGTCTGGTCTACGCACACTGCGGGCAGATCTCTGGGGCGCAGCGGAAACTTCTACTCGACGCCGGCGGTCGGCTTCGGTCGAGTATACGCCGGTAATACTGACGGAAAGGTCTACTCGTTCGCAACGTCGGATGGCCAGATCGCTTGGTCCTATGGCACCGGATCCTATGTCTATGCATCACCGGCGATTGCAGAAGTGCCTGGCACAAAACCATCGGTATACATAGGTTCATACGATGGCAACTTCTACGCTCTCGATGCCCGGACGGGGGGCGTGCGCTGGACGCATGCGGAGGGCGGAAAGATATCGGGAGCGGCCACTGTGGTAGGCGATGTCGTCTACTACGCCAACCTGCCGGCTCGAAGAACCGTCGGCCTTGACGTTCGCACAGGCAAGCGTGTATTCAAGTTCAAGACAGGCGGTTTCAACCCCGTCATCTCGGATGGAAAAAGGCTCTATATCACCGGGTACTCAAGCCTCTGGGGACTGATACCCAAGCCGAAGAAGGCTGAGCGCTAAAAGAGTCCGCAATCCTGAAATCAGCTTCGCGCTGGAGCAGTTCATGGACGTCGTGCTGTGCCGAGGATGTGTGGTCTTGCAGCAATAGCTATTAGCGCAGGCTGGAACTTGAACTGCTCGCACGATTCGATGACAAACCCCGCTTCCTCAATTGCGGACCGTGTATCTCGCGTCAAATTACAGCCCCCGCCTACGTGGGGCCAGACGATATTCACGATGCGTTGAAAACGTGAGAATGCAGGCGTGCCCCCGAGCACGTGCTCGTAGAAACGCAGTTCACCACCTGGCCGGATGACGCGAAACAGCTCTGCCAGAGCAAGCTTCTGATCCGGAACAGAACAGAGGACAAGCGAAGCGACGCCGTTGTCGAAAGACCCCGTTTCCGCCGGAATCTTGTCAGCAACACCGGCTTCAACTCTAATAGGAACGGACACCTTCTTTGCGGCCTCAACGGCGTGCTGCCGTAGGATGTCCTCCGGCTCCACCGCAAATACCTCTTTGACAGAAACTGGGTAGTGCGGGAAATTGAGGCCATTTCCTGCTCCCAGCTCGATCACTGACCCTGTCATACCCGCAAGTAGGGTTCTCCGATGCTCCGCCTGACCGTTGACTTCTCCGGCTTTACTTATCCGCAGGTATATGCGGGCGAAGATTGGGTGACGGATTGTCTCGCTTATCTCAGTCATTCTCAGTGCCTCCTTTGTTTACTCAGAGTTCTTGCAAGCGCTTCTCACAACGAATCTCGACTGCAGAACCAATATGCGGGTCGAGAGGATCAAAAACGTAATACTACGAGACTGTAGTACTTCAACTACGTCGTGTCAAGCTATCGACGCGCTCGTATTGAGACCCAGCAGTACGCAAGCCAGATGGCGACGACCAATGCGGTTATGGAAGCTAGGCGCAGTGCGAAATACAGTGGCTCGAAGCTCATGCCTGCCGTCATTGATTTCATTTCGACCAGCGCGCTGGCGTTGCTGACCACCGATGCCACGATCGCCAATGAGAGGACACCGAAACTGAGGGCGGAAAGAAAAATTGCCGTTCTGGAGACTCTCGCGACCTTGGGCTCGCTTCCGGCCTCAAGCTGCGCCACTCGTACGTCGAGCAGGTCGGAGCCCCCAATTGCGGCGGCCAGCTTCATCTCTGCCCAGCCGGGGCCACGCACGGCTTTATGGAGTGCGCCTGCGAGTGAGGTTCTGTCACATGCTTCAAGTGCGCGGCGGTCCGCAGCCAGCTCTCGACCGGCTATATACCGCTTCTTGAGGCTACGGAGGACAGGAAGGAAGAAAAACGCCTGCGGTATGACCCGAGCGAGCACTACCTTGAGAGGGTCGAGGTTGCATACGTGGTATCGCTCATGTTCCAGCACCGCGTCGAGTTCGTCCCGTGAGGTAGCTTCGATCAGCCCCCTGCTCACCGCGACTCGAGGAGTAATGAGGCCGTACGTGAAGGAGAATGGCTCATCCGCTTCAACAAGCTTCACCCGTTCGGACAGGTTTGACCGCTTTGCCGCTGAGGTCAAGTTGGGGGATGTGGGGAGTGTCAGCGACCGTACGCGACGATTGAGCCTTCGTGAGGAGATCAGCTGTGTCCCTAGAGATCGCAGGCCGAGGGTAACTCCAACTCCGTAAAAAAGCATGAGGACAAGTGCTGGGAGAAGATCGAATTCGCCAGTCGTGATCGCACCGAGCCCATCCAACGAGATTTGCTGAACCATGAGTAAGAGAAGAACGCATCCACCTACTGAAACCGGCAGGAGCGCCAGGAAGGAGACGCTGACCATGCCGAGGAGACTCCGGTTGCCGGTGTCGAGGTTCATGACTCCTCTGACAGCAGGCGTTCCAGACGACGTAAGACCTTGGGGTCTGCGTGGGCTTCATCTACGAAGTGCGCGATTGCGGCCTCGCCGAACTCACTCATGACATTCTTGACAGCAATGCCGGCTGCGTCGCTTACGAGCGCCTCGTACATATAGGCACGACCCTCTCGCCACCTACGTAGCGCGCCCTTCTTGACAAGGCGGGACATGACGGTCATGACGGTTGTATATGCAAGTGGCTTGGCGTGCTGGGCATTTATGCTCTCCAGGAGATCGCGGACACTTACGGGCTTTTCGGTAGCCCAGATTATCTGCATCATCTCGGCCTCCAGCGGGCCGAGTACCTTTTCCGTGCCATCGCCCCTCTTCGTCATTCAGTGGAGTCTACTACAGAACGGTCGTAGCCAGTAAGAATATCCGCAACCCTTTTCGGGGGTCAGGTCGTGCAATCATGCGTGATTGCACGACCTGACCCCATCTACATCTATTCCCTGACTGGAACGCCACTTTCCTTGAGAGCTTGTTTTGCATCTCGAATGCTGTACTGGCCGTAGTGAAATATCGAAGCGCACAGCACGGCGTCGGCGTGCCCGATATTTATTGCATCAGATAGGTGGTCAAGATTGCCCGCTCCTCCAGATGCGATAACCGGCACGTCTACGACACCGGCAACAGCTGCAGTCAGCGCCAGATCGTAGCCCTCCTTGGTACCGTCGCGATCCATGCTGGTCAACATGAATTCTCCTGCGCCACGGTCGGCAGCTTCCTCGGCCCACTCCACGGCGTTACGTCCGGTCGGCGTTCGGCCTCCGTTCACGTAGACCTCCCACTCGTCGTCGTCGCGCTGTTTGGCATCGATCGCAATTACAACACACTGCGAGCCAAACACTTCGGCCAGCCTCGATATCAGTTCCGGGTCCGCAACCGCTGCCGAATTCACCGCAACCTTGTCGGCGCCCGCGTCCAGGACTGCCTGCGCGTCCTCGACCGATCTTATTCCACCACCGATCGTGAAGGGGATGAATACGTTGTCGGCCGTCTTTCTTGCCACGTCGACGATCGTGTCCCTGGCCTCGTGCGATGCGGTGATGTCGAGGAAGATAATCTCGTCAGCGCCTTCGGCGTCGTAGTGTTCAGCCAACTCGACCGGATCGCCGGCATCGCGTATGTCTACGAAGTTCGTTCCCTTGACGACCCTGCCACGGTCTACGTCAAGACAGGGAATGATCCGTTTAAGCACCACAGCAGTTTCAGCCTAGCGCAGTGGACCTCGGAGCGTCACCCATTATTCCGAGGCTGTCTTGCTACTCGTCGAGGAACATTCGGAGGCGTCCTATGCCATCTTTGAGGATGGGCTCACCGTGGCTTGGTAAGAGCTTCTCATAGCCAAGGTCCGCCAGCTTCTCGATAGAACGAAGACCCTCGTCACGATCTGTGTCGATGCCTGGGAATGGCCACCGGCCGATGCGGTTCAAGAAGTTGCCGAATGTATCGCCGACGATGACCGCTCCGTCGCCCTCGTGTACAAGCGCTATGTGGCCTGGAGTGTGACCGGGCACGTCAATAATCCTCAACCCCTCAACCAAGTCACCTTCGCTCACCGGCTGTGAAACGCTCACCGGTTCGCCGGTCATCATGTTCCACCTGCTGGAGAGGCCCAGGAAGGCTTTTTGCGCTCCAGAGCTTACGGCTTCAGAAAGACTCATGGATCCATCGATGAAGGGCGCCTCCTCAGCCGATGCAATGACCGGGAGATCCCATTGCCGCACAAGGCGAGCTGCCGTGCCGGTGTGATCAAGATGGCAGTGGGTTATCACAAGGGCATTTGGTGGCTCCTCATATCCCGCATTTTTTAGCCCCACCTCTACGTTGCAGTTGAAGTAGCCGCTGTCAATCAGTACGTACCCTCCCCCGTCTATATCGACCACCCATACAGCAACCGGGATGAAGGTATTGAAATGCAACTGCCCTATGTGCTCAGTTACACGCGTGAACGATCCGTCGGTTCCGGGAAGCCTCTTGAAGGTTTCGCCGAGCACATTTATACCCATATCTTTGAGATCTTTGACCATGTGGATGCCCTCAGGAGCCTTCTAAGGCTTGCTGGGCCTGGCTTACTGTGAACTTGCGCTCGTAGAGTGCCTTTCCTACCACAACGCCCTCAAGGCTCGTTACCGCTAGCGATGAGATCTCCTCCAGATGCTCGAGCGAACCGATGCCGCCCGCATACATGAACGAGCCCTCCACTGCCTCGCCCACCTTTTTTATCTCGTCCAGGTCTGGGCCCTGCATGGTCCCGTCCCGGCCTATGGAGGTAAAAATATAGTTACGAACTCCCAATTTCCCTACCATCTTGAATGCATCTTCGACAGAAAGCTCATCGGAATCTTCCCAACCCTTGACTTTCACCACTCCGGAATCTGCATCAATCGAGACGACAACCTGTTCGCCATGGCTTTCCAACGCGCGTTCCACAACATCGGCATCCGAGAATGCGACGCTTCCCAATATGATTCGATCAGTGCCGGTATGCAGAAGCAGCGCCATGTCCGTTGCCGTTCGAAGACCACCGCCAACCTGGACCTGTGCATCAGCCTCTTTTGCCGCTCGCACTACTTCACTGACCTTCAGTAGGTTGAGCGGCCTTCCCCGCCGCGCTCCGTCAAGATCAACGATGTGCAGGTGGTCCGCACCCTCCTGCAACCAGTGCTTTGCGGCAGTGACAGGATCTTCGTCGTATATCTTCTCGCGTTCGAAGTCTCCCTGCTCCAACCGGACGGCGCGGCCATCCCTTATATCTACTGCGGGGTAGAGAATCACTGGCCACCTTCTTCTTCACAGATTTCAACGAAGTTTTTCAAGAGCGCGAGCCCTTCCTCAGAGGACTTCTCGGGATGACACTGAAAGCCGAACAGCAGATCTCGCTCAACTGCGCAGACAAATTCATTTCCATAGTCCGCAGTCGCCAGCACGTCATCAGGGTTCGTGACCGTTGGAGCATACGAGTGAACGAAGTAGAAAGGGGTTTCATCCCTCAATCCGTTTACAAGGCGTGACTGTTTTTTCCACTTCACGGGGTTCCAGCCGATGAGCGGCACCTTGAGGCCGTTGGTTTCCAGCTTTTCGACTCTGCCTTGAAGGAAGCCAAGCCCCGCTGAGCCGTCACCCTCGCTGGACGACTCGAACAGGAGCTGCATTCCAAGGCATATTCCCATGACCGGAGTGCCCGACGAAAGACGCTCACCGAGCAGACGATCCAGCTCAAGGTCGTGAAGGTTCTGCATCGCTCTGCGAAATGCTCCCACGCCAGGCAACACAAGTCCATGGGCTTCACGAATAGTCCCGTGGTCCCTTGTTCTATCAACGTTTGCACCTACGCGCTGAAGCGCCTTTTCAACGGAGCGTAGATTGCCCATTCCGTAGTCGATTATTGCTATATCTGTCATGCCCGGCCCTGATCAAATGAGAGTGCCCTTGGTGCTGGGTACGCCAGGCTCGTTCGGGTCAATTGAGACAGCGTCCTTCAGTGCCCGAGCGAAACTTTTAAACGTTGACTCGACAATGTGGTGCGCGTTTGTACCGGTAATGACCTTGATATGCAAGGTTATCTTCGCGTTGTTGGTAAACGCTCGATAAAACTCCTCTGTCAGTTCGGTGTCAAAGCCCGCTATGGAAACCCCCGGAAGGTCTGCTTCGAACGAGCAGAATGGCCTTCCACTGATATCTATTGTCGTCTGGGTAAGCGCCTCGTCCATCGGTATCTCCGCGCTTCCGTATCTTCTGATGCCAGAGCGGTCGCCGAGGGCGTCAGATACGGCTTGGCCCAGCGTAATGCCGATATCCTCAACTGTGTGGTGAGCTCCCGTGTCAAGGTCACCCTTGGCCTCGACTTTTAGGTTGAAACTACCGTGCTTCGCAAACAGTTCGAGCATGTGATCGAGAAAGCCGATGCCGGTATTCGCATCACAGGCCCCGTCGCCATCCAGGGACATCTCAAGCGAGATATCGGTCTCTTTGGTCTTGCGTGAAAGCCGCACTTCTCTTTTAGCGTCTTTTGCTGTTCCCATCAGGACTTGCGCTCTCTTTCTGCTCTCGCCTGCATCGATTGCGCGTGTATCTCGAAACCCTCCGCACGCGCAAGTACTTCAGCCGGCCCTGCCAGCCTGCTCACCGCCTCGTCCGTCAACGATACACAACTCGTGTAACGCATGAATGTTGAAGGGCAAAGCGAGCTGGAAAACCTGGCCGCTCCGCCGGTTGGAAGTACGTGGTTCGAGCCGGCTATGTAATCACCGAACGCGGTCGCACCGTTTCTGCCGACGAAAACACACCCCGCTCTAGTAACTCGCTCTGCGAGCGCGTCCGCGTCGGCACACGCAAGCTCCAGATGCTCCGGTGCGATTTCCTCGGAGAGCGTAATCGCTTCCTCACAGGAGCTGGTTAAAACGGCTGCAAGGTTTACATCCGTTGCAGTTTCTCGGTCGTTCACTGCACGCTCCGTTTGCTCAGTAATCGTTTTGATGACATCTGCATCCGGGCCTGCGAGGATAAGAAGGCTGTCGGGCCCGTGCTCGGATTGCGCCAGCAGATCGAGCGCTATCTCTTGCGTTTCGGACTGCGAGTCAACGATGACCATAAGCTCGCTTGGTCCTGCTAGTGCGTCGATGCCTACTCGTCCGAAAAGTTGGCGCTTTGCTTCCTGCACGTAGGCATTTCCAGGACCGACGATTACGTCGACGGGTTCAACGGACTCCGTGCCCAGAGCTAGCGCAGAAATAGCCTGAGCGCCGCCCATTCGGTAGATCGTGTCGACTTCGCATATGGATGCAGCTGCAAGAACGGCGTCAGGTATCTGTCCGTTATCGCTTGGCGGGCTGCAGATGGCCAGATTGTCTACTCCAGCGACCTTCGCCGGAACGCAGGTCATGATGACGGTTGACGGATACGGAGCGCGTCCACCCGGTACGTATGCAGCGGCACTTCGTACGGGCGTGGATCTTTTCGAAACCGTATGCCCGTCCGCGAAAGACACATCGATATTCTCCACTGGGATTTGGGCTTCGGCGACCTTACGGACGTTCTGTGCTGCCATTTCGAGCGCACCTTTTACTTGGCTGTCAAGATTCTCGAGTGACCGGTCAGCCAAAGCTGTATCTACCCTGATCGAATCGGAGTCAACAATGGCTCCGTCATAGCGCTTCAAAAGCTCGAAAAGCGCAGCGTCGCCTCCCTCCTCCACTGATCTGACTATCTCGCCGACAAGCTCGGAAACGCCATGTGGAGATCCGTTCAGCTGCCGTATTCTGTGTGAGAGTTCACGCAGACTGACCCTGTCTGCAGAGGTCAATTCATACTCGACTACGCTCACTGACGACCTCCCCGCCGTGCCATGCCTTCGCTCGGCGCGAGACTTCCTCCACAATGTCACCCTTCAACTTGTGTGCAACTACGTTGGAGATAAGTCTTGCGCTGCACTGCGCCAGCTCCTCACGTATCTCAAGTCCGTTTGCCTCGAGAGTCTTGCCTGTAGCGGTGAGATCTACGACTCCTTCCGCTAGCCCAGCGGCCGGCGCAAGCTCGACAGAGCCCCTCACGTTGATCACCTCGACTTGGCGGCCGGCCCGATCGAAGAACCTCTTTGTTGCACAGGGATACGTGGTCGCGACCCTTATCGATCCAAGACTTTTCTCCAATGCATCGGAAACTTTGTCGTCCTTCGGCGTCGCATAAACCATACGGCACTTTCCGTATCCAAGATCTACAAACTCATAGAAATCGTGTTCACGCTGCTCGATGAGCACGTCCTTGCCGGTGATCCCCAGGTGCGCAGCTCCGTATTCAACGAATGTAGGCACATCGCTTGGCCTCACCGTCACCACCTTGGCCTCCGTTTCTGTCCCCGCGATCTTGCCGACGTTGAACATGAGCTTGCGTGAGTCTGAGCGCAGTTCATCGGTGTCAAGGCCAAGCTCATCGAGCAACTCGATCGTCTTGTCAAAAAGAGCACCCCTTGGCACCGCGATCTTCAATTCGTCATTTTTTCTCATAGCCGACACCTCACCGTACGGTTGCCGTGTGCAGATTTTCAACCGAGATGTCAAAACCGACTGCGGGCAGATCCCTGCCAAAACGGCCAAGCAGGTCATCGTACCTGCCGCCCCCTCCAAGCATCAGACCCTGTGAGGAATCGTATATCTCGAACACGATCCCGGTGTAGTAACCGAGGTCCCTTACAAGTCCAAGATCAAATATGAATGTCTCGCCACATCCCTTTTCATCGAGCAGCTCGTAGCAGCGCTTGAGTGACCCCAGCGTCTCCTTGAACCGCTCTCCAGAGTGCAATCCAGCTGCCTGATCCAGTGTCTCCGGGCCGCCACGAAGTCTTGGTAGGGAAACCAAGAGCTCCACAGTCGATTCATCGAGCCCGAGTGCGTTGATTTCCCTCTCGAGTCCAACCAGGTCTCGTGTCTCCAGCTCGTGCAGCACAGTCGCTTCGGGCACACCCAAATCAGCCAGCACGGTCCGATAAAGCCGCGCATCGCCAATGCCGACCTTTAACTCATCAAGACCTGCATTTTTCAATGCCTCGCATAGGACGGTCAGCACTTCGACATTTGCTTCTTCACCATCAGCACCGATCAGCTCGACCCCCGCCTGTAGCGACTCTCTAAGCTGACCGCGGAGAGGCCTCACCGCCCCGTATATTCGCCCAATTGTCGAAAATCTGAATGGCGGATCAACGTTTGCAAATCTCGTTGTAACCATACGAGCGATGGGGACGGTCATATCCGGCCTAAGAACCAACACATTTCCGTTCTCGTCGATGACTCGGTAGCTTGAGTCAGTGGTTCGCATATCCCCGTGCGTAAGCACCTTTTCATACTCGAGAGTGGGCGTTGAAACCTCATCGTAACCATGCCGCGCGAACACCTCGCGTAGCTTTGCGGTTAGCGCTCGTAGCTCTTTCAGTTCATCTGAAAGAACATCCCGTGTTCCTGTAGGTATCGGGTATTCGCTCATTTCGTATCCGACTCCTGGACTGTTAAACGTACGATAACCGACCGGCAGATGTCCGCTCCGATCCCACTTCTGACTATCTCGAATCTGACTACTTTCGGTCTAGACCTTAACCCGTTCGGCGGCGACCCTCTCGATCCTTGCACCGAGATCACGCAGTCGCTCATCAATACGTTCATATCCGCGGTCGATCTGGACGATGTTGCCGATTTCGCTCTTGCCCTGCGCACAGAGTGCTGCAATGAGCATTGCCATACCGGCTCTGATGTCGGGGCTCTCCATGCGGCCTCCGTGAAGACGGCTCGGACCGCTGACAATTGCCCTGTGCGGGTCACAGAGCACGATCCGGGCGCCCATGGAAATCAGTTTGTCGACAAAAAACAGGCGGTTTTCGAAAAGTTTCTCGAATATCATCACCGTGCCTTCGGCCTGAGTCGCCAGGGCAAGTGCGATGCTCGTAAGGTCCGCGGGGAACTGGGGCCAAGTGCCGTCATCGATTTTGGGAATGGCTCCGCCAACATCGTCATTGATTTCTAACCGTTGCTCGGGAGGGACAACAACATCCACGCCATCGATCTCCGAACGCAGACCAAGCCTTCCGAACACCATGCGGATCATCCTCAGGTCATCGGGATTCGTGTCCTTTATCCTCAACTCTCCGCCCGTTACTGCGGCGAGAGCCATGAAGCTCGCAACCTCTATGTGATCGGGTGAGATGGTGTGCGTGGCACCGGAAAGTTGGTCCATTCCGTTTACCGTCATCACGTTCGACCCAATTCCCTCTACTTTTGCGCCCATTGAGGTGAGTAATCGGGCAAGGCATTGAACGTGAGGCTCGCACGCAGCATTGCCTATGGTCGTCCTCCCTGGGGTCAGCGCGGCAGCCATCATCGCATTCTCCGTTGCCATTACGCTCGCCTCGTCCATGAATATGTCGCAACTTTTCAATCCCTGTGGAGCGTTGAGCACGTACGTTTTGTCGAAATTGACCTCCACTCCGAGGTCCGCGAAAGCGTGCAGGTGTGAATCGAGACGCCGCCTGCCGATTACGTCACCCCCCGGTGGCGATATCTCAATACCCCCAAATCTGGCAAGCATCGGCCCCGCCACCAGAAAAGATGCTCTGATTCGATCTGCGAGACGTTCGTCTATTGCATCGGGAGTTACATTGTCAGCCTTCAGGCTGACTTCATTCGAGCCCGTCCAGGAAACCTTCACCCCGAGAGATTCCAATAGCTCCAGCATGCTCTCGACGTCCCTTATTCTCGGAACATTTCCGACTATCAGCTCATCCTGGGTGAGCAGTGATGCAGCCAGGATCGGCAGAGCAGCGTTCTTGTTGCCGGCCGGTACTACCGTTCCGGTGAGCGGATAGCCCCCTTCTATAACGAATTTTTCCATGAAGTCCCTTACAAACTACGGATTTAACAATCAATTATTACAGTACCAACCACCATGTCCAGCAACGCAACGCCAGAACCAGTTCAAAAGACCGCCAAGTCTGGCAAACGGCGCTGGCCCAAGGTACTCATCGCGATTGCCGGCCTACTGGTCGTTTTACTGGCGATCGCAACGATCGTTCAAGAGCGTGATACCAAGCCAGCCAAGGCCGATATCGGGGAGATCCTTGAGCTGCCCGGCGGAGATATTCAGTTGCGAGAGGATGGCAAAGGGCCGCCGATCGTATTGCTCCATGGTTACTCGGGTTCGGTGCACTGGTGGCGGCGGAACGTATCGGCACTCTCCAGATCGCATCGCGTAATACGTATAGATCTGCTCGGGCACGGCGGCTCGGAGAAGCCGAGGTCGGGCTACTCGATGCAGAACCAGGCAAAGTTGGTTGCTTCTGCGCTTGGGAAGAAGAAGGTGTCCAACGCACATGTGGTCGGCCACTCGCTGGGCGG
>SDBU01002037.1_pt1 | contig 27574 bp, 54 predicted proteins | sample 2277071 | NCBI WGS metagenome assembly SDBU01 (sample SAMN10397929, study PRJNA504765) | marine sediment metagenome | isolation source: marine sediment core GS08_GC12, 126 cmbsf | place: Arctic Ocean: Gakkel Ridge, Loki's castle | collected 2008 | reverse complement strand
GCCTCTTGTTGTCGCTTGTTCTCATCCCTTAACCTCACAATTTCATAAGCAAAATCATTACACCTTTTTGCTAAGTGTTCAGTTTCTACCATATCATTCTTGCCTTTTCTTAAAATGGCGGACCATCCGGGTCTTCCCAATCTCTCTGTGGGTCATCTGTATCGGATTGATTGCCTTCTGACTCATCGTAGGTTTTGGCTGGCCCAAATGATGTCAATTTCCATTCACCGGCAATAATCCACTGTACTCCGCCTTGTAAATAGATTTCTATCTGGTCTTGCGGAATATCGGTGGCACTCATTACAGCCCGAAATACTTCAGTTCGGATACTTCGCATACCTGTTTCATTATTGGACGATTGTGGGGCTTGTGAGGGGCCTTGCTGGGTCTGCTGGGCTTGCTGTGGTCGTGATAGAAGACCGCTGAGCGATAATTGTTTTTTGCCCTTTTTATCGTTATAATCTCGAAGTTCGGCTTTTTCGATTGTAATAAGGTTGCCTTTGTCTGAACGAGTAATGGCTTGGTTTTCGGCGTCAAGTCTTAGATTTACGCCGATACTGTCGCCATTATCTTCAATAACAACAAACTGAGTCCAAAAATCATAGGGTTTGCCGTTATATTCTCCCTTGACATTTTTAGCATTACCCACAAATCCCACTGAACCCGAACATTTAAGTCCGCTTATTCCGACATCAAGTTGCTTTATTTGTGCTATCTTCATTTCCAACCTCACTTTCTGTTTTTATATCCAATGTCACAGATAACGGATAATCCCGCTGCAAAGGCTGAACGCCCTTTGTCTCATTTGCCCAGATAAGTTTCGCGGCCAAAAATTCATCGTACTTGTCCTCAACTTCCGTGAACTTGTATCGCCGTTTGTTTCGTCGATAGCCAAGTTGTAAAATGCCAAGTTTGTACGAAACCTTGTTTTTGATTGACAGGGCGTGTTTGTAAGCGGATATTTGCAGTTCGTGGCTGGGCCAGATGTTTTGACCGGTTTTGATGTCAACAATCCAATTCAGGCCGTCAATGACAAGACCTAAATCAACCGTCCCTGCGTAGTTTTCTTTTTTGTTGACGATTGCAAGTTCGTTGACTTTAACTTCCGGCTTTGTTACTGAAAACCAATCTACAAAAGACATCACAGCCGAGTATTCTTCGACCGTCAATTCTTCGTCCTGGTTATTGGTATTGTTCCAGAATTTATCGGTCATCTGAATAGTTTTGCCGCTTATCAAATCAACAACAGCGTGATGCACCTTGCTGCCCTTGTCTCCGGCAGCGACTTTAATGGCTTCGGCTTCATTCCAACTTTTGTCGGCCAACCACTTGTAAAAGGGAATGCCTTTGGGATAATACTCACAAATCCACGTTACGGACGGAACATAGTGATAGACCGGCAGGCCGGTTTTTTTATCTGTCTTGGAAAACGCATACCATCGCTCATCGTAGGTTGTAATTTGAACGATGCCTTTTTCCTCATCGACCGTTCTTATCTCTTTTTTCATACCGCATCCCTTTCATATTCTTTTGTATATTCCTCCTGGGAAAAGAAGTCCCGGAAGTTATTTTGGCAATCTTCATCACAGAAGTATTCCAACATCTCTTTGTCCTCAAGCATACATTTTTTACAACCTTCTTCGGCGCACTTGACGCACTTTACCAAACAATCGGTGTGAACATCCGTGCCGCACTTATCACATTGGCCTAACTCGTAATCGTAAATATCGCCGCCGCAAGCCTCACAAGTGCCTACGATGTCAGGTTCCGGCAATTCGCAAGGGGTGCCAAAATGTTCTAGTATCTCAGGCATTGGTTATTCCTGTGCCCATTCTTCTAACATTGATTTAACGTCAGCTTGAAACGCACCGCAAATATCTTCATCATTACAACCTATTGCGCTACAGGCACCACAGAGACCATCCCTGACCTCTTGTTCTGCATCTTCTCTTAAATTTAATACATCTTCTGCTTTCATTTGGTTATTCTCCACGTACTGCAAAGACTTCCTTTAACAGCACAATCCTTAGTGCCGCTGCGAACTATCCGACCAATTATTCTCAAGTCATACAACCGCCGCTCGACTTGCATATATTCTAAGCCGATAATATGTGCCAGTTCGGCATTGGTAACGTCAGGATGCCTCTTGAGTCCTTCATAAACTTGCCTAGCGTGGCTTTCACGCTTACCGGACTCAGTTATCTTGTCCTCGGCAATGAACGAAGTTACAGAGTCGTTGTTGTGCGTAGCCGGTACTTGGTCAAATAGTCCTCTCTCCCGTGCCAACTCGTCAATCGGCGAAGGTAGAAGTACTATTGGGTTAAGGTTCATTTCGGCCTCCTATTCCAGGCTTTGATAGCTTCTTTTGACACATAATCCGTATCAGTTGAGATTCCACATCTGGTACAAAAAACCCAAAAAATATTACCAGAATCATAATCTTCATCTAATTCTGCTTTGCCGCCACAAAACGGACACGGTTTAAGTTTCTCATTCATATCTCCAGTTCCTTGATTACTTGGGGAGGCTTTGCTTCAAGGCAGGCGCGTAATTTTGATTCACAATCTTCTGCGCTAAGAAAAGAGCAATAAAGACAGTTTTTCCGTACTCCATTTTCATCAAGACGATATGCCTTCCAAGACACTTTCTCGGCGGAACAAACCCATTCTTCTACAATTTGATACTTAGCCATTAGTCTTTCCTTTCCAGATTTGGGTTTCTCTATTTCGCATTTGCAAATGTATTTCTTGCCTCTTGCTTCAACTGGTATTTCACAACTTGCTGCACCCATATCATCAAGATGTTCAGCCAGATAAGTTGCAAGTACTTTGCCTCGATTTAATTCTTTATTTAATTCTTCGCACATTAGTCTTTCCTTTCCAAAACTTTTTCAAAAGCATCTGCTATAATTTCAAAAGTTTTTAAGTTTTCGTATGCCTGTTTGGCTTGTTCTTTTTCTTTGCTGTCAGGCATTCGGTCTATAATAGATTTCATCTTCTCAAGACTCATTGCTTTATTATCCTTGGCGCCTTAAATCTCGTTTTGTCCCATTTGGCATATATTGTGATTGCATCTCCATCGTTGCGGATGGTTATGCTGTCATTAGGAATAGTAATATAAAGATGATGAAAACCACCACTACACTCCGGCGAAAAGCCACCAACGGACTCCGAATATTGATGTATTGTTATTTTTTGTTCTTTTATCATTCTTTACTCTTTCCTTTCCGGCCACCACAGGCACTTACAGCCTGCCCACAGGCCAGCTAAAATGGATTTAAGAAGGTTCATTTTGCGTTTAGTTTTTGGGGTATAATATTCAAATTTTTCGCTACACTGGTCATATATATTTCGCATACAATGACCAGCATCGGGTTTATAACAATCCATTCCCTTGAAAGCATCTTGATAGGTAGAAAACCAACTAATACAATCTACTTTGCATCTACGTTTCATTTTTGGTCTCCAGCAGCGATGGTTTGTCGTGGATGTTGCCGATGATTTCATCTGTGTCGGGGTCAAATGTTTCATAACTGCCGTCTTGTAATTTAATCATCCAACCTGTTATGTGGGAGATTTCGAGAGTGCTAGAGCCCCAATTAACGGCATAAACATAATCATAATCAGCGTTTTCGACCCACTCCAAGATTCCTGTAAACTTCACGCATAGCTCATCTCGTCGAACAATATCTTTGTGATATGTTTCCTTGCTGTTCTTATCTTTGAGGCTGGTGGATTGGCCTACTGTTTCAGGGATGACTTCGTGGTAGCCTTGGATGCCATTCGTAGCACCAACAAAAGGTCGAACTTCACTGTTGCTGTTCTTAAAGGCTGGAATGATAATATGCCTGCCTTGAACTTCGCAATAATATCCATACACCCATTCCCCATTATCTTTTCGCTTGCCTCTGGATTTTCTCATAATTTCACCTCGTTTAGGGCCAGCCCTACGGCTACACACCGCAGGGGATTTTTGCTTTATGCCCTTACTCTGGCCCTGTTTTTATTGCTGGCGGTTTAACCTGTACCACCGCCGAAGGTTGCTGTGCTATTTAATGTTATATTTGCCTGCAACTTCCTTTACTTTTGTCTCTGCCGCTTTACATCTCACATCAAAATCATCATAAAATGCTTTGCTTTCGTTGCGAAGTTGTTGTATTTTTAGATATGCGGACAGTATTGTTTTTACTTTGGGGGCGGGGCTTGCTAAACATCCCATACAAAGATAACAATCAGTGGAACCGGAAAAATGAACAGCGTGCGGGAATTCCTGGCCAGCAATATTTTTCTTTTGGCAGTCATAACAAAAATCTTTACTACAATTTGAACACGTATTAAAAACACTTTGGTCTGTGCCGCAAATGTCGCAAAATTTGATTTTTTTTAATACTTGTTTTTCCACAGTTTTATCCTTTCATAAAACGGCTCATAGCCGGTTGTTTGTTAAAGGCGAGGTGCAAGGACTCGAACCCGCTTACCCCGGTTCCGGAACCGGTGCTCTGCCTGTTGAGCTAACCCCGCAATAAAGTGGGCACAATATCTTTGTAGGTATCATACCCACTTCTGAGGAGGGAGAAAGTTGCTGGCTGGTGGGGTTTAACTGCTACCACAACTACCCACCAGCCAGCAACTTTCTCGCCTTTTCATTTTCGCCATCTGTAATAAGTCCTCCAAGATATACCCTTACAAGCGATTTGGCATCTTCGTCAAAACCAAGAACGGTCTCATCGATATAATTAAGCTGTTCTTTTATTTGTTCGCTTATTGACGGACTTAATGCACCAAAACATAATCCTAATTTCATTTTCCTTATCCTTCCTGCCCCTGGTTTAACACCCCGCAATTTTCACATTTTATTTCGGGCTCCACTTCTTTTATCGTGGTGCCTTTTTTGATAAACACATCAATATCTCGTCTGCAGTTAGAACAATAAAGCACTTCATAGTATTCATTGTCGCGCCTGCTATTACAAATTCCTGTGTAACGCCATTTCTTAGCCTTAGCCATATTTATCCTTCCTGCCCTGGTAAGATTATGGGCTTCCAGTGGGTGATTTCCCAACTTGCAACTAAAATAATTCCGTTTGGATGTCTAATGTGCCAAGTGCCTCCTTTTAGCAAAGCATTTGCAATATATGGAGTTCTACAATCTCCAGCTAAGATACTTACTTCTTTTTCCTTATTTGGTAATCTCTCGCTTACAGGTATCCAGCGATGTTTCTCAAGCTCGGCTTGGAGTTGCTCGTTCTCTTCTATAATCCGTTCCATTACTTTTTGTGCCAGTTTGGGGCATTCTTTCCACCACGCTTGAGGCATCGGTTTTTCACCTTTTAATTGTTCAATCTCCGTCTCAAGTTCCTTTATTCTCTGCTCTGGGGTTTTGTCAGACATTGTCAACTTACCTCTTATTAAAATCGTATATGGTCTAATAGTCCCAAAGAAGCACGGCGCTGATTATCCCGCTTGTTGATTTGTGGCAATGCCTGTTTACGTACAGCATCCATAAGTGCTTTTACTTCCTTCTCAGACATTATTCGCCTTTTAGATTTAGATTCAGTCATTTTCAGCCTCTTCTACTTTTTTTACCATAGCGGCGTGGCCTTCTTCGGCTTCTTTCCACGTACTGTACCTGTCCATTTCTTGGTCAAGTTTGCCACCAAATACCATTGTTTCAAAAAGAAGTGGTTCACCTTCACCAAAACGGTGGTCAAGTCCTAAAAATACAGTAGATACTTTCGCGTCTGGACTTACGGTTGTTTTGGCAACTATGCGGTCAGCGTTTTCAAACCAGTTTGCCCATTTGATTAAATCAACTTCTTCAACTGGATTATGATTTTCGTCCAATATGTATTTGTCAGACATTTTCCACCTTTTCGTATGTCTCTTCAAATATGTCGGGCTTGCAGGGATAAAATTCATTTTTGATACCACAGATTATCCAATCTTCAGGAGTTGGCTTGAGCCAGCCTTCCAACGTTTTTATCCACCATTCTCCTTTACCAAAAAACCAGTATTTTCTTCTCCATCGCAGCAAGTGGCTTGGCACCGGAGGTATGGGCATCTCGATAGAAGGGGAAACGCCATCATAACTTTTTTTGGGAAGCCATTGTTCTGCTTCTACAACTATTGGTTTTTTTCTATACTTTGCCATTTTCAGCCTCTCATTTCTTTTTCAATATCCTTGTGGTGGCGCATCAATATGCGTTAATGTATCAGGGTCATAATCTATCGGTTCTGACTGCCATTTGTCCGCGCCTAATTGCCTGAAATCTTCTGCGAAGCCATCGCGGCGGATAATCACAAATCCATCTTTGTTCCTTGCCCTGTAGTATTGTGGGTTATTCATTTAGCACCCGTGTTCGTCTATATACTCTAAAAATACCTGCTCTTTTACGACCTTTCCCTTTTTGATATAGACGTGCCAGGCTGTGCCTTCTTTGGGAATAAATTTGAACATTTCGCGGCAGAGATTGAGACCAACGTCCATACAATAATCAAGTTCGCACCAAAGTTTTCTGTCAAAATCAACTTCTTTCTTCTCTTGCCGAGATAACCGGCAATATTCAGATGGACCAAGCTGATAAAACTCAATAGTGTTCCTGCAAGTATTTTTCTCGGCAATTATTCCAACTACGGCAGGAGTTACATTAATAGAATCACTTTCATCATCTCTTGTTACATAAAAATCCATAACTATTCTCCCTTAAATTTGAATATCTTTTTCCACGCCATATTAGTTATTCTCCTTCTGCTTTGGCTCTTTGTTAAGCTGTTTTATAAAATCGGAAATGTTGTCAAGGCAATCGGCAGAGAATATAACGGTCAAAAACTCCGCTTCAAAAACATACTGTTTCCAAGGACCGTAATAGCTTGTTATACCCAAAGCTGTATTGGTTTCATTGTTTCTGCACTCCCAGATTGGTTTATCTTTCGCCAGTTTGTTCTTTTCCAATAAGACGTATCCAATGTTCTTAAAATGAATGTATTTATATTTCGTTTTCATTTTTCCCCTTGTTAAGCTATGCAAAGTTCGGGGCACGCTCAATCTCCGTATCTACGCACCCCGTAAAATGACCGACTTCCTGCCGGCCCAGTCCTTCTTTATCTTCTTTCATACAATCTTTAGGCTCGCCCACCCATACTTGGTATGGACACCATCTGAAATCGTTACAATCTAAGCATTTACTTAAGCATTTACTTGGATTGTCGCGCAATACTCTGTAAAAATTGTCCATTTTCTGTTATCCTTCAAAATGCTTACTCATTTCTTCGCCTTTTCACGCTTTCTGTTCAATCTCAAAAGTTTGTTGTAAAAAGCAATGGGTTGGTCGTGCCAACTGTATGATTTATTATCACAGTCAAAGGTTTTATCTATTAAGCGACCGGGGCAAAAATCACAATTGTCGTCTGCGTAGTGGTTAGCATAATCACAGAAAAAACAGTCATCTTGGACGTTAGGATAATTGTTTTCCTCCATCCATTCTTCTTTTAATTGCCATATGGGTTTTTTGTTGCCTGCTTCTACCTGTTCTTTAATCCGTTTCCACATTCGCAGGCATTCTGTCTGGGTTTTTTCCAGTGATAACTTTTTCATATTATTGCCCTTTGGAAATAAAAAAGGCGGAGAGGCTATTGGATGCTGCAGGGCAAACAAGGGGGCCGCTCCGCCCGGAAAGCATATCAATTACCCAGTTGTTTTGGCTTTGGCTGATTAGTTTGCCCTGCATATCTGGTTCTCCCAGTCATTTCATACGATTACAACTTAACACATTGTCGGCAGAAGTCCAGAAAAATCTTTAGAAAAAGTCAAAGAAAAAGCCTGTTGGAATGTAAGTCCTTTTATATCGTAGTCTTACAAGCGGGATAAAATGGGGCAATATGCAAGAAATCCTTCAATGTGGATGTAGCAGATAAGGTATCTGAGCAATTTTGTAAACTATCTTAAAAATAACACTTGACAGACCTATTTTGATATGCTATACATTTAACAGCCAATCACGGCTGTAAGGGGAATTGAAATGCGATATGTCCTGCTCATATTTTGTTTGTTATCAATTCTTGGTTGCGAAGCTGGAACAGGTGGTGGTTTTTATGGTTTCAATCCGATGCCCCCGATATATCAGCCGTACAGTTTTGGACTACCGCCGATGGAATTTCATAGCATACATGGTGGAACCTTTGAGGCTGATGGTGTCGGTGGCTGGCTGAGGCAACGAGAAATGGACGATATGCTTTGGCAGCATCAACACGGTGGAGCATCTTTTCCTTTTAATCAACCTCCTAACTTTCCTTAATTAAGGAGAAAATACCATTATAAAAGCCCGCCACCAAGCCTGAAAGGGCGTCTCAAGAACTCGGCAGCGGGCTGAGATTGAAGGGATTTATTCGCGTTCGATATTTGCTCCGGTTTTAGGCTTAGACATTGCCTCAACGTATTTATCCCACCCATTCGCTTTTATCCATAGACAACGTGAGATAACTGCTTGATGCATTGCGCCGGTGCAATCTTCACTGTCGGCGGTTATGGCTTTGCTTAGGGCCTTGGCATCATCATTGTCTTCATTTATTATCCCATAGATGTTTTTGTACCCTGAAATTTGAGGGTTGGCTTCCGGGTTAGCATCGAGCCATTTTAAGCCATTTTTTAACATTTTGCGACATTCCGCTTCATAGCCACCACCGAACCCAGATATTTCTCCCATTGTCTCTGTAAACTCATACATTTTCAAGCCTCACTTTCTACATTTATTATTCCACTACTTTTTATTCAAATCAGCCTCTTTTGGCTAAATATCACTTTTTCGGCTTAGCAGGATGCGATGTAAAGGGACAATTAGGAAATAATTGCACACAGGACCGTAACTTTCTCGCTCTTCGGCAATAGCGTAAACTTTCCTTGCCACACTTTGCCAAATGTTTGACATCACTTCTCATTTTCCTATCCTTTCATTTAAAGCCCATAAATTAAAATGGCTTATCAGAATGCGACGCGAGAGACGAAGTCAAGCGAAAGATACTGCACCATCTGGCTCTCTTACAAACTCACCATCTAAACTATGTTCTATAGGAACAGCACAATTATTGCAGATGTCATAAGGTAAACCACCTGCATAAATCCCGTGCGTGAATCTGCCGCAATACCTGCAATGGAACACTTTGGGGTAGTATTCTATAGCTGGGCGATAATTCGTTTTTTCTTTTTTCATATTATAAATCCTTTCACTGCTGTGCTGGATTGCAGGCTCTATATTCGCCCGATAAGTTTATCTGCCAACCCAATCGCTGCGGATTTAGTGGTTTCATAAGTTTGCAGGGCTGGAAGTTATTCACAAAGGATTTTTTTAACTTTATTTAATAACGCGGGAACATCTTTTTTGCGAGTTTTACTTTTGGCGATAAGCTCGGTAACATCTAAGATTAGTTTTTCTTGCTGGTGATGCTTTCTAAGTTCAGGGTCTTTCTTTAATTTTTTATCTAATTCTTCAAACATTTTTACTCACCTTTCAGTTAAGGTTGTTACAACTTTCACGCTCTTTCATTAAAGGTTAACATTAAAGCCCTTGGCCAGAGGTTAGTTGGCTGTTTAATTAACACATCATAAATAATTCGATTGCCCGTTGGGGAAAACCTTCCCGTAATGCGTTTTCTTTGAACTTTAATTCCCGATGCCAAAACCCCTGTGTTGCCTGCCATAAACAGTTTAATCTTTCTGCTTTTTGAGGAGTTTTACAGAGTTTTTCTATTTCATCTGTCATTTCTTGTTCTGTCATCTTTCCGCCCTTTCATAAAAGGTTAATAATACTTGCAGGCTCTAACTTGGTTTAGCTTTGGCGATTGCAGCTTTGCCTTCATCTTGCGCTTGTTTCAAGCCGAGGGCAGAGCCTAAAGTAACTACAATATCTGGATTGAGTTCACGAAACAACTCAATCATTCGTTGATATCTTTTACACGCAGCCAGCAAATCAGGTGCGGCAGCTATTAGGTGGGCTATCTTTTCTAACTCTTCACGGCTTGCAGTACCGCCGCCCTCTAATTCGCAGATACCAAAACCTTCTGGGGTGTCCTCAATTACTGCCACTGGCAATTCTTTGTTTTCGTCCACTTTCCATTTTTTCATTGCTACGCCCTTTCAAGTTAAGGTTATCAATTCATTAAAGCCCTGGGCCGGAGTCGAACCGGGCTGGAGCCGGGATAGCCTGCAATGTTAAGCATAGTCGGAATCTGATGTATAGCCTGTTTTTCGCTCGTCAGCGTCCAACTCGTCGGCTAAAATACAATCTTTACGTTCTTGGTCTTTTTCTTCTTCGGTCATATTATCCCAAGTGTTTGCTTTCATCTTTCACGCCCTTTCATTAAAAGTTAATAAAACTTTCGACATCACGTTTTCGGTTAAAATGACCGAGATATTCCCAGTGATTGTCCCACCATTCCAACACAAACCATCGGTAGCAACGGAAACTCCAAGCCCCTTGATTGCACATTCGGTCATAGATAACCTTGTATTTGTGTTCGCCAATAGTATATAAAAGTGTCTTCATATTTCACGCCCTTTCAATAAAACAAGCCCGCCTGAGTCCGGCTACACTAAACCGGCTAAAGCGTAGAATTGCAGCCGGAACGCCAGACAGGCTTGTTTGTTGGTTTGATTGTGCTTTAGCCGACTTCATAATACTTTACCTTTCTATCTATATCGGCTAAAATGGGCAAAAGTCAATAGTTAAAGCCAAAATAACTGTAAAATCAGCGTTAATACGCTGTAAACAAGGAAAAAAAGAAAAAGTAAATTAAGGCTGGACACTTAGCCGGTGGGATTGTGTAATGGAGGGATGAAGCAAGACAAGATAAATATAAACAATTTGACCGAAGCGGCAAATGCGTACATAAAGCAACATATGAAAGATGAGATTTCGCGGCTAAAAGAAGAAAGAAAAAGAAACAAAAAGTATATCAAAGTCTTAGAGAGAGTTTATATATATACAATTGTAGCTTTAGTCTTATACGTAGTAGTCTTTTATATTGTTAGTGTAAGTAAGTAGAAAGGATGTGTAAATGCTGATTGTTGGAATAGTAATGCTGCTGGTATTTATAATGTGGATTTGGTTGATAAACAAGCCTTGCACCGTCAGAGCAGCTATACTGTCAGCTATAGCATTGGTGGTTATAATAGGTTATATTCTTGTAATGGTGTTATTGTTGATAAATGGGATAATAGAGGTGTATGGTTAAAAGGGGTAAAGGAGATGTTGTCTGATGGCCGGCGAACAAAAAGGAAAGAAGAAAAAGAAAGCAGTTAAGGACTCACGTTTTGAGTGTATGTTTGATAAGAATGGCAAGTGTGTATTGGGCCGGTGTGTTAATGATTATATTTGTTGTTATCGGTCTGTTGAGAGGTAGAAGTAATAGAGTGAAGAATAAGTGGAAATGGAAGGTGATAAGGGCGGGTGAGATAGTGGTTGCGCAAGGCCCTGAATGCCCTAAATGTCATTTACTGTGTTCCGTGAATACATTTATGGAGCATTGTTGTCCAAGAGCTATAGCGTTGGTTGGTGGAAAGATAGATAATAAGGCAGAAAGGTAAAAGTAATATCATCCCCAACCCTATTTGACCCTCAAATCTTCGTTTGAGAGCTAAAAAATGGTTACTATGCGGACTATAATCCACAATAAGGAAAAATACCTACGACAAATAGACTTGGAGCGTATGTACCTGGATGGATTGCGAACCATAAATGCGGACAATTACCAGAGTGATTACCAGCGAGGCTTTCTCGACTGCCTCAATGGCCTTCTTGACGGTTTGGCAAGCCTTCGTATAACCCACGATAATCTTGAATAGGTATCAAAGTACCCGTTTCTATCGAACCAGCAAGGAAAACACCTGTTCAGTCCTTGTTATCAGCGTAATAGTACGGGTCAATGCGTGTCAGACTGCCAATTGGGCCTGAACCGGCCTGATACGGCTCTTCAAGGGGGCTAAAAGCGGCGTTTCTATCGAATGCTTCGGGAAAGTAATTGTTATGTGTGTTGTTCTGTGATACTGTATAAGTATTAAAGGCTCGTTTGGCGTCAAATCGGAAGGGCTGAATTGGCTAAGTTCAGTTATCCAACCTCTGCATGCTTGACACTAAGCGGGCCTTATTTTTATTATCCCCTCTGCCTGCGTGTACTGATAATGCCTAGGATGCGTTCTAAGCGGCGATAATAGCAATTAGGTGCTATGGTGTCCGATTGTATGCGTTCCGCCGTCCTGTAGCCTGCCTGTATGCTCTGTGTTAATTAAAAGGGGGCGGGGTAGGGTTCCAATTGGGGCGGGGGTACTTGCGAAAGTAACATCGATCCTCTCGTGCAATTTTTTCTTATTCTGCTTCGGCCACTGGAAACACATCTTTAATCCAATGATGTAATGTCATTTACGGGACTCCTGTTTGCCCATTATTCCTTTTGAGATTCCTTTGCCGCTTGGTTGATTTTCATCTCCAACATATCATAACAATTAATAGGAAAACCATTTTGCCAAAATCGACGTACTATTGTGCCTTTGCCATCACACAATAGGCATTTTACAGTAAGTTTTTTCTCAATTTCATCTAATTGAATTTTCTTGATTTCAACCTCGTGCATTATTTCCTATTCCCTACGACTTAACAAAGAGACGATGAATTTTCTTTGCTGCTCTTCTTACACTCTTGGTAAATACCTGGTAACGACGCAAAGTCTTATTACAAGCTATACAAACAGCGTACAGGTCAACACAACCGTCATCTTCTATAGTAAGTCGCAATTCCGAATGCGTGCACTTATCCTGTTTTTCTTCCAGGGTCGCTTCTTCCTGTTTTTTCTCAAGTCTTTCTACTCTTTCTTGTAAAGTTGCCATTATTCTTCCTTTTTACTGCTTGTGCAAAATACTTCAAATTACCCTTTGACGAGATATTTCTAAGGTTTCAAGTTCAATTAGCATTTCAGTCATTTTGTGTGGACACTTGCCTTCGTGCGTGCAAAGAATCTTGGCCTTACGTGGTTTATCTGCTATATCGCCTGGTAAGTGTACAATCTTTTGCCATATCTCGAAGGCAAGCCTTGTCTCGTTGTTCTGTATCGCCTTCCAATACAAAAACTCGAAGCCTTCAATACATTCAGTTTTTGTGGGTTTTTTGCCTTCAAGTGTGCCTGTTTCCATTATTCTTCCTTTCACATATTATCTATTATCTCAAAAATTTCACCGCAAGGATGACATTTGCGGCAATGCCACTCTTTGCTGTTCTGAATACATACCTCTGGATAACACCGGTGTCTATTGTGAAACCACGAACAGATAAGCCATTTTTTTAGGAACCACATTATTCTTCACGCCGCCCCCATCAACTGCGCCGTCAATATACTAAACGGGAATATCTCTTTGCATTTACAGCAAATCAGTTTGTCATGGAATGGCGGATGGCCAACGACAAAATAAATCAATTCCGGTCTTGTGTATCCCCACGACCAGTCTTCACAACATTCAGGGCATTGAGCGTACCGTTCATAAATAGCATATCGTGTTCTCATAGGGCCAATTATACTTTTCTCAGGATTTTGTCAAGTTATTTTTTGGGTCGTTTGCCGGTTTTTAAACTTTTTCCCGTAACATGCTGGGAAATTCTGGCGGCTTTGCCCTTACTTGCACCTTCCCGGCGCAGGGCCTTGTAAACTTTATGGACTTTAGTTCCTTCTGGCATTATTTAGTTCCTTTATGCAATTATTCTGCTTTCTCCCTACCATCTTCAATATACCAATTTCCTTTTGGATATTCTCCGCCGTTTATTTCAACCATAATTTCATCTTTAACCCCAATTAGAAACTCTTTGAGGCAAGAAAAGCATTTCACACCATTAATATCAATCCCTGTAATACTCTGTTCATTGCCGTTACATACCCAGTTTGCTTTCCCGCAATATGGACACCAAATTTTATACCAAGATTCTGCATAGTCTACATATTCAACCCGTGCCATTATTCACTTCCTTTACCCGCTTAAAAATCTTGCAATTATGGCGATAAGAATCGCATTTACGCAATTTTCCGCTTTATTTTCCACCCGTGAAGGTTTTTATGACAGTTTTTGCATAAAGTAACACCATTTTTAGTATTGAAACGCTGATTAGAGTATTTCGCAAAAGAAAGGATATGGTGTGCATGCAACCTGCCACCTGTTTTACCACAACAAACACAAGTAAAATCATCTCGCCGGAAAACTTCCAACCGCCAATTTGTGCATGCTGGAGAGCGCCGTATAAGTTTTTCCTTACTTGTTTTGCCATGTTTCCAATTCGGGCAAGATTTGCCTATTTTGCCGTACATCCAATTTCTTTCGCCTTTATTTTGTCCTGTTCGACTTTGGCGAGACAACCCTTCTATTTGTACCCATCTTGCGATTGTGCCCACAGAGGGGCCATTTAATATCTGGGCTATTGTTGTGATAAATGAACCTGAACGAAACAGCAATATAGCTTTTTCTTTAATCTTTATGGACCATTCATGGCGTCGGACAATTTTTGCTTTTTTAATCCACCCACCAATGGTGCTGCAAGGAACATAAAGCTTTTTGGCTACACTCCTGATGCTCAAACCAGTTTTATACAAAAATAATACTTTTTCTTTCTTAGATTCTGGCCAGCGAGATTTTGGTTTATGTTTCTGGACTGCGTGCATTTGCTTCCTATTTTGTTATTATGACGTACGTAGCTAAGGTACTAACTATACCAACGAGTGCACTAATTGTCAAAGCAATGTACCATTGCGGACGACTGCTATAACAATTCGTTAGTTTCTCAACGGAATCCGCTACTTTGTCAACAGCTTTTTCAAGATTTGTTATTCTGGTCTTGTTTTCGGCTCCGAGGACGCATTGCTCAGTTTGCGGCATTGTCAGGTTCCTTTAGTAATGAGTTTCTTTCGTAATTCTTATGCTCTTCGAGTTGTTTTCTTAACTGTTCGATTGTCTCATTGGCTTCCTGCAGGGCAGGGCACATCTGTTTATGCTTGAGACTATCTATAATGTCTCTAAGTTTGGCGTTGGTCTTTTTTAATTGTTCTAATTCATTGGTCATTTTTTGAAAGGCGAAGTCCTTGTAGAGCTGGTTCCGAATATGGACTTCTTTACTGTTTTCCTGAAGGGACTTTTGCGTCTATTTTTTCTGGACGGATACGTAGTAAAAGTCATTATACCCAAACTCTTTGAAATAGCGTCGAAAGCATCCATCTCGCCACCAATAAAAGCTATAACATTTTGGATAGGTATCGGCATTGCCGACCGTGTTTCATATAAGAAATAAGATGGAAACTGTTCCAGTTCAATCGGGCCGGCTTTTGACCGACTCCATTTTACAAATCGACCACTTAATTTCCCGTCTTCTGTAATTCCCGTTAGTTCACCTAAAGTGGTAAATTCTCTTCCGGCCCAGTCCTGACCCATCATTAAGTCTATCATTACGCGCCCGACGACACTTGCTTTGTGCTTTAACGATACAAAGGGACGAACGACAAATTTAAGTGGGTCTCGAAAGTGACCCAACAACGAAAAGTATTTTCTTCTTTCGGTTTCACCGCCCAATGCTCGGTAAATCGGCGTAATATCGACATCAAGCCATCTTAACCGACGAGGGCCTATTTCCCACGCTTTTCGATAACGGGTTACAAAATCTTCGTCATCAAAAGCGGCAAGTAAAAAGTTTAACAGGAGCGTTGCTCCTAAACCCTTGGCCGCTATTCTGCCCCAGAACAACCGATGTACCTTACCAGTTTCGCCGCGATTAAGCATCTGAACAGCAGACCTGATGTTCGATTCCGTCCAATCAGGAGCAAGTGCCAATAACTTGAAAAGATGTTGTGCCGTGCCACTTCTGGTAAGTCTCCCAAGATGCAGGCCGCCAAAGTCGTTATTCATCAGGGTTGCTACTGATTTAGCGATTTCATCAGTGGTTATTTCGCCACGTTCCAACTTGGTTTTGTTATTTAATACCTCGGCCTGAAATTCCATTAAAGCCGTACCAGCTTTGAGGAATGGTCCCATTTTGTTAAACAAAAACTTTATCTGCTTGTTTCTTAAACCGACCATATACTTGCGACCTTTTTCGGTAAGGTCTGTCTGGCTCAGGACTTTACCCCATATCGTTTGCCTTCCAGTAAAAAATGCAGGGTCGAAGTCTTGAATCTTGCCTATTGTTAATCCGTTGCGAACCAAAAGACGCAAATCGGGTTCTTTGTTCTTAATTGCCTGTTTGCCTATATTCCAGGACTTTTTAACATTTATGGTTCTGCCGCCCAACATACTACTTCTGAGAAACGCTTGGTGATGAAATAAAGCAGTAATAAGAATTGTTGCTTTTATCTGGTCGTTGTAAAATGTTATCGTTTTAACACCTGGAAGTTTATAAAGTGCCGAAGAACTGAATATCCTGTTTAGTTTCTTAGCAAGTTCCGGTTCGGCATATACCGGAGACCTTTCAAATAAATCACCTTCTTCGTTTACATACAAATCCCTACCGTAAACTTTTCCAGGTTCGGCCTTACCTGCAAATCGCCAAACGGTGAAATTGGGATGTTCAATTTGTATCCATCCTTCAAGTTGCTTATGTCCCATCAAACCCCAGTCTTTGCCCATATCCAACAGTTTTTTGCCTGCAAGCGCCCTTGTTCCCTGTTGACGGGCTATTCTTGATGCCGAGGTAACATCTTTTACTTTTAACGTCATACCCTTCGTCCAACCTTCTACTATGCCACCTTCAATTGTTCTTGGCAATGCCCTCGCTGTTCGTTGCCTGAATTTGGCAAAAAGACGTTGTTTTTGTTTTTGGGATGGTTTTTCCCAGATATGGGCGATGTAATTTTCACGAACATTGCGTATTACGTCTGCATCTTTTAGCAACTGTCCTGCTTTTTTGTTCTGCTGGGTTATACGGTCGGAAATTTGCTGAAGATTTGCAGGAAGATTTTGAGATAATTCATATATCTGTCTTTGTTCGCCTGTGAGTTGTTTTGCAAAGTCGTGCCCGGCGGGATGTTCTTTCAGGTCTATATTCAACATCATTGCCTGAGATGCCCGTGCTGTAACAACGTCGACATCAGGACTGTATTTTTTCTTCCCAAGAGCCTCAGCAATAGCTTCCTGGTTGGCCGCCTCATCTACATTGGCCACAAACTCAGCCTCATCCCTTAATTTCCAGTATTCGTCAAGAACATCTATCGCCGCTTGAGAATCAGTAGTAAGGTTAATCGGCCCTGTCCCTTTTTGCGTCATTATTCGTTGAGTAGCAGGAGGCGTAACTACTTCTTTAGGAATTGGTTTTGCCGGTTTCTGGGTTATATCTGCGAGTTGTTTTTCAGGTTTCCCCTCTGTAACCGCCTCTGCGGGGGGGCGGGCTAATGCTGTTATTCTTTTGCTAATTGGTACTATTTGCGCATCAAATTCCTCTCTAACCAACGCTTGTTCTTGTTTTATCTCTACTAAGGCTTTTTGCTGCGCCTCGGCCCTTGTTAATCCATCTTCTCCTATTTGCGATTCAAATTTAGCTGCTATATCTGTAGCAACCTTATCAAGCGCGGTATCTCTCTTTTTTATTAGTTTCAGTTGTTCGCTTTTGGCTTTCGCGATAGCCTTTGTTGCTTCTGGGGATATTTCCACCTTACCCTCTACAACCGCCTCTGCTGCGGGAGGGGCTTGGATTCCTAATCTTTTTTGTATTTCTGCATCAACTTCATCAAAAAATCTATTCGCATGGGGGCTATCTGGTGTAATAAAAATCCTACCTATAGTATCTGTTGTTGCTGTTGACTCTGATACTTCCTCAATCGCTCTGTCTAATATAACTTGCCCCCGTTCAATGCCTTGTTCAGCATACGTCCGTATTATTTCAGGTAAAAACCGTATAAAATGAGATTGGCCACCTATTTTTTTAGCTATTTATTCTATTTCTTCCTCTGTAATTTCCACCTTCCCCTCTGTAACCGCCTCTGCTGGTTTAGCCGGTACTTTGATACCCTCGGCAGGGGGTTTGACCACTGGCGGGGCAACAGGAACCTTTGGCGGTGCTTCTATAGGCACCTCATCAGGAACCAATCGTGGTTCATCAAGTACAAGTCGAGGTTTAGCAACTTCGGGAGCAATTCCGGCGCGCGGAACTATTCCTGCGCCAAGTACGCCAAGACCCGCACCGGCCACGATGTTTTCAACCCACCCGTCCATAGCGTGTGAAATACCTTCTCTGATGGCAAGAGGTACGGACTCAAGGTCTTTGGCGTTATAACCGAAATATTCAAGGAAATTCTCTCCTATGCCCTGAACGAATTCCTGGGCGGCCTCCAAAGTGCCTACTTTTAACATCTTCTTCAAAAGATGTTTACTTGGTTTCAAGACCTGCTCGAAGGGTATTTTCTCCGTTACATATTCCCAGGATGCGGTCAACATAGCAATCGCTCCAGCCATTGCCCTGTCCGTTCCCGCTTCTCGTTGTCTTTTATATGCGCTGGCACCTGATATGCTTGAAATAAACAATAAGCCGGCTTGAGGACTTTTGGTGAGTACAGATATCGCTATGGCAGCTATATAGTTCGGTGCGGCTTCGGCAATGACAGATATACCCTTGGTTATAGGCATTTGGCCCCACTTGGCCTGCATTATTTCAGGTGAGGGCGCTTCCCAACCCTTACTGGCTTGTTCCTGCCAATAATCGGCCCATTGTACGGCTTTTTGTGTAAACCATTCAGCATCTTCCTTAAATGTTTTAACTAATCTTTGTTTTTCTTCTATCGGCACTTCCTCACTTCGTAACGTACCAAGTAGTTTTTTGGCCCTGAACGCCCTGTAAGTATTTGCAAGTGGACTTTGCTCAGACGCCCATTGAACAAGACTGCCGGTAGTTCCTATTAAATTCTCTATACCTCTCGTAAAAGCCTTTGCCGGTTCCATTAACTTTTGTCTAAAAGGGAAACGCGGCTCATCTAAAACAAGACGTGGCTTAGGTTCGTCCAATACTAATCTTGGCATCATTCAATCCTGTACTTTTTACCTCTTCTCATCACTTTCCATACGTTATTTTCCATAAAGGCATCAGGATATTCTGAATATGGAGATTTTTTCTTGCCAAACAGCATCCTTGGTTCACGTGTTTTAATATCATAAGTAAGTGGTTCGCCTGGCCGAAGGTCAAGTTCCGGTACACCCGCCTCGATTGTTCCGATTCGTGCCTCTCCCATTGCACCGCGCTCTTCTGCACGGGGGAATGGTCTTTGTGCCGAAACCTCTGTAGGAACTTCTGTCGGAGTTTCTAATTTATCTGAACGTCCTCTGGCTCCCCACAATTTACCAAGACTCCAAATTGGTGGTGTTATAGCTTTCTTGAGAAATTGTCCTATTCCGGAAGGTTCTTCTTCCCTATGACCTATTTCCCAATAAGATTCTAATTGTCGTTGCTTAACAGGGTCTTGCTCAGGGTTATAAATAGAATAAAATTCTTCAGGTGTTTCGTAAGCTACTCCTTCTTTTGCTTCTTTTCTAATTTGTGTTATCTGGCCTGGAGAAAGACCTTCACCTTGCTCAGGCGCTTCAAATTCCCGTTCCTTCAATTCAACCAACCTGCGTTGAAGCCCCAATTGTTGTTCTGCTCTTTCAGCACCGGTTTGCTGCAATTCCATTAAACTTTGACGATATTGCTCTTGCACAAGCATCTGTCGCATCTGAAGATAAGAATTTAAGAACCCCTGTATAGCAGAGGCGCCGGCGCCGGCTTGCCCGCCGTAAGGATTTTGATTATATGGACTCATAATTTTTCCTAACTGGGTAACGTCATATATGCACCCATTTGTGCCATACCGCCAAGGGCCTGACCCTGGGCCGCACGCCGACCTGCACCTGACAGGGTTTTATACATCTGTGCTTGGGCGCGAAGTATCGGGGTTTGTTTTTCTATATTTTTTATATTCTGGAACATTGTAAGAGCGTTTCTGAATTCTTCTTCCCTTTGGGCCGCTTTCCATTCGGCAGGTCTTGTTAATCCGGCCATTCTTTCGCCGGCAACACCTACCAAACTACTAATATCCCTGCCCGTGCGAACACCACCCGTCATAGAAGTTAAAAAGCCTCTTGCCTGCCTGAATTTTGCTCCCTCTTGACGTTTAATCCTGCCCATATAAATACTTGCCAGGTTCTCCGGCATTAGACCTTCTTTGTATTGCTCTTTGGTCTTTTCAAATAAAGTCTTTTGTAACTTTACCCCTTCTTTAGATAATGGAATATCGAATTGTGGAGCGAAACCAGTCGCCCCACCGCCGAAAGCCTGCATGGCACTTAGGCCCATTCCAGCGCCCATCATCATAGGGAATAGATTGCTTGCGCTGAATAAACCTGCACCGCCGGCAGCGGCTGTTGAAGCCAATGCCTCTCCCATTACACCTAACGCCCCAGGCGCTGCTGCTGCTAATAGTGGTGCTGGCATTAACTCACACCCCCCTTCGTACTCATCATTTGTGCATATCGAGAAGCTGCAAGTGTCCCTGCGGCGCCACCTAAGCCATAACCCAGTTGCGAACCGAAAGTTGGCATCTGTGATAATTGGGCTTGTTGTTGATTGTATATACTCATAATATCAGCACCTAATCGTTTTTCCTCACCGAGCAGTTGTGCCGCCATTGTCATACCTTCCTGCTGTTCTTCAAAGCGCGTCATTCTTTCCTGTTCCCGCAAATCCTGCAATCCACCGTAATAACCTCTTTTTAATTCTCCCTTGGCATATTCCCTGACTTTTATATCCGCCCTCGGAACCATACGATTTAAGTAACTTGCAATCATAGGTCGGGTTTCTTTATACCCTTTTGTCAGGGCCGATATCGTCGGGCCGTAACGGTCGAAAGGTTTCGCGCCACGGGCAGCCAATAAACCTCCGCCGGCCATAGCCCTTTCAGCGGCACTGTAAAGTACACTTTGAGAGTATTGACCCATCGGGCCAAGTTGAGGTTGGGGAGGTAGCTTGGCTTTTTTGCCCTTTCCGCCAAAGATAGACATCCCGCCGATACCAATACCACCGCCAATCGCCATAGCAGTAAGTGTGCCTATTGCCATTAAATCCTCATTTCTCTTAATTTATCACAACACATTGCAGTAATGTCTTCTCCTAAGTAATGGCGTGCGTGGCATATTTCAGGTCGTGTTTCATATATTTTGCACAAGTGATTTTCCTTGTCGTAATGTTCACAGAGATTACCCCACAAAAGAGGTGATAAAATTTCACAGCAGGCCCCGCATTTTTGGCATTCCCACATTTAATATCCTATTGCTATCCACCTATTGGCAACCATTTAATAGCAGTTGCGCCTGTTACCTTCCAATAATCACCTTTTTTAACCGGGAAACAAATTGACCCTTTAACGACACCACCGGCGTCATCATATTCTCTTGCTATAAGGGTTGTTGGGGTGGAAGTGCTGTCAGTGTATCCATTTAAGGCTGTAATTGTTTCTTCAGAGCGGGCAACCACAAAACCATCAGTTGCCGCTAAATAGTTTGTGCTGTTTGCCTTAGTTGCCCAAGTGCCGAAAGCATCATCGTCGGGGAAGGCTGCCGCAACGTGCGCTTTAATCGCCTGTTGACTTGAAACCGCCGTTGCCGAATCAGAGGTCATAGCATCTTCGTCTTTGAAGAAAGCGGCGGCCATTTGTGTTGATGTAAGGCCGGATATTCTTGCTAATGGTAGTATGCCGGAAGTTAGATTGGCCGCGTTAAAGGCGTTTATTGCGTCAAGAATATTATTAAAATTTGTGTTCATTTGGTTTGCTACAGCGGTCTCGTTTGCTACGAAAGTATATGTAATTGAATAAGTTTCTGCTGCCATAATTAACTCCCAAGTCTTACGGGTAATGTTTTATAGAACAAAGTCAATTCCGTTAAAGCGGTATCCTGACTATCTGAGCAGGTAAGTGTTATTTGAACATCTCTTCCTTTGCCGCCGGATGGTATTTTCGAGTGGGCAAATTGGGGTATGCGCACGTGTTCTCCCCAGTTAAAATTACCCCACGTTCCCTGTCCCCATATCAACCACTCATTGTCTGCCGCGTAAGAATCTGTACTGAAAACAAATGATTTGGTTTTTATAAAAGTTCCGGCATCGAAAGAAAGCGTTGCCAGATAAGTCGCCCCACTGGTTACAGAGTGAAGTAAAATAGACCGAATCAATGCGGGGTTTTGTGTAAACAGAAATTTCTTTGTTTTCAATTCGGTGATAAGAGGATGACTTGTAGTGGCGTCGTATTCGGTCTTTGTATAATAATCGTCTGCGCCGGCAAAGTCATGTTCCATTATATATTTACGGCCATTGTCGGCACTGTACAAAATACCGTTGAACGGGTATAAATCGTTTGCGCTCCAGTCCAAAGAACTCCATCCCCCGTAAAAACCCTGTTTCATAAGTTTGATACCTGCGTTTACGTCCCAGACTAAAGTTGCGGTATTAACTGTCTGATTCAGGCCGGTGTAAGACAGATAATATCTGTCCTTATAAAAACAACTGGTAGAATTGATTCTGCGAAGGGTAGGTATATTTATAATTTTATCTTTTATCGGCTCACCTATCGGGAATGGAAAGTCACCGTCCTTTTCATTGTAACTGTTAAAGTCCACCCAGTAGACATTGTTGTCCGATTGAAAAACCAACCCATTGCCGACATCAATTATCGAATCGAAAGAGGTACATCCTATATCGCAGATTTTTAATGGTTCCGGGTAAGTTATAATATCGCCGCCGGGTGTAACGTAAATCTGTTTTTCGGTAAACCAATAGACATTTTCCTTGAAAGCGACAACTCCCGCAAGCGCGTCGGGAAAATAAGCATAATTCAGGGCGGGGAACATATCAGGTTGGCCCGGCGCAGACCAGACACCTTTATTGGTAAGTTGACCTGCTGCATTAAGACCAATACCCCAAATCCTTCCCTTGTGCGAGAGGATGTTTTTTAATCTTGGCGGAGTACCTGCATCGGCGGGAACTTCAACACCTTCTGCGCCGGCTTCGAGATTATCTACGAATTCTGCCGATGTAGTATCTGTATAATAACCGACTTCTCCGTACGGCCCGTTTGTTTCGCCCGCAGGTGAGCGATATACATAACATCTCGTGGCACCTGTAGGAATATCAGGACAGTCCTGTATCGTCGGGGCCGAGGGTGTTCCATCTACGCCCGATACGAGAATACTCGCTGCTGCGGTCGGGCCGGATTCACCGTATTTCGTATTAGTGCCGGAAGAATCGTAAAAGGCAGTGAATTTGTAATAAAAAGTAGCAGTTGTCGATATACCAGGCCCGCTGGCTACGTGAGATTCTGATTTCAAATTCGGCGAACCAAGTGTTGGAGCACTTAATCCCAAATCCGAAGAAGAACCGGAACCCGTCCATCTCTGAGGCGTGTCTTTGCCATTGCAAAAAATTAAGTCTTCTGCTTCGTTAATGGAGTATTTGACAAACTGAGATTTATAACCTGACGTTAAACTTGTCTTTATATTCGACCAGGTAGTCGAATTCCAATATTGAACAATTGTATCGATATGAACCACAAGGTAATCGGTACTGCTTAATTCCTTCCAAACAACTGTTAAAGGCGCAGTGGCGAGAACACTGTTCTGTGTCGTTACCAGATACGGCCTGAAAGGCCCCCTTGTTACAATAGAACCATCTGAGTCGTGATACCAGTTCGAGAGGGTTGTGAATTGATTATCCCTGATATTGGTCGCGGCGGGAGCGGTGCATAATCCTCCTGAAAAGTCCTTGATAGCGGCCTCCTGCCAGTCGTCAGGGGTATTATTCCATCTCGGATTGGCAAGTGGAGAAGTTAAAAATGGTGAAAATCTCATATTTGAATTGACAAAAGTTATCAATTGTGATATGTTGTTGTTATGAAAAAGATACCTTTAACGCAGAACAAATTCGCAGTTGTTGATGATGAAGATTATGAACGGACAAATAAACATAACTGGTACGCAAATAAAAACTTTAATACTTTCTATGCCGTGCGTGATTCTTGGATTAAACAAGGTTCAAGCGGTTTTCATCGTAAGGTTTTTATGCACCGTCTGATTTTAGGATTGAAATATGGCGACGGGAAACAAACTGACCATATCAATAATAACGGACTTGATAATCGCAAAGCAAACCTACGCACTTGTACTACCGCCCAAAATCAGCACAATAGACAACAACACAAAACTGGACGCAGCCAGTACAAGGGAGTGTCTTGGGACAAAGTTAGACGGAAATGGCAAGTTAATATAAAGATTGGCAATAAGCGAGTTGAATTAGGCGGATTTAATAATGAGATTGATGCCGCCCAAACCTACAACCAAAAAGCAAAAGAATTATTTGGCAAGTTCGCTCGGCCTAATGTAATTTAGCGTGAATACCCACCACCAAGAAGAAGGGCCTCGTATATTGCTGCGGCCGTCTTTTTGATTGCGTCATATTCAATATATGCTTTATCTGCTAAAGAAAATTCCCTATCCACTTCCCGACATCTATAAACACAATAGGCCACAAGGGCGGGAATCCATTTAACATCTAAAGGACTGGTATCGGTAGTGGCGTCAATGTCGTCGGGAATATAGGTGTATGAAATGTCAATATCGTTAGAAGATGAAAGCGTGCAAATTGCATCAAGATAAAGTATATCGCCCCATGCGTTCCAGCCGGTAGGTGTGCCGGCGGCAGGCGCCCATCTAACTGCTTCGTGCCTAGGCGCGAAGGAAAGTTCGGCACTTGCGTATTCTACGGCGTAAATGTTAAGAAATGCGTAAGTTAAAGTCGAACTTAAAGTAAGTGTGGAAATGTTTGAGCCGCTGGTAACGTTTTCTATCGCCTGATTGCAACCGATATAAGAAAAGTCCTTAGCCCCTGCATTGATAAATTCAAAGAGCATTTCGTCGTTGTATGCTTCATCGTCAACGTCGCTCATTCGGTAACGGATTTTAAGAATTATGTCGTCTACTGTGGCCATATTTTACTTGACGAAAATAAAGTGTTTGTTATAATACGGGAAATATGAAATTCTTCCCGACGATACGTTTTGTTGATGAAATACCCAAAGAACTTATCGAAATCTTTTTCAAAAATTCACCATTATCCAGAGAAAATATAAAACTTGGGGGTATTTATGTTTTTCCAGAACGTGATATTTATATACTGAGATGCAAATACAACAAGTTATTTTTGCTGCACGAATTATGCCATTGGGCGGCAAGTATAATCAGTAAATCAGGCAAACCATGTGATAAAGCCCACGCTTGGATTGACAAGTATCTTACGGTCCCAGTCCGGTATTCAACCCGGCAACCTCGATTCAAGTGGATAATCAGGCGGTAAATAATTGACCCTGTTTATGTGCATCGGTCCATCATGTCCCTGGGATGCCTTTGCGTTTTGTTTCTTTTTGCGATACTGTGCTTCGTAGAAACTGGGGTCGCCAATACCTAATCTTCTAAGGGCTATTGACGTAGCCAAATCTATTATTGCACTGTGCATCCAGGACGGGAAAGAGGAGATGCCATCTTCGTCTATAATGCTTTCGGCGATAAAACTTATCGTGTAAACGGCGTCGGGAATGGGTTTGAAAATAAGTCTTATTGTCTCGGCATCGTCCGATGCGTGAAAGGCATAATACTGCGGCCTGTTCTGCTCATCCTGGTCAGGGTCGGTGGAGTAAATATACTCTATACTGGCCGCATCGAGAACCGTATTGTCAGCGGCTATCCTTACCGTGCCGGAAATTACATTGAAGATATTTTCGTCGAGGTCAACATAGGCCGTGCCGGCAGTGGTATCTTCAGTATCAGCCGTTTGCAGGAACCGCCACCTTGATATACCTCGGTCAACACATATTTCCTGCATAGCCTCGTTTATGGCGTCCGAGATAATCTGCCGCTCGTCATAAGTGAGAGTTGTTGCGCCTAAACGACGAACCAAAACCTCTATTTTTGTTTTTACCTGAGTGACAGTCTGTGCCCAAATGGCCATTATTTCTTCTCCATAACATCCATAGCATCAAAACCGGTCGATTGTATTTCGATTGCCTTTAACTTCTTGAGCATTTCTATGAGATTATCTCTTTTCTTTATAAGGGTTTGGCGGGTTGTAGTTGCGGTCTTTATTTTGTTATTAACATTTGCAAGCCGGGCCGCAATCTCAGTGGTTTTGTTATCTATTGTTTGAGAGATGTTTAACGACATAATTGTTTTCCTGACGTCGTTAATTTTCCGACTGACCAACTCTGAACTGCATCCGCCGTGTGCGCCGCTACTCCGGCAATTTGTTCGTTATCTTCCTTTTTACGCCGCGCCAAATGGTCCGTATACATTTTTAATGCTTCCTTTGACTTCTGCTGACGACGTTTGAGAAGCCATATTACTTTGGAGATACTGTACGGTGCGTCTATCGACATTACACAATACAGACCACTTGGCGCGTTATACCAGACCTGTGCCTTCTGTACCTGATGGTTCCATCGAAGAAGCGTCCTGTTGTCAAATTCGTTTTGAAGACGTTTCTCGTCAGATGTAAAGTCGCAACCTGCGCCGCAAGAAGAAGTATGCTTGCGGAAATAGTTACTACTTCTTGACATCGGTTGATATTCCAGGTAATCCCTGCAAACTTTCAATGGCACCAACTGCCTTGTTGCTGCGAACAATTATCTGGCTCATTTGCTGATTTAATCTTTGTTGTTCGGCCTGAATTCTGCGGCCCTGTTCGGAAAGTTCGTCTAAAATCTTCCCTTGCGCTTTGATTTTGGTTTTGATTTCGTCCTGACTCACGGGAGGTAAGGTTGTACCAGTAGTTACCTGTGCCCCGCCGTTGTCCTGACCCATTTCTGGACTATCAGTTGGGTTTTCGTCTGTTGACATTTTGGAAACTCCTTATTAAATGGTTTTCAATATTTCATTTTTGTTAAAGACCAGTACGTTCCGGTCTCTGTCTACTTTACCATAATCCTGAGAAAATACAAATCCCTTAAATATATTTTCACAGAATTTAATCAATTCCTGCGGCGAATTAAAGACCCACTTGCTCGTAGCATACCAATTGCCGTCGACCGGCTTGCTGCCATACTCCACAAGACGGCACTCAAGAATTATTCTATCACATTTCTGCGATATGTTTTCTGCGACGGATTCGATATTTTCAAAGTGATGAAGCACACTGAAAAGGCAAATGGTGTCGTAATGTTCTTCGATTTTGCCTTCGTCTAAATCAAGGGTTTGAAATTCCACCTTTTTGCCGAGGATATTGACGAGTATTCTGTCCGAGATTATTACCGATTCGTCCATATCGATGCCGGTAACTTTGCAACCTCTGTCATATAGATAATGACTGAGAAGTCCCATATTGCAGCCGACGTCCAATACCTTTTCGTCAGGTTTGAACTCGATGCCATCGAGAACTTTCCGCCGAGCCGTAATGCCGCGTGCTCCGTTCATATAAACTCTTTCAGTATCAAGCGTATGATAAAGACCACTTTCGGAATTGGTCGTAACTTGCTCTTTAAGTAAGGTCTTTTAGCCGAGATTAAAGG
>SDBU01002036.1_pt1 | contig 27580 bp, 22 predicted proteins | sample 2277071 | NCBI WGS metagenome assembly SDBU01 (sample SAMN10397929, study PRJNA504765) | marine sediment metagenome | isolation source: marine sediment core GS08_GC12, 126 cmbsf | place: Arctic Ocean: Gakkel Ridge, Loki's castle | collected 2008 | reverse complement strand
GCGAAGGGCCGCCAACGCTCTGCTGCCGCGTGCGGGTGATTCTGTGCCGCCCTGTCCGACCTCCTGCTCGGCCGGGGGGCCGTCGTTGCCATCCAGCGCCGTCACCAGCGCCCCACCCAGCAGACCGCTAATGAGCGCCGCCAGTGCTCGGAAAATCGTAAACACGCCTCCCAACAGACTATACGTAACCAGCAGGCTATCGACCCCGGTCTGCGGCGTGGAGATCAGAAACGCCGTCGTGGCCCCCCGGCTGGCCCCATGCTTCCGCAGAGACACCCCTACTGGAATCACGCCGCACGAACACAATGGCAACGGGACCCCGAAAGCCGCCGCTTTCAGCACGGGCGCGATCCCACGGCCGCTCAGATGGCGCTGGACGAACGCCGGGGACAGAAAAGTCGACAACACGGCCGCCACAAAGAACCCGAACAACAGGTACGGCGCCATGGTCACCAGGACCTCCCAGGATCCCGTCACTACGTCCCAAATGACTTCAGGCATGTTCACCCCGTCTTCAGCCATGGTACTCTCGGCGTCCGTTCTTCACAAGGCAGCCTTCGCCGGCAAGCAGAGCTTCTCCGCCATACGTCATCATACCCTTGGACTTGTGGGACTTGCCACCTCTGCGTTGCAGGTCGACGCCAACGCCACCCCTATTGTCGCCACAGCCGTGCCCCCACAGCCCACCGCGTCATCGCCGCCCGGGAATGAATGCGGCGCCGAGGCCCGGTGCACCCTCGCATGCACTACACACGGACCCCGGCGCCACGTACGGATCCCTCCGGCAGAATCGTCGGGGCAGCAACGCAGGCCGCCACCCAAACACACGATAACCGGAATTATACCAAACTAGGAATGATTACCAGAGGTGTTTTCGGATTCTTGGCCGGTTCGTCCGGCCGGCGAGTTCCCCCCCGAGCAACATCACTGTTTCCGCGCGTCCAGTCTGCTCTCTTGGAGTGATACGCGTGGGGTAGTTTCAGCCACGCGCCCGCCGACGGCACTGAGACATGGAGCTCGTAGCGATCCGCCTACGCCGACGCAGCCGTCACCTCGGCTGCGCGCCGCTTCGGGCTGGCCAGCTCCAACGCTGAGATGATCGCTGTATGGAGTTCCCAGGCATGGATCACGGGCTTGAGCAACAGTTCGTCCCCCCCCCGCCGCCACGCCCGCCAGGCGGCGTCGAACCGGTCCAACTGCCCCGTCAGCAGAATCGCCGGCCGGGGCTCTACTTGCTGGAGTTCCCGCATGAAGCTGTCGTCTTCTCGGTCCGCCGACTCGCTCGCCAGCACGATGATGTCAGGTCGCCATCGCCGCGTCAGGTCCAGCGCCTCGCTCGGGATCGCCTCGCTCATCACTTGGTGCCCGTGGCTCGCCAGGAAACGCGTGGCCCGTTCCACAAATCGGTAGTCGGTATCACAAATCAGGATCTTCAGGGACATCACCTTCTCCTTTCGTGCACCTGCGGCTTCCCCCCGAGACATGCTCGCCACTTCTCTATCCATCGGCTCCCCGCCGGTGGCGACTTGAGCAGCGCGGGCTCGACATGCGGGCAATTCCATCGCGACGCCGCAACCCTCAACGCGCCCTTAAGCAGGATAACACCCTAAACCCCTATGTGATAAGCTGTTACGTGCCGCCCCCCGTCCAACAACTCACGTTAGCCGCCGCTGAGCGGGCAGCCACACTTTCCCCCATCTACGGCAACTCCCTTACCCGATCCTCAGCTCTCCAACTCCGCCCCCAGCGCGCCGATGATCCGGTCGAAATCATCCAACCCGTTGTACCGCAGCTCGATCCGGCCGGTGTGCTTACCGCGTCCCGGCCGAATGACCACCTTCGTTCCCAACGTCCTGCCCAACTGCTGCTCGACATCGATTATGTACTGGCTCTTGCCCGCTCGCGTCGCTTCCCGGCCACCTTCGCCAATCCCATTGCCGTCTCGCCCCCCATCGAACGTCGCCGCCACCAACCGCTCGAGCTGCCGCACCGACAGCCCGCCCTCAGCCGCCTTCCGTGCGAGCCGCGCCTGCCTCCCCGCCTGCCCAGCCAGCCCGGCCAGCACCTTGGCGTGCCCGAACGATAGCGAGCCATCCAGCAGGTAAGCTTGAGTTTCATCACATAAATCCAATATACGTATATAGTTAGATATTGTCGACCGCGGCAGGCCCAGCGTTCCTGCCAGTTCCTTCTGTGTCGCGCCGAACTTATCCATGTAGTCCTGGAACGCCGCCGCTCGCTCGACCGGGTTCAGGTCCGCTCTTTGAATGTTCTCGACGAGCGCCCATTCGAGCATCTGGTGCTCGGTCGCCTGTTTCACAACGCACGGGACCGTTTCCAGCCCCGCCATCGCCGCCGCCCGCAGCCTGCGTTCGCCAGCGACAAGAACGTACTCGCCGCCGGCTGCCTCGCCGCTCGGGACGATCAGCAGAGGCTGCAGTAGCCCCTGCTGGCGAATGCTGTCGGCCAGCTCGGCCAGCTGATCCTTGTCGAAGGCCCGTCGGGGCTGATGCGGATTAGGCACAATAGACGCCAGCGGGATTCCCACAGGCCCGCCGTCAGCCCTCCCCGAGAGAGCCGGTGATGTTCCCCGGGCAGTCGGCTCATAGTGCCCAGCCGTTCGGGGCTCCAACTGCCGCTCAGGCGGGGGGGCTGCCGCACTGGCCCTGGTCGAGGAGATCAGGCTCGCAAGCCCTCGGCCGAGGCGACGCGGTTTTTGTGCCGGTTTTGAGTCGCTGGGGGGAGTCTTGGACGCCACAGGGACCTCCTTTTCCTTTGTGCACCGGCCAGTTTCGGATGGCCTGGCGGGTTTTCAGGGCAATCGCCGCTGCACGGAAGCGTCTTGTAACAAAGCGGTTGCCGGGTGTTCCACGTGGAACACCTCGTCGGTCACACGCCCCAGTATACCCGCCCGCCCCTTCGGCTCAAGCAATTCTCACATCTCATGCTCCACGTGGAACCCCCGCCGCCCATGGCCAAGGCCGCCCTCCGAGCCTCTCACCCCACTCCCCGCGGGCGGCTCACCCGCCGCCAGCCCCTGGCTGCGACCTGACCATCTCCCACCGCGAAGGGCTCTCCCGCCCACTTATTAGGGACAGTCTTTGTCCCGCCCCATGCCGGCTCCCCGCCGTTCCCATTCCTGGTCTTCCCGCCCAGCGCCGTTTCCTCACCGCCCCCCGTTGGGCCTCGACTTTTTCTTGTGTATTTCCGTCTTCTCAACTATAATTATCACGTGTGCGTCCTGTAGTCTCCGCCGAGTCCTAGCGAGGTGTGAGGATAATATTATGGATACCCGGAAAGACCGAGCCTTCACGCTGATTGAGCTTCTCGTCGTCATCGCGATCATCGCCCTGCTGCTGGTGATCCTTGTTCCCTCGATGGTCCAGCTCCGTGACCACGGCCGCACCGCGGTGTGCACGGCGAACCTCCACCACATCGGTGAGGCCGCCCGCGCCCGGCAGGCCACGGAGAGTCGCGCTCCCCTGCGCAAGGGCTGGCAACAACTACTGTCCCCTTATGTTTCTCAGCCCAAGATTTTCGTGTGCCCGGAGGGCGAGCCGAACTCGCACATGGCCGAAACGCTGAAGATGCACGACCTGAGCAACGGCTTTTTCACGCCCTTCATCGAGGGGCCCTGGGTCGTGAAGCTCTCCCAGAGTCAATACGATCAGGTCGCGTTGAGGGAACGCATGACCGTCCGCCCGCCGCCGTACGAACCGGACGATGACCCACACATCTACTGGCTGTGCTTCGAGGACTGGCGATCGACCAGCAGCGACAGGGACTTCGAGGACCTCCGCGTCAAGGTCACCGAGCACGGCGACGGCCGCGCCGAGTTGATGTGCAAGATCGGCAGCACCGGGCACAACCTCACGGTCGTCGACGAGGAAAACGAACTCCTGGCCACGAAATCGCAGATGCAGGGCGGCTACACCCTTTGGGTCGGGGCCGGGCTGACCAGTTACGGTATGAACGTCGATGCGTTCCGCATGGCGAAACCGGGACAGGTGTTCGTTCTCGATTACAACAAGCACCTCGCCGACAGCAACCATGTGTGGGAGTACGACGAGCGAGGCCAGCCGAGTTTCGCCCGTCATCTCGACCGGATCAACGTCCTGAACATCGGGGGCGACGTCCAGCCTACCTGGCCGCAGGAGATCGACCCACGCACGCAGTCGGTGGCTCGGGAACTCTGGGAGCAGTGAGACGCGGCCCCGGGGGGCGCCGTGCATGCTGGAGATGTGACGGGATATCCTCGCAGTTTTTCCTCCTCCGGTTTACGCCTTGTCCAGGCGCGCGTCCGGGAGTATCCTGCGAGCCTTTGGCTGGAGCTGTTGCCGGCCGGGAGCGAGAATTCCACGGGCTGTATTGAGGGACACCATGTTAAGGGAGCGCCGGCGGCTGGTGATTCTCGGCGGTATCGCGGTGCTCTTGGCCTGCGTCGCGGCCTGGCGACTTCTCGCCGGCGGCAGCTCTGGCCCGGACGATCCGACCTCGGCCCGGATCCGGCAATATCAGGAAGAGAAGGACATCCCGGCCCTGGGCCGGGCGGTTGATGACGACGACGCGAAGACGGCGTGGTTGGCCGTCCGGGCCCTGGGGCAGATTCGTTCGGCTGACGTTCTGCCGCACATCGAGCGTGCCATGGACGACTCGCGGGACGTGGTCCGCGCTGAGGCGGCCACGGCCTTCGGCCTGCGATGCTCACCGGGCCAGGCCGGCCGCCTGGTGCCGTTGTGTAGCGACGGCGCCGCGCAGGTTCGCGCCGCGGCCGTGGCCGCGCTGGGGACCCTCCGGGCCTACGACCACATGGACGCGGTACTCAAGGCGGTGGCAGATCGGGACTCCTTCGTCCGCCGCCGCGCCATCGCCGCGGCCGAGCGTATCGCCGGCAGGGAACTCGGGGTGAAGCCCGGGGCCTCATTGGCTGAATGCCGTGAGGCCGCGCAGAAACTCAAGGCCGCCTGGCCGGGAATGCTTGACGCCGCCCGCGAATGGAGCCAGGCCGCGGGCCGCGACGAGCGCTGAAGTGTCCCGGACGCAAGGACGCTTGAGGTAGGGGGCTACGTGAGGTGGTCGACAAGAAACTTGGTAACCTTGGCCAGAACCGTTTCCAGGGCCTCCGTCGATCCCTCCTGACCATGGGCGAAGTCAAAGGTGTGGCTGCCTCCCGGAAGCTTCAGCAACTCCGTGGGTCCGGCCGTGTGGGCCTCGGCCAGGCGTTCGGCGGCAACCACCGGAACGGTCAGGTCATCCTCACAGTGCGCCACCAGCAGCGGGCCGGCATACCGGCCGAGCAGTGCGGTCATATCGTAGCGGTCGCCAGCGGCGTCGATGTCGTCGATGACCGCCCGGCCGACGAATAGCTGCTGGCCGGTTCTGGAACTGGGTGAACTGACTCGCCCCAGGGCCCGAAGTTGCTGCCACATTGTCGGGTCATGCAGCGTCCGATCCGGGCTCGCCAGCGTCACCAGCGCCCCCAGGGCGTCGGTGGCCCCGGTGGCCAGCACGGCCGTCACACCGCCGCGGCTGTGGCCGACCATGGCGATGCGCTGCCCATCCAACCGCTCCGCCGCCGGCAGTCGCCCGCTGCGAACGGCTTCGATCAAGGCAAGCACATCGGAGACCTGGTGACCGAAGGTGTCAGCTTCGAACAGATCCGGCCGGTCGAAACTGTCGGGATTCTCGGCGATGCCGCAATGGCTGAAGCTGAAGCGGACCACGGCCAGCCCGGCCCCAGCCAGGTGTTCGGCCGTGCGGGGCAGGAAACCGTAGTCGGCGCACCCCTTGAACCCGTGAGCCAACAGGATGACGGGCACACGTTCCTGGCCGGTCGGCACGTGCACGCACCCGCGGATGGTCTCCCCACGCGCCCCGGGCAGTTGGAATGTGCTCACCACGGTCTCGCCCATGCCTCCAGTGTAAGTCCGGACGGCCGCCGATACAAGTGGGCCGCTCACCCCGCCGGGGGGTCAACGGCGGGTGTGTTTCTGCTTCCGGCGCCGATTGACGATCTGCCGGCGGAGCTTCTTGTCGCTCCATCGCTGCAGTTCCCGCCAGTAGGGCTTGAAGGCAATTCGGCCGTCTCCGGGGCGCCGGAGGTACCCCAGCAGCATCCGCAGTCGCCCGGCGTGATTGACGCACGTGCACTCGAGCAGCGACACGTTCAGCCGCATCAGGCTGTGGAATCCCCGGCGAGCGGTGAGCCACCATGGCCGGGACAGGCCGTCCAGGTCGACCAGCACCATCTGCGGCGGGCCCTCCTGGGTCCAGTGAACCAGCACGTTGTTGGCCTTCAAGTCACGATGAGCGAACCCGTTGGCGTGCAGTTGACGGAGCATCCGGCCGAGCTGGTGAAGCAGATCCCGAGCGAGTTGCTGCTGCTTGGCCGTATCGATGCCCTGAGTTTTGGCCGCCCGCCGCCCAAGCCAGCGCTCGAGGAACCGGTTGAGCCTCTCGGCCGGCGCCACCGCCTCAGCGATCAGGATGCTGTCCTGCAGGAACGGACCGATCCGCCGTTCCAGGGCCACCAGCGGCAGGGCCGTGGCCAACCGGCGGGTCAACAGGGCGTGGCCCAGCCGGAAGGACTTCTTCGCCCGGCTGGCGCGGAAGGCATCGGTCAGGAACTTGTAGGCTCGTTTCCGCCGGTTCCGCTTGATGTAGACGTCGATGCTGTGTCCGCCAACGATCAGGCTCCTCCGCAGGACCAGTGAGCTGGGGGAGTCCTTCACCACAGCCGCGTCGGGGGCATCGAACAGCTTCTCCGGCTCGGCCAGCAGTTGCTGCCACTGGGCGCGCGTGAAAGACATTCCCGCCGCCGCCGAGGGGCCAAGCCGGCGCTTACTGGCCAGGACCGCGTGTCCCCGCCAGCCTCGCCGGAGGCGCAGGCGGGTGAAGTACTTGTTGTTTCCGGTGACGCGACGGTCCCTGGCGGCGTAGATGGACCTCGTGTGAGCGGCCGCGAAGTGGGTTACCATCACCTGCCAGCCCTGCAGCGTGCCGCTCGTCCTGGCCACGGCCAGGTACCGTTTCAGGAATGCCAGTCGAAGTGTCCGCGTGGTCGCGTGCTGCCGATCGTGCATCAGAGCGGCCAGGTTCTTCGCCCGGGCCCGTCGTGACAGCCACCGTCGGCGGGACATCCGGTGCAGGTCCATCAACACCAGCCGCCGGTCGCTTGCATCGCCCTGGATCAGGATGTTCCCGGTGTGCAGGTCCTGGTGAATAATGCCGGCGGCATGCATCTTTCCGACCAGTTCGGCCGTGGCGAGCGTCACGGCTCGGACCTCCGCCGCCACGCGAGGGTCATGCGATTCAGCTCGTTCGTCGTGCCACGCGCTCATCGGCGACGCCGCTTCCGCCGCTCGACTGACCAACCACGTCCGTCGCCCGGCCCGGCCTACAGCCAGCACCTCGGTGGTGGCGATCCCGTGCGAGGCGAGCCGTTGGCTGTACCGCATTTCCCGTTCGGCGTCGCTGCCGAACAGCCAACGGCGAAACCGGCGGAGCAGGCCCGGCGTGTGGTAGTGTTTCAGGTAGTATGCCGCCCCCCCCAACCGACACCGCCAGACCGTCCGCGAGGCGCCGCGCTTCACGCAGGTCACCTCCGACCCCTCGTGCTCGGCCGGACGGCAGAAGACCGCCACGTGCTCGGCCAGCTCCGCGCGCGCCCCCTCGTTGACGAACCGGGCCCTGGCGGCTTGCCGGTCGCCGTCAACATGTATGGTGACTTCGCTGTTCATGGCACTTCGAGCACTTGTCCGGCCGAAGGGGTGGGATTATACGCACTTCAGGACACGTTTGCGCGGGTCTGTCTCCCCCGCGACACCCCCCCGAACGCTGGCGGCCGGTGAAGCCTTGCAATTGGGCGGCCGTCGGCGCGCAATACCACCATGAGAACGCGAATCGTCCTCGGCACCATCATGATCGCCGCCATCGCCGCCGTGCTTTGGTGGGACCATCATCTGCAAGAGGCCCAGTGGCCTGTCGTCGGCGCCCCGTTGTTCGCCCTGGCAGTGATCCTGGTGGTGGCGGGGTACCTCGAGTTCGCCCGTCTGGCCGGCGCCGCCGGGGTGCTCGTGCTGCGATGCACAGGTGCCGCCTGCGCCATCGCCCTGGCCGGGTTGCCGATGTGGCTGCAAGTGGACTGCGGTGCGGGCCTGCCAGCGCAACGTGTACCTCTGGTTGCCTTTGCCGCGATAGTCGTGGCTGTCTTCCTGGCCCAGATGGCCTCGCATCGGACCGATCAGGCGATCCGCCGGATTGCCGGCACGCTGATGGGAATCGCCTACCTGGGGATCCTCACGGCCTGTTTGGTGGCGTTACGTGTGGAATTCGGCATCCCGGCATTGGTGATGTTCCTGGCGGCTGTTAAGTTCACCGACATCGGGGCTTACTTCACCGGCACCCTCATTGGCCGACATAAACTGATCCCGTGGCTTTCCCCCGGCAAGAGTTGGGAAGGGCTCTTGGGTGGCCTGGCGGCCGGGGCCGGAGCCGCCATCGGCGCCAATTGGCTTCTCGGTTCGGCCGGTGGGGGCCTTATAATGACTGTGTCCGCCGCGGCCGTCTTCGGCTTGAGCATGGGCCTGGCCGGGCAGTTCGGCGATCTGTGCGAGAGCCTCCTGAAACGAGATGCAAACTTGAAGGACTCCGGGGCCGTTATCCCCGAGTTCGGCGGCGTACTCGATATCGTCGACTCGCCGCTGGTGGCGGCGCCGATCGGATACGTGTTGCTGGCGGTGCTGACCTGACGGGGCAGAACCGTCGGCCGAGAGGAAGGCGAAGGACAGCTTGGAATTGACCGTCACACTCGAGAAGCCGGAGCTCCGGCCGAAGCTTTTTGGCCCGGCCGACCGGCACCTGAAGTTGATCCGCGAAGCCCTGGCCGTGCAGATCTTCGCCCGGGACGGGCAAGTGAAGATCACCGGTTCGGCCCAGAACGTCGCGCGGGCCGCGGCCGTGCTACGCAAGCTCCAGCGCCTGCTCCACCGGCATGACCATCTCACCGACGCTCTGGTGGCCGAGGCCATCGGCGAGGCCACCCTTGGCGAGCAAGGCGACGTCGGCGACGTGCTCGACGTGTTCCGGCCCGGCCAGATCATCAAGCCCAAGACGCCCGGCCAGAAGCGGTACATCAAGGCGATTCAGAGCCACGACATGATCTTCTGCCTCGGCCCGGCCGGGACGGGCAAGACCTACCTGGCCGTCGCCGTGGCGGTTAATCTGCTCAAGCACGAACGGATGAAGCGGTTGATTCTCGCCCGCCCCGCCGTCGAGGCCGGGGAGAAGCTCGGGTACCTGCCCGGCGACATGCAGGCCAAGGTCAACCCGTATCTGCGCCCGCTGTTCGACGCCCTGCACGACATGATGAAGTTCGATCAGATCAAGCGGCTGATGGTCAACGATCTCATCGAAGTGGTCCCGCTGGCCTTCATGCGAGGCCGGACCCTCAACGACTGCATCATCATCCTCGATGAAGCCCAGAACACCACCGCCTCCCAGATGCTGATGTTCCTGACGCGCATGGGTCACGGCAGCAAGGTCATCGTCACCGGGGATGCCAGCCAGACCGACTTGCCCGATGCGTCCGACCCCGGCTTGATCGATGCCTGCCGACGGTTGTCCGGCATCAAGGGCATCGCGTTCGTGACCCTGGACAAACACGACATCGTCCGTCACCGGCTGGTTCAGAACATTGTCGAGGCCTACGGCAGGGACGATACCTGACACAAGGGCGGCTGCCAGGGCCGCCGCGAACTGCCCACAGCGGAATACAGCACCCATGGCGACTCGAGAGCGGCCGAGGATTCTGTTCCTGTGCACCGGCAACTCCTGTCGGAGCCAGATGGCCGAGGGGTGGGCCCGCACCTTGCGGGCCGAGGCCCTCGAAGCCCACTCGGCGGGAATCGCCACCCACGGGCTCAATGAGCGGGCCGTTGCGGTGATGGCCGAGGCCGGGGTGGACATCTCCGGCCAGAGTTCCACGCTTGTCTCGGACCTGCCGGTCAGCGAGTTCGATTACGTTGTCACCCTGTGCGGCCACGCCCACGAACACTGCCCGGTATTCCCCGGCCAAGCCACGGTGGTACATGTCGGATTCGACGATCCCCCCTCGTTGGCGCAGGGAGCGGCCAGCGAAGCGGAAGCCCTGGCTCCTTACCGCCGCGTGCGGGACGAGATCAAGGCCTGGGTGCGTACACTCCCCGAATCGCTGCCCTCCGGGCCCGACGCCGGGTGATTCGGTGCGGCTTTTGTCTTGGGGGAGGGGGAGAGTCGCGGCGGCACTAGGCCTTATCTATTTATCACAACAGAACTTATACATGTTTCCGCTCCGGGAGTTCATCCGGCGGGTGCAGCGGTCGGCCCTTCACGGCAGACACCCACCACCTCGGAGGTGGGCGTCGGAGTGGGAACCGATCGCCAAGAGTTGCTTGGCAAGGCGATTCGGACGGTCGATAATGACAGTTAGGCTATGTGGTCTCTCAAGAAGAGAATTCGACAGCGTCGGCTGGAGGTCCGGAAGAACATCCCGGGCCGGCGCGGCGAGTTGTGGCGCCGGTTCGTCAACAGCGGCGGGCCGTTGAGCCTTCTGATCGCCGCGCTGTTCTACGGGGCGGTGGCGACGCTGGTGGTGTTCCCCGTTGCCCGGAGCCCATATCGCATCGGGAGACACGAGCCGCGGCGGCATTCCCGCGTCGAATTCGACTACCCCAGTGACTCCCTGACGCAGGATGCACGCAAGGAGCAAGCGGACAAGGAGCCGGCGACCTATCAGCTCGATGAATCCCTGATGGACGAGATCGACCAGCGTCTTCAGTCTCTGCCGGCCCAACTGAAGACGGACCCCGCCGGCCGGGAGGCCGAAGCGCTGCGACGGCAATTCGACCTCAAGTCCCCAGAGGATCCGGCGTTCCTGGCTCTGACAGCGTACGCCGAACCGGATCGCGCCGAGCCCTGGCGGGAAGCCGTCGCCCAAACCATGACCCGGTTGAAGGAAATCCTGATTCTCTCGCGGCAGCACTACCAGTGGCAGCATCCCCACTTCATGATGACCCAATTGCGACTGGTGGCCCAGCAGCAGGAGCGCCTGGTCGAGAAGCGTGGGGTCTCCATCATCTCCCTCAAAGACCGCCCGGGGCTCATCCAGGCCATTACCTCGGTGCTCGAGCCGTTGGACAGACGGATCCGCCCGAACGTAACGGCCTATTTGATGGCGGAGATCGAGAGCGGGCGGCCGACGTACAAGCGTATGGTTGGACGGACGGACGCCGACATGCGCGCCGCCATGGACAGCGTCCCGACGCAGATGATCACCTTGCTGCGCGACGTGGTGATCCACGAGGACGGCCTAGTCACCGAAACGGCGATGACCGTCCTCCAGGCCGAGCACGAGCAGTACCGCCGCCGGTTGGCCACCACCGATCCCAATCACGACGTCCGCGTCGCGACGGGTCTGGCGGCCGTCGTGCTGCTGGTAGTGGTGGCGATGAGCGCTTACGTGGTGTGGTGCCAGCCGCGAGTGATGAAGAACCGGATGCGTGCCCTCGCCCTGGGGCTGGTGCTGCTGTTTATGATGGTGATGGCAAAGCTCATCGCCGATGTGGCCACGTGGAACCCGTACTTGGTGGCCGGGGCCGTGACCATGGGGGCCATCGTGCTCACCATCGCTTACGACCGCCGCTTCGCCCTGGCCCTGGGGAGCATGCTGGCGGCCCTGTTGACGCTGCTGCTCCGCCAGAACGTGGGTTTCCTGCTGATGCTGCTGACCCCGGCCACCATCAGCGTCCTGCTGCTGAGGGAAATCCGCACGCGAAGCAAGATCATCGAGGTCGGCGCGATGGCGGCGGGGGGGGGGTTCGCCGCCGCGCTCGCCACCCAGTTTGCCTGGGGCCAGCCGTTGACCGCCCAGCTCATCGCCGATGGCAGCTGGGCCGCCGGGGCCGTGCTGGCGGTGGGGTTCATCATCCAGGGGCTGCTGCCGCTGATCGAACGGATCTTCGGCATTGTCACGTCCATGACGCTGCTGGAATGGTGCGATGCCAACAAGAAGCTGCTCAAGCGCCTGGCCATGGAAGCCCCGGGCACGTACAACCACTCGCTGCTGCTGGGGACCCTCTGCGAGGCCGCCGCCGAAACGATCGGCGCCAACGGGCTGCTGGCCCGGGTGGGAGCGTACTACCACGACATCGGAAAGATCAACAAACCCGAGTACTTCATCGAGAACCAATTCGGCGCCCCGTCCAAGCACGCCAAGCTGAGCCCCGCGATGAGTCTTCTGATCATTACCGGGCATGTGAAGGATGGCATCGAGACGGCTAAGGAGTACGGCCTCCCGACGGCGGTGCGCGAGTTCATCGCCACCCACCACGGCACGACACTGGTGCGGTACTTCTATCGCGCCGCCACCGAACAACGGAAGGCCAACGGCACCGAGCGAGTCCCCGAGGAAGTGGAGTTCCGCTACCCGGGACCCAAACCCAGGAGCAAAGAGGCCGCGCTGCTCATGCTCGCCGACGCGGTGGAGTCCTCCGTGCGAGCCATGCCCGAGCCCACGGCCGGGCGGATCGAAGCCCATGCCCACACGATCATCAGTGAGCGGCTCACCGACGGCCAGCTCGATGAATGCGACATCACGCTCAAGGAAGTCCACAAGGTTGAAATGTCCCTCACCAAGAGCCTCTGCGGCACCTACCACGGCAGGATCGCCTACCCCAAGGCCGAGACGGAAAGCGCCAACGATCAGTCTGAGAAACGGCCGGCCGGTGCATGAAGCCGTCACGGCGTCCGCACCACAGACCCACCCCCGTCCCGGTCAGTTCAGCTCCAGGGTGGTGCTGGCCCGGTCCCCCGGCTGGGGTGACGTCTCGAACCTGGTCAACTCGCCGGCGCAGCCGTGGTCGGCCACCTCGCTGACCCCGAGGTACCCGACGAAATCGCTCCCCCGGTACAGGAAGAACCGCATGCCGATCGTCACGCCGTCGGCCGATCCCACGCTGAGCTGAGCCGCTGTTCCTCCCTCAATCACCTTCGTGACTTTGCCCTCGATGACCTTGGCCGGCGCCGGCACTGGCCGCACGCGAAGCTGTATCTTGAGTTGCTCAATCTCGCCTCGAGCCGCGGCAAGCAATCGGCCGGTGTCCTCGCTCAGTTGAGCCGCTCGCTCACGCTCACGCTTGAGACCGAGAATAGAGCTTTCCGATTCCCGCAATTGCTTCTGCAGCAGATCGCGCTGACGTTTCCCTTCGGCCACCTGCTTGGCCAGCAACTGCCTGGTTTTCGCCTCACCGTCGAGCGTTTCCTGCAGCGCAGTCAGGCGGCCCGACAAGGCGACCACACGGCGTTTCTCGGCGGCGAGCTCCTCGGCCGCAGCGGAGTCCCCTTGCTGCCGGTCGATCTGCTCCTGCAAGGCCTCAACGCGAGCCCGGAGCTGGTCCACCTGACGACGATGAACTGCCAGTTGCCCCGCCAACAGCTTCTTCTCCGCCCTCAGCATGTCCGCCAGCGGCTGCGGCCGGGGAGGGGAGGGGGCCATGATCAACCAGAGCAGAGCCCCGGCCCCCAGCACACTGCCCACCACCAGGGAGACCAGGATCACCACGGGGTCCATCAGCGCCGGTCGTGGTGCCGACGGCGGGGTCTCCGAGGCCCCGGCCCTTCGGGCCGAACGACGGAATCGCTTGCCGCATTGCTTGCACCAAACCACTTTATCGCGGTTCTTGCTGTTGCAGTTGGGACAGCGTTTCATCGGGCCTCTCTCTCCGCCAGTCGGATTGCACAAAGCAAAGTCTACCCCACGCGTCCGACGATGACAAGCCGTCGCCGCGGGGTGGGGCCCCCGGCAGCCCGGGCGTGTACCCGACCGGTCTACCCGGGCCCGTCAGGCGAGAAGTTGCCCATGACACCTTGTTTTAGCGGAGTTTACAGAACCGCCTTGGATGCAAGTCGCCAAGGGAATCCGCAAGGACAGACCGCCGCGAACGTCGCCTGCCCAAGCGCCAGGAGAGCCCGGGCCCGAACGGGCCGTCTGCCTGATCCTCCTGGCTGTGGTTGCTGTCAGCCCGTTCTTCAGCCAAGCCGGCGCCGCTGCTACAGAGCGCTATCGCATCGCTTTCAACAGGGTCGGCGCCGAACGGACCTCCGTCGTGCGAGGCCCCGGCCGCGGCGTCGTAACAACGGGCTCTGAGGGCGGCGGATCGCTGATCTCGTTGACACCACCGCACCGGTGGCGGTACACTCGCGCGATTGGGGCACTGTCAGGAGTGGAACGGATCGGTGACTTCTCGGCAACAGAACGACGACGCAGGGGCGGTTTCGCCTATCGGCGATGGCGTTGTCGGCCGTGCTGTGGTGGGTGGATTGATGGTACTCACCGTGTGCATGCTGTGTGTCTTCATGTCCACCACCCTCACCGTAACGGGTGCCGCGCCAATTGATGAAAGCGATGCCGCCCTCCAGGTCTACAAGCTCCACCCGTATCTCATGCGCCTGGGCGCGGTGGCCGGCGTGGTCGTGTCCGCCGCTTCGCTGATCCTGGCGGCCGGGCACTTCCGCCGTGGGCGCATGGGCTGGGCCGTCGGGCTCCTGCTGGCCGGGGCTGCTGTTGTGGTGCCGACGCGCATCTTGGCGGAGGGCGTGTTCACCGGCGCCGGCGTCGAGGACCTCCCCCAGGCCAAGGAGCTATCAGTCTACATCTCCTTCGTGGCGCTGGCCGCCGCCACGGCGATCTGGGCAATTCGGTGCTGGTGGGTGCAAGGGCAGCGAATCGCCGGCGGCGACGGGGCAGATGCCGAATCGAGAGCGACGGCGCGTCTCCGCGAGGTGGGCCTGAAGGCGTTCCTGTTGGCCCTGCCGGCGGCCCTGTTCCCGGCGGTGGCAGCCTGCCTGTTGATCTGCATCCCTGTGTCTTGGTGGGGCTTGTCACGCGCGACGGATTATGACAGCGGGCTCGCAGGAGCCATCGTGCTGAGCTGCTCCGGAGTGGTTTTGTTCTGCCTGTTTCAATGTGCCGTGCTTGTCTGGGCCCTGGCGCTGGTCATCCTCCTTGCCCGCGCCGGCTGGCTGACAGACCGCCTTTCGGTAACCTTGGGCATCTTGGCGGGGATGTTCGCCTTTGTCTTCTCCGCATGGGGCCTGTCGCTTTCCTTCGGCAGTGAGCTGCGGGCCCTTGGCCTGACGGCGCTGATTCGATTCGTTCTGCTGACGGCCGGGCTCTTCTACGGCGTGGCGTTCTCCAGATGTTTCCTGTGGCTCTGCGGCCATCGCCAACATCCCCAGGACCTGGGCGACTTCGTCCGCATCGCCGTTCTCGCCGGCGTGCTGATCCCGTTGCTGCCGGTTCTGCAAAGGCTGAAGCGGCGTATGGGTCCCACACCGGGAATCATCGCCGCCGGCTGCGGCGTGATCGCGCTGATCCTGGCGGCCCTGATCGCCGCCCTGTTCCCGGAAGTGGAAGACTTCCTGGACCGCATACGGTTCCTCATGGTGGCCATGATTGTCTTGTTCGCGGCCTTGCTGGGCCTGGTGGTGGACCCGCCGAAGCTCCAACGCCGCCCGGTGCGATCGTTGGCCCTGATTGTCCTGGCCGTCGGCTGTGGACTCGTGGTCTACTCCAGGGACACGCTGGCCCAAGCCCGACCGAGAGTGTTCCGTTACGATCCGCTCGGCAAGTACAGCCTCACCATCGTGGAGAGACCCTTTCTCAAGGAAGAGAGAGATTTCCAGCTTCCCCCGGGCTGGGTCCCCCCCGATCTGCATGGCCCCGCCACCGTCCGCCGCCAGGTAATGGACGAACTGCGAGACCGCAAGCCGTTGATCATTCTGATCATCTGGGATGCCGCCCGGCAAGATCGCACCAGCTTCTACGGATACCTGCGGGCCAAGCCGCCCCGGCTGCCGACCACGCCGAACCTCGACGCCCACAAGGATGAGTTCCTCCGATTCGACAACGCCTTCTCGCAAGCGACGGCGACGACCTGCTCCATGCGGCAGCTGTTCACCAGCAGGTATTCCTCTCGCTGGATGCTCAAGCAGAAAGGCATCGCGCCTTTCTGGACCGACGAGCTCATGGCGGCCGGGTACGACACGTTCTTCCTCAACATCATCGGCACCGACTACAACGGTCTGAGCCTCGATGCCTTCTACCGGAACATGCGTCCCGAACAACGAGCGGAACTGGAGTTGCTCGATTGCGGCCGATGTCCCGACGGCACGTTGCGCGGCATGCACGAACCGAAGCCAAGGGCCACCGCCGACGTCCTGAGAACGCACAGAGACAGGCCTAAGCTCGTCGAATGCAACCGACAGAAAGAAGAGGCGGCGGTCCACGACCTGCTGGCACTGTTGCGGGCGCGCGAAGATACCCAGGGCAGCGGCGTGTTCGCCTACATCCATATGGATCTCACGCACACCCCCTGGCACCGCTGCGAGAACGTCGAGGACTTCGGCAGCGACTTCGACGACCGGTACGACGAGAACGTCCGATCCAGCGACCGGATCACCGGCGAACTCATGGAGGGCCTCAAGACGCTGGGGATGTGGGACAACACCCTTATGATCGTGACTGCCGACCACGGAACGGGGCTGAACGACCACGGCGTGTACGGCGGCTTCCACCCGTACCGCGAGCAGACTAACGTCCCTCTGGCCGTCAAGATCCCCGGAATCAAGGGCGCCGTCGTCAAGCCGCTTGTGGGCCTGATCGACCTCGGCCCAACCCTCATGGACATGTTAGCGCCCGAGAAGCTCGCCCAGTACGAAGGCCGAAGCCTCTGGCCGGTGATATTCGGAGAGGCAACCTGGGACGATCGCGTTCTCTTCGGCCTCAGTTCGTTCTCCGACTGCTACTACCAGTTCCGTGCCGATGGTTGGCACTACATCCACCATCGAAGCGAACGTTACGAGCAGTTGTATAACTGGCGAGACGATCGCGGCGAAACGGCCAACCGCATGGGGGCCGACCGGGGCGTCACCGAAGAGTGCCGCAACGCCATGGGGTGGTTCCTCTACGTCCACGGCCGCGGGAGAGGGTACACGAATCCCTTTCATTACAGGGAGACGCCGTGAGCTGACGGCAGGCCGGCCACACATGGCGGCCACAATGCCCCGCAAAAAAAACCTCCGATGCATGACGTGTCATACATCGGAGGTCGCCACGGCTAAGAGACAGCCGCTAATCTGGGAAGCCCGCTAGGGGCGTTTTTCTCGCGCCCCGATTATAGCTGGGCCGTCAACGAGAAGTCAATCAATTGCAGCGAAATGACGGCGGCGACCGTATATACTGTAAAGCCTATTATCACAAAGTATTACATCTTACAGTGACCGATTCTCCTCCCTGATGGAAAGTAGATTGTGCCGCGTGTGCGTTCGCGAGTTTTCCAAGCCTGCCATCTGCCTCCACTCGGCACATCTCGGCTGACTCGTCAAAGGCATACCACGTAATCACCTATTATACAAACCCTTATACCGTACAGCATCTTCCGGGCGGCAACGCCGGTCAATCCGGGAAGAACTCCTGGTAACGAGGGAGCAAAGACGTAAGGTACTCTGGCAAAGCATCTTCCGCCGGGAGTGCCGAACCGAGCTTATTCCAAGCGCCTCAACAGCGCCTCCCGAAGGCGTTGAGTCACTTCGCCGGGAGGGCCTCCCGCGTCGATGACGGCGAAGCGTTCCGGCTCCGCTTCGGCTTGTTGGCGAAAGGCGCTTCGCACACGGCGGTGGAACTCGATGCTCTTGCCCTCCATGCGATCCGGAGCGCCGCCGGCCCGAGCCAGGCCAGCGTCGGCGTCGATGTCCAGAATGATTGTCAGGTCAGGCCACGTCCCGCCGATGGCGATGTTCGCCACAGCCAGGATGTCGGTGGTGTCGGCGCCGCCGGCGCCCTGGTAAGCCACGGTGGCCGAAACGAACCGGTCGCACACCACGCACGTGCCGGCCGCCAGGGCGGGCCTGACCACCTCGGCGACCAGTTGGGCCCGGCTGGCCATGTACAGCATCGTTTCACACGCGACGCCCATTTCCTCGGCACCGACGTCCAGCAGGATCTCGCGAATGCGCTCGCCGATGGCCGTGCCGCCGGGGTCCCGGGTCACCATCACAGGGACGCGGGCCTCCCGGAGCCACTGGGCGATATGCTCGACCTGCGTGCTCTTACCGGCGCCGTCCGGGCCGTCTACAACAATGAATCTGCCTGCCAGTCGATCCGCCAGTTCACTCATAGCCTTCCCTGCCAATCGCATGCCGTCCGGTGGTTGTCATTGTCGCGGAGGGCAGGTGAGAATGCAATCGCAACTCGCCGAGACCCTGGCGAGGTTGGCAGGGGGGCCACGGGGGCCAGAGAAACCGCCGCCGGCCCGGCCCGCCCCTTGCATTGCCACCCGGGCCATCGTATAAACGCCCTTCGGACGGCGTGGACGAAACGCGCCCGATGAACCCTTCGGACGATCCTGGTACGCGAGGCAGGGACCATGAAAGTTATCGCGCAAACGAGTGCACTGACCGAAGCTTTGAATCTGGTCGGCAGCGTTGTCGCCGGCCGTACGCCCAAGCCGGTCCTGGAGTGCGTCAAGCTGATCGCCGCCGACGGCGCGTTGACTCTGTTGGCCACGGATCTGGAAGCCGGGTGTCGGTATCGCTTGCCGCAGGTGGAAATCGCCGCCGAAGGGGAGGCCCTCGTGCCGGCCGATCGGCTGGGGGCCATCGTCCGCGAGAGCACCGAAGAGACCCTGACCATCACCGTGGAGAAGGAAGCCTGCACGATTACCGGAAGCGGCAGCCGGTTCAAGATCTACGGATACGATCCCGCGGAATTCCCCCCCGTGGCCGACTTCGAGGAGCCCGCCGACGCCGAGGTGCCAACCGACGTTCTCACCGGCTTGATCACCAAGACCCTGTTCGCCACCGCCAAGGAACACTCCCGCTACGCCATTAGTGGCGTGCTGTGGGAGGTCACGGGCAAGAAGCTCCAACTGGTGGCCACCGACGGCCGGCGGCTCGCCTTGGCCAAGGGGGCGTTGGGCGCGGCGGCCAAGCGGGAGGTATCCGCGATCGTCCCCACCAAGCTGATGAGCCTGATCCAGCGCATCGCCGACGGCCCGAAACAGTCGCTGGCGGTCCGCATCACCGAGAACCAGATCCTCGTCCGGTCGGCTAACGCGGTACTGGTGGGCAACCTGGTGCAAGGCAACTTCCCGAAGTACTCCGACGTGATCCCCGGCGAGGCCTCGCACAAAGCGTCCATCAATTCCGGCCTGTTCCTGCACCGGGTCCGGCAGGCGGCGCTGCTGACCAGCGAGGAGTCCAAGGGCGTCCGCCTGAGCTTCCGTGAAGGCACCCTCACCATGACCAGTCGGGCGCCGGAAACGGGCGAGGCCGAGGTGACCGCCCCGGTGGAATACGAGGGCGATCCTCTGGAAATCGGCTTCAACCCCTCCTACCTGGCCGACGCCCTGAAGGTCGTGGGGACCGAAACCGTGACGCTGGAGTTCGGCGCCGCCAACAAGCCGGGCCTGCTGAAAAGCGGGGGCGACTTTTTGTACGTCATCATGCCGGTGGACCTCAGTTAGGCGAAGAATCGGTCAACTTCCGCCTCATCGCGGATCGATAGAACCGGTAGGGGACCGTGGCGTCTGGGCCACGGACCCGGGCAGCGAAGGATCGACGGGTACCGCAACATGGATGATCGACAACTCAGAACTGCCTGGGAGAACCGCCAGAGCCCCGACAACACCACGCATCTCAGTGGCCCGTTGGCCGCCCTGATGAAACACACCCTTGCCAGACGCGTCCGGGCACTGGGCAAGCTGGGTCTGGCGTGGGATGAAATTATCCCGCCTGACCTGCGGGAACACACCGCCTTAGAGGGCTATGCCCGCGGCACGCTCACCGTTCTGGTCGACTCGGCCTCCCATCGGTTCCAACTCGAGATACTCTTGAAGGGCGGGCAGCAAGAGGCCCTGGCCCAACGTTTCGGCGGGCCGCTGAATCGGATCAAACTCGTGCTCGGCCAGTTCTCCTGTGTGGACCTGGCGGGGGGGACCCGGCAGGGGTTCTGACCCTGGCCTCCTCCGGGCACCTCCGGCAGCTTGCCGATCCGGTGGCCGGGGACGCCGTCGGTAACTCGCGGCGATCGGCCCCGCTGCCCCCGGCGGGAGAGTTGTTTGCCTGCCCAGCCTGGCCAAGTATAATTCCCCGTCAGCGCCGCAAGCAAAGGGCACTGACACACATGGCTGAGATTCGAGGCATCCTGTTCGACCTGGGCGACACGCTGCTGGACTTCGGGCCAGTGGACACCATCGGGCTGTTCGAGCAGGGAGCCCGACTCACGTACGAGCGCCTCGGCGAGCTGGGTGTGTCCCTGCCGAGCTTCAGCACGTATCATCGCCGGCAGTTGTGGGCCGTTCGCTGGGCCTACATCAAGAGCCACATTACCCGAAGAGAATTCGACTCCCTTTACGTGCTGTGCCGGCTTGCCAAGAGCATGGGCCACAGCCTGCCCGCCGATGAACTGGCCGAACTGGCCTGGCTGTGGTACCGGCCGCTCAGTCGCCAGGCCACCGTCGAACCGCATGTGCCCGAAACCCTCCAGGCTTTCGCCGAGGGCGAAACGGTGCTGGGGGTGGTCTCCAATACGTTCATCCCGGCGTCCGTGCTGGATCGCCATCTCTCGGAGCTCGGCTTGTTGAAATGGCTGCCAATACGTGTCTATAGTTGCGAAGCCCGGTTCCGCAAGCCCCATCCGAAGATCTTCGCTCAAGCGCTGGCTAAGACCGGCCTGGCAGCCAGTCAGGTGGCCTTCGTTGGCGATTCTCCCAAGGCTGATGTCTACGGCGCTGCTCGCGCGGGCATGGTCACTGTCTTGAAGGACCCCACCGGCAGACGAAAGCCCTACCGCATCGCCCCTCGGTACAGGATCGCCTCCCTGGCGGAGCTTCCCGGGATCATCGCGCAACATCGGTAGTGCTCTGTCCATCCAACAGGGCGTTCGGGACGCGCCATCCGTTGCGGAAAGGCTGTCGGTCGGCTATTGATAGTGGCATGCAGGCGCTGGTCCTTAACATCACCACCGGGACGTGGTTGCGGGCTAAGGCGTGCCGCACGCTGCTGGGGCGGGGCGCTTACTGGGGGCCGATGGGATGCCTGAAGCTCAAGGAGCTTCCCCCCCCGAAGCTGCCGGGTCGGGGCTGGGTACGCTGCCGCACGCGATTGGGCGGAATCTGCGGGACCGACCTGGCCGTGGTCCAGCTCCGCCAGCCACCCGACAGCATGCTCCAGGCGTTTTCCTCGATGCCGCTGATCCCCGGGCATGAGATTGTCGCCGAGGTCGTGGAAGTGCACCCCTCGGTCGATGCCGGCTGGGTCGGCAGGCGAGCCTGCATCGAGCCCACGCTGAACTGCATCCCGCGCGGGATAACACCGGTCTGCCCGCGCTGCGCCAACGGCCAATTCGGCGTGTGCGAGAACTTCGGTGCCGCCGGTGCCGGAGACTACGCTTTGCCGGCCGGAACCAGCATCGGCTACAACAGCCGTACCGGTGGGGCGTGGGGTGAGCACTTTGTTGCTCACGTCAGCCAACTGATCCCGATTCCGGACGGCCTGACCGATCAGCAGGCGATACTGACCGATCCCCTGGCCTGCGGTCTCCACAGTGTGCTACGGACCGACCTGCGTTCGGTCGAACGCATGGCGGTCTACGGTGGCGGCATCCTCGGCCTGGGCATCGTGGCGGCCGTCCGGGCGGTTGGCTTCACGGGGCAGATCGATCTGTTCGCTCGGTACCCCTTCCAGCGGAACCTGGCCGAGCAGCAGGGGGCCACCAACACACTGACCCCCTCGGCAGCGACGGACTTCCGATCACTGGCCAAGCGGCTTGGCGGGAAGGTGCTTCGGTACCGGTTCGGTCGCCAGGTCTTCATTGGGGGATACGACGCCGTCTACGACTGCGTCGGCACGGCCGAGAGCCTCAGCGTCGCTTGCCACCTCGCTCGCGGCCGCGGCCAGGTGATCCTGATTGGCACCGGTGGCGGGCGGCGAATTGACCTCACACCGGTATGGTTCCGAGAACTGACGGTTATCGGAGCCTATGGTCGACAACTCGAGCAATGGCAAGACCGGCAGATCGGCACCTATCAGCTTGTCCATGAACTGATTCTGAGCGGCAAGATCGATACAACTGGTTTGCTGACACATACTTTCACACTTCCGGAGTACCGGCAAGCGTTCCAGGCCGCCACGCGGAAGGCCCGCAGTGAGTGCGTGAAAGCGGCGTTTCGCTTCTTATAGCCGAAGCTCAAGGTATCATTTGCCTGTTGGCAGGAGGCCCTCCGGCGGGTAGACTCTCCTGCCTGAAGTCGAGCGTACCGAAAGGATGGAAGGATGACTGAGTCCCCGGATTCCCAAGAGGTCCAGCCGGTTGTCGGGGTCCTCATGGGCTCCAAGAGCGACTGGGAGACCATGCAGCGCTGCGCCAAGCAGCTTGACGCCCTCGGCGTGCCCTACGAAGTCCGTATCCTCAGCGCTCACCGGACCCCGAAGCTTGCACATGATTACGCAGCCACCGCTGCCGGCCGCGGGATCAAGGTCATTATTGCTGCCGCTGGCCTGGCAGCCCACCTGGCCGGGGCGATGGCTGCCGGCACACATCTGCCGGTGATCGGTGTTCCCATGGCCGCCGGGCCTCTCAATGGCTTTGATGCCTTGTTGGCCACGGTTCAGATGCCACCTGGCGTCCCTGTGGCTACCGTTGGCATCAGCACAGCTGGCGCCACCAATTCCGCAGTTCTTGCGGCTCAGATTCTCGCTCTTGGCGACCCCGAACTCACCCAGCGTGTGATTGACCATCGTGCTGCTCAAGGCAAGAAGGTCATCGCCGATGGCGAGAAACTCGCTGCCGACCGCAAGTAACTTGCGACAACAGCACTTGCGATGCATGCCCGAAACCGACCACAACATCGGCCCTTCCGTAACTCATCGCTTTCCCTTGGCGACGTTCTGCTGGAAAATGGCTCGATGGAACCCCCAGGTTTCATGGACTTCGCGCTGGTTTTCGGAAATCGACGCCCCGTAGAAATCGAGATCGGTGCGGGCAAAGGAACGTTTCTTCTCCATCGCGCCGAGGCCAGGCCTGAGATCAACTTTCTTGGTATCGAGTGGGCTCGCGAGTACTGCCGCTACGCGGCCGACCGGATCCGCCGTCGATGCTTGCGGAATGTTCACCTTCTCCGGGCTGACGCCGGCGTGTTCTTTCGCAATCGCGTTCCCGATAGTTCCCTTCAGCGCGTCCACATTTACTTCCCCGATCCGTGGCCGAAGACCCGTCATCATAAGCGCCGTATCCTTCAACCATCTTTCGTCGCCCATTTGCATCGTACGCTTCGCCTTGGCGGACAACTTGTCGCTGTAACCGACCATTTGGCCTACGCACATCAGATCCGTTGGGTCACACTCGATCAGCGTGGCTTTGCCGTTATCCCCTTCCCCCGTACCCAAGGAAGCGTTGATGGCATGCTCGTGGGGACCAACTTTGAGAGGAAGTATCTCATCCAGGGCCGTCGTTTCTACAGCTTGGCTGTCATGAAGTGGCGATGACTGTCTGCTGTTAACTCTATCTCATAGTAGAGCGTATTGGTAGGACCTGTGCATTGTGTTGGCCGCTGATGGATAAAACTATAACTAATTGAACAGTTAAGCTTTACCGGCGTCAACAACCCCAAGAGTTCCGTGGATAACCTGTTGGTTACGTTGGTGGCAGCACTGGGAGGTTTTGCGAAAGCGCCAGGCTGGAGGACCCTACCTGTTGCCTCAAGTTGAACGGAGCACGATACCTGACGGAACCGTGACAGCTTATCCAGGAGTTGTTCACACTCCGCTGTTGACAGTGCTGTCATCCCTGGATCAGGGCTTTGACAAGTAGGCGGCCAAGAGATCGATGGTGGCCTTGACATCCTTGCGATGAACACTTTCGGTGATGGTGTGCACGTAACGACAGGGAATAGAAAGGGTAATGACCTTGTAGCCGGTTCGCGTCCGCTGGGCGTTGCCCGAATCTGTGCCGCCACAAGGCAGGACCTCAAGCTGGTAGGGAATCCGCTTGGTCTTGGCAAGCCGGGCGAATTCATCGACGAGGCCGCGGTCGGAGACGCTGGCCCGATCCATGATTTTGATGGCCGCTCCAGCGCCAAAAGTGCAGACGGCCTCCTCCTTGGGAACTCCGGGGGTGTCGCAGCAGAGCGTGACATCCAAGGCGATAACGACGTCCGGGTCAATGCCGAAGGTCGCCGGGCCGACCCCGCGACAGCCAAGCTCTTCCTGCACGGTGGCGACGTAATGAACCTGATGCGACAGGCCTTGCTGTCGGGCTTTGCGTAAGGCTGTCAGGGCCACATAGCTGGCCACGCGGTCATCCATGGCCTTGCCGGTGGCCGCGTCGCCGACAAGCCGGGTGGTTTGTCGAAGGGTCACCGGGTCGCCGACGCTGACGAGCTTCTTGACCTTTGCCGGCGGCATGAACAGGTCCACATAGAAGTCGCCGACCTTGTAGGTTTTCTTCTTCTCTTCTTCACTGGCCGCGTGGATGGGGCGGCCGGCGGGGTTGAGTACGCCCACGAGATCTTCGGTTCCTTGCACGAGCACCCGACGGGCGAAGAGATTGCGGGTATCAAAGCCGCCGGCGGCGTTGAGACGAAGGAAGCCCTTGTCATCAATGTGCTTAACGTAGAAGCCGATCTCGTCAATGTGACAAGCGAGAAGAATCTTCTTCGGCGCGACGGAGCGTTTTCGGCCTTTCGACGAGGGCTTGGGATTCGGTTTGCACAGGCAGATCAGGTTCCCCATCGCGTCGGTCCGGGTCTCGTCGAACAGATCCTCAGTTTCGCGGGTGATGAGTTCCCGAACGCGTTCCTCACGTCCCGAGACCCCTGGTGTTTCGGTCAGACTCTTGAGCAGATCGAAGTTCTCAAACGTTTTCATGGTATCGATATCCTCGCAGGACCGGCTCCTCAGGGGCGCCGCCAGACTTTGACGGGGCCAGGATCGGCTTGATCGTATCTCCGTCGCAAGAGGCCTGTCGAGAACAAAGTCGATCCACCTGCCCCTCGTTGGCGCCGGTCGGGCGATTCCCTTACGTCAAGCCGTCTGCCCGTGGTAGAATTGTGGCCTCGAGGGCCTGGCGGGGAGGTAAGCCCTTCAGAGTGGAGCTGGAATGCCTGGTTCGGATGTCTCAGTGAAGGTGGCGAACTCGCGGCACGCGAGCGGGCGGCTTCTGCGCGTCGGAGCCGTCTCATTCCTCAACGCCGCGCCTCTGGTCGACGGCTTGGCCGACGAGAGGCGAATCGAGCTGACCAGCGCCGTCCCGAGCCGTCTGGCCAACATGCTGGCTGACGGCCTGCTCGACGTCGCCTTGTTGCCGACGATCGAGCTGCAGCGCCTACGGCCATCACCTGTCGTCCTGCCGGCTGGATGCATCGCCTCTGACGGGGAGACGCTCACGGTGCGAGTTTTCAGCCGTGTGCCGCCTGAGGACATCCGACGCCTCCACGTCGACGGCGACAGCCGCACGTCCGTCGTACTGGCCGCCGTCCTGTGGCGGGAGTGTTTCGGCCGCAGCCTGGAGTTGCTGCCGTTGGAAACTGTACTGGCTGGCGACGAAGAACCCCCCGAAGCGATGCTACTGATAGGGGATAAGGTGGTGACCGACCCGCCGGTCGGCTACGACCGAACACTGGACCTGGGCCAGGCGTGGCACACGTTGACGGGCCGACCATTCGTCTTTGCCCTGTGGGCCGCTCGACAAAGGCTGCAGCGGCACCCGATGGAGCTGCAAGCCCTCACGAGCATCCTGGCCGCGGCTCGGGCCCGCGGCGTCGCGCGGGCCGCCGAGATCGCGCGCCGGGTGAGTCCGGCCCACGGTTGGCCGGCCGACTTGGCGGTGCGTTACCTCACCGAACACATGCAGTACGAGTTCACCGATGAACACCGCAAGGGCATGGAGGCCTTCTTCTCCCTGGCACACAGGCACCGCCTCGTCGGCCGTGTCGTTGCTCTTCGCCACATGGCTCTGGACTGACCGATGAGCGACCACGCCGGCACTCGCCTGAGCGACGCCGAGGCCATAAAGCTCTACCGGGGTGCAACGCTGCGCCAACTTGGGCGAATGGCCTTCGAGGCATGCGCCAACAGGCATCCCGAGCCGGAACGCACGTATGTCGTGGATCGGAACATCAACTACTCCAACCGCTGCACGGCCCGCTGCCGATTCTGCGCCTTCCGCGCCGGGTGGGGCGGTCGGAAGGGGTGGACACTGACCACCGAACAGATCCTGGGCGAGATCCGGGACCTGGTGGCCATCGGCGGCCGCCAGATACTGCTGCAGGGCGGCCTGCATCCCACGTGGCCGCTGGAGCGGCACGTGCGGATGCTCGAGCAGATCAAACAGGCCTTCCCGGGCATTCACGTGCACGGGTTCAGCCCGCCGGAGGTGTACCATCTGGCCGAACGGTCCGGCCTGGGGATCGCGGGAGTGCTGGCCCGGCTTCGCGAGGCCGGGCTGGACAGCCTCCCAGGCGGGGGAGCGGAGATTCTGGTCGACCGCGTGCGGCGCGAGATCAGCCCGGGCAAGTGCCTCAGCGACGGCTGGCTGGAGGTTATGCGACAGGCTCACCGGCTGGGCATGCTGACGACAGCCACCATGATGTTGGGGCACGTCGAGAGCGACGCCGAGCGTATCGAGCATCTTCGCCGGCTGCGTGACCTCCAGGCCGAGAGCCTTTCCCGCGGGCGGGGGCGTTTCACCGCGTTCATCTGCTGGACGTTCCAGGCCACCCACACCGAACTGGGGCAGATCGCCGGGCCCGACGGGGCAAAGCTGCGCCTGTCGGGGGCCCATGAGTACCTTCGCACGCTTGCCCTTGCCCGCCTGTACCTGGACAACTTCGAGAACCTTCAGGCCAGTTGGGTCACGCAGGGGCCGAAAGTTGGGCAACTGGCGCTGTATTTCGGCGCCAACGATATGGGAAGCGTCATGATGGCTGAGAAGGTCGTCTCCGCCGCGGGAACCACCTACCGGCTGGATGAGGGCGACATCCGCCGCCTGATCGCCGACGCCGGATTCCAGCCCCGCCGCCGAAACTGCGCCTACCAGCGTGTCGACTGACAGGCCACGCGAGCCGTCCGGCCGTTCACGCGGGCCGCGGCGCAGGGGCAGGTCATTGACAGAGCGGGCCGCCTGAACATAGCATGCTTAATTCGGACCCGACGGAAGGCTCCGCCGCCGGCAGCCCAGCCGGACAGACGACAGCGACTACCAGGTAGAGGTGCCTCCGCCGCCGGCACAGGATAGCGCAGGCAACGGGAAATCGTACGAATGAAATTCGCGGTCATCAGTGACATACACGGCAATCTCGACGCCCTGCAGAGCGTACTGGCCGACATTGCCGACCGCGGCGTTACGGACATCCTCTGCCTGGGCGACGTCGTCGGCTACGGGCCTCAGCCGGCCGAGTGCCTGGATGTGGTCATGGACTGCTGTGCGGTCTGCTTGATGGGCAACCACGACCATGCCGTGTTGTATGAGCCCAACAACTTCAATCTT